>Ga0265593_1001579_pt1 | contig 10478 bp, 6 predicted proteins | sample saktaG_8_FD_190136 | JGI IMG/M metagenome (GOLD analysis project Ga0265593, IMG submission 190136) | Saline water microbial communities from Sakinaw Lake, British Columbia, Canada - sak_2011_5_24_36m | ecosystem: Environmental > Aquatic > Non-marine Saline and Alkaline > Saline ...
GGGTGTGGAGTGCCACCCAAAGCAAACAGATATTCTGTATGCGTAAAACTAGACGATTAATAGCGATATGTTCGAATTATTACTATTTAATGTTACTCTCTATGCTTGATTACTTAAGCCGATAAAAAAGACTTGAGTTGATAATTGGTTAACATTAATTTACCTATATTTATTATTCAGGCTTGACAAAAAATTCTCATCATAGACACTAGAGACGTTTTCATAACTGAAGAGTAAACTTTCCTTGAACGAAATTCCCTTAAGTATGTTATTTGGCATACTTGTTTTAATGCTCATTCTTTCTGCTTTTTTTTCAGGGTCTGAAGCCTCCTTAATGGGGCTAAACCGTTATCGTTTAAGACAATTAATAAAGCTTAATCGCCCTGGGGCTATAACAGCCAATCATTTATTACAAAATCCGGAACGCTTGCTGGGCTTAATTTCATTGGGTAACCACGTTGTTAATAATTTTGCCTCGTCTATAGCTACAATTATTGCCATTAAACTCTATTCAGATGATGACGTTATTATTGCTCTTGCTGTGAGTATTTTAACTATTGTGATGCTTGTTTTTTCAGTGCAAATGCCCAAGTCGCTTGCGACCATTAAGCCAGAGCGGCTTGCTTTTTTTGCTGCCTGGATTTTAATGCCTCTATTGAAAATTTTTTATCCCGTTGTTTGGGTGGTTAATTTTCTTGTAAGATTGTTATTACGAATGGTAGGGGTTGATGTCAAAAAAAATAACAATGAAGCCATTAATAAAGAAGAATTAAAAAATATTATTACTGAGGCTGAAAGTTTAATGCCGGTACGTTATCAAAAAATGTTATTGGGCATACTGGACTTTGAATCGGCGTCAGTTGAAGATATTATGACGCCTCGTAATGAAATTGTTGGTATAGACTTGGAAGCTTCAATTGAAGATATAATCCAACAAATAAAGTCCAGTCCATATACACAATTAGCCGTATATAAAAAAAGTATTGACCGTGTGGTTGGTTTTTTACATTTAAGAAAAGTACCATTGTTGGTTAGTAAGGATGATTTTGATAAGCAAGTCGTTATAAATTTGTTGACCAAGCCTTCTTTTATTCCTGAAAATACTCCGGTGCATACTCAACTTCTCAGATTTAAAAATGAAAAAATTTGTATCGGTCTCGTTGTCGATGAATATGGCGACGTCCAAGGGTTGGTTACTCAATATGATTTGGTTCAAGAAATAGTGGGTGAGCTTATTACTGATGACGTGACTGCAAGAAAGCAAAGTGACGGCAGTTTTTTGATTGATGCAGGTATTACGGTTAGAGAATTAAATCGGGTGATGAAGTGGTCTTTGCCAACCGAAGGTCCAAAGACACTTAATGGGTTAATCGTTGAATTTATGGAAACTATTCCTGAATCAGGAACCAGTATTAAATTGCTGGGTCATCCTTTAGAAATAATAAAACGGGATGAGAACGCAGTTAAACTTGTCAAATTTCTTCCCGATAAAAAGAAGAGTGTTTAAAATTATCGCGTCACGCTTCCACCGATTCGAGCGGATAAGTTTAGATACTTTAAAGCTGACTATATTGGCAGTGCCAATACCAAATTAATATACAATTTTTTGAGATTTTATAAACTTGTTTGATGGTTTAATCCGTGTAAATAATTTATTGATAGTTTTAGAACCCGTGTAATATATATGCTCGGTAAGCATGAAATTTTAAATCAAGTTGTTAGGTCTAGATAACAATTACTAAACAAACTTATATTTTTCCCACCAGGCGATATTTTTCAATACCCAGATGAAAAGAAAGTTAGCTATTTTATTTGTACTCGCATTACTCGTTGTTGTTAATTTCAGTATTTGGAGTTATATAAACAATCCCTTGCAATTACAGCCATGGACCAAAACTACCATGGGGGTTACCTATGACCCTATGCGCAAGCAAGATACGCAAACGGGTACTTCATACCCCAGCGAAGCAGATATGGATTACGATTTATCTATACTTGCTGATAAGGTTCATGCAGTTAGAACATATAGTGTACTTAAAGGTCAGCACAAAATACCCGAGCTTGCTGCCAAACATAATTTAAATACCACAGTAGGTGCTTGGATTGATGGTAATCTGGAAAAAAATCGTCAGGAAATCGAAACCTTAATTGAAGTTGGTCGCCAGAATAATTCTAGAATTATTCGTCTGATGGTAGGTAACGAGGTGTTGTTGCGTGCTGATATTCCTAAAGCAGCCTTGATTGATTATATTCGCGAAGTTAAAAAGGCGAGTTGGCGACCGGTAAGTACTTCTGAAACATGGGATGTTTGGTTAAAAAATCCTGATCTGGTTGCCGAAGTTGATTTTATAGCGGTGCATATTCTACCTTATTGGGAGGGTATTTCTGCAGATGATGCGGTTGATTTTGTCTTTGATCGATTTCATGCTGTACAGCAGGCTTACCCCAATAAGCCCGTCATTATTACAGAAGTTGGCTGGCCATCTGATGGGCAACCTTTTAAACATGCTGAAGCATCAGTATCCAATCAAGCAAGATTTTTACGTGAGTTTTTAAATAAAGCGGATGCTGAAAAAATAAGTTATTACATTGTTGAAGCTTTTGACCAGCCTTGGAAGAAATCTATAGAAGGTTCGACCGGTGCCTATTGGGGCATATTTAATGCTGATCGTCAACCTAAGTATCCAATGGATGCCGATGTTCTTACCATGCCAAGTTGGAGAAACTGGGCTGTTGGTGCGGCGGGATTTAGTATTGTTCTAATGGGTTTGTTTTTATTTACGCGTAGTGCTTTAAAACTGCCTGGAGTTTTGTTTTTTGGTTTAATAGCCAACCTTGCCGTTTCAGTAATTTTTTGGTCTGCGTCTATAGGTGCTCAGCAATATCAAACTAAACTCAGCGTTGTATTATGGTGCGTCATGTTGTTGATGCAAATTATGGCCGTAGTCATCCTGTTGATTGAAACTTTGGAAATCGCTGAAGTGGTCTGGCACAGAAATACAGCGAGAACTTTTAAACCATTAAAGCCAAGTGCTGATTTTAAATACCCTAAAGTTTCTTTACATTTACCTATTCATAACGAACCACCGATGATGGTGCGTAAGACGCTTGAGGCATTGGCTAAAGTCGATTATCCCCACCTGGAAGTGCTGGTGATGGATAACAACACCAAAGACCCGGCTGTCTGGGAACCTGTGCGCGATGATTGTGAAAGATTGGGGCCTATGTTCCGGTTCTTTCATTTGGAAAACTGGCCTGGTTTCAAGGCAGGCGCAATCAATCATGCTCTTGAACAAACAGCCATTGATGCAGAAATTATTGCTGTTATAGATAGTGATTATATTTTGTCGCCAGATTGGTTAAACTGTATGGTTCCGTATTTTGATAATGAAAATGTTGGCTTTATACAGTCACCACAGGATTATCGAGATCGTGATCAAAGCACCTTTAAATCTTTTTGTTATTGGGAATATGCCGGTTTTTTCAATATTGGCATGGTGCAAAGAAATGAGTACAACGCTATTATTCAGCATGGCACAATGACCATGATTAGAAAGTCGGCTTTACTGGAAGTTGGCAATTGGGCAGAATGGTGTATTTGCGAAGACAGTGAGCTTGGGTTACGTCTCTATGAAGCGGGCTATGACTCTGTTTATGTCAAGGATTCCTTTGGCCGTGGATTGATGCCCGACTCTATGTCCGGTTACATGACTCAACGTTTTCGCTGGGTTTATGGCGCCATGCAAATTATTAAAGGACATTGGCGCAGCTTTTTACCGACAAAGAAATCCCCATTAACTGCTGCGCAACGCTTTTATTTTATAGCCGGCTGGTTGCCTTGGTTTTCAGATGCGTTGGCTTTACTATTTACTACCGCCAGTTTGGTTTTAACGGCGATAATAGTCAGTGACCCGATACATAGTGAGCTACCCGCCAATGTCTTTTTATTGCCGACTGTGGGGTTATTCAGTTTTAAGATATTGCGTGGGTTATGGTTATATCAAGCGCGTGTGCCATGCTCTGTTTGGCAATCACTGGGCGCCGCTTTAACGGGCTTGTCATTAACGCATACTGTTGCCAGAGGAACGGTGCAAGGTTTGTTCACTTCTGGTAAGCCGTTTATGCGTACACCTAAATACGAAAAACAAGGGCCATTATTCGCAGGTTTAATGACTATCAGACAAGAATTGTTTCTGTTGATCTTGTTAAGCTCAGGTATTTACGCAATGAGTTCTATAGAGCATTTTGATAATTTAAGTGGAAGGTTATGGATAGCTGTATTATCGGTGCAAGCCGTTCCCTATGTAGCCGCATTAGTCACATTATTGATAAGCATTGCGCCAAATTACGGTAGAAAGTCAAAGCTTCTTGCTGAAGAGTTAGACGAGTAGGGTTACGTATTAACTTAAAACATAGCGCCATTAACAGACTAAGATTTATCTTGGTATTCTTAGTCTTTTATTGGTGTCGTTAATCTTATAGTCGGGCTTTCTCCTTAACTTGAATTGGCGCTAGCAATTCTAAAGTCATACGGTAATTAGTCTTGACCACGCCACAGGAAAAATGGATGAGCCTCATTCGTCAAGATGATTTTATTCAAAGTATCGCAGATTCGCTGCAATTTATTTCATACTATCACCCACTCGATTTCATTCAGGCTTTAAACGCTGCTTATCAAAAAGAAGAAAGTCCAGCTGCTAAAGATGCTATTGCGCAAATTCTCATTAATTCCCGGATGTGTGCTGAAGGGCATAGGCCGATCTGTCAGGATACCGGAATAGTCACTGTTTTTTTAAAAATTGGTATGAATGTGCAATGGGCCGCAGATATCAGTGTGACTGATATGGTTAACGAAGGCGTTAGACGCGCTTATAGTCATCCGGATAATATTTTACGTGCCTCAATATTAAAAGACCCAGCTGGAAAACGAATTAATACTCAAGATAACACCCCCGCAGTTGTTCATATGGAAGTTGTCATAGGTAATACAGTTGAAGTAGAGATTGCCGCAAAAGGGGGTGGTTCTGAGGCTAAAGCAAAATTTGTAATGCTTAACCCATCTGATAGTATTGTTGATTGGGTGCTAAAAACCGTGCCCACTATGGGAGCCGGTTGGTGTCCTCCAGGAATCTTGGGCATTGGTATCGGTGGTACAGCAGAAAAAGCCATGATACTTGCCAAGCAAGCTTGTATGGAATCAATCGATATTCAAGAATTAATTACTCGGGGTGCAAACAATGCCTTGGAAGAATTGCGACTTGAGCTTTACGACAAAGTAAATGCGCTGGGCATTGGCGCTCAAGGCTTGGGTGGTTTAACGACAGTACTGGATATCAAAATCAAGGATTATCCCACTCATGCCGCTAACAAGCCTGTTGCCATTATTCCCAATTGTGCAGCAACCCGTCATGTTCATTTTGTTTTGGATGGTTCCGGCCCTGTTGAATTTAAGCCACCTAGTCTGGAAGACTGGCCAAATATAGTTTGGGATGCGGGTACTACTTCTCGCCGAGTTAATTTGGATGCGGTTACCAGGGCTGACATTTCAACATGGAAGCCTGGAGAAACCTTGCTTTTAAGCGGTACGATGCTTACGGGGCGTGATGCAGCCCATAAGCGCATCGTTGACATGCTGGAACGTGGTGACCCACTGCCAGATAGCGTCGACTTTACTAACAAGTTCATTTACTACGTAGGTCCCGTTGATCCGGTAAGAGAAGAAGTAGTTGGGCCAGCTGGCCCAACTACAGCTACACGCATGGATAAATTTACCGAAACAATGCTGGCTAAAACCGGATTGCTGGGCATGATTGGTAAAGCTGAACGTGGACAACAAGCTATTGACGCTATTAAAAAACATCAAGCAGTCTACCTGATGGCTGTCGGTGGAGCTGCTTATTTGGTGTCAAAAGCCATTCGCAAGTCTCGTATTATTGCCTTTGAAGATTTAGGGATGGAAGCTATTCATGAATTTGTTATAGAGGATATGCCCGTAACTGTCGCAGTCGATAGCCAAGGCATATCAATACATCAAATAGCACCAAAAATATGGCAGAGCAAGATTGGTAAAATTCCGGTTGTTAAGGAATTTTAATCGATCTTTTCTAGTATTTTATGTTGTTGTTTTGCCTAATCTTTAATGCGTTAATCACTGTAAGGTTGTGATGCCTTCCGCTTGGGCAATTAGGCTAGAAAAAAAATCAAACCTCTTGAAATTATCAATTCGTATTTTGACAATATGGGTGTTTAATTTTTAGTGTGCTGGTGCTTTAATAGTTTAGGCTCACAATTGCTTTATCGATAAAAGACAGTATATCAAAGTACAATTTGAGAACTACGGTAGCATCATTGAATTAACCTGATCTTGTTGGCTATCAGACTAAATTTAGGTAATATTTCACACACAATAATTATAAAAAAAATGGAACACATGACTAAAGCAATTGTTTTAACCGGTATTACAACCACGGGTACACCGCATTTAGGTAATTATGTTGGCGCTATCAGGCCTGCTATTGTTGCCAGTAAAGATGATAATGTCGCGCCTTTTTATTTTTTGGCCGATTATCACGCCTTGATTAAATGCCAAGAGCCCGAAAGAGTAAGGCAATCGAGTTTGGAAATTGCTGCTACTTGGCTGGCATTGGGTTTGGATACATCAAATGCAGTGTTTTATAGGCAGTCAGATGTGCCTGAAATTATGGAATTAACATGGATGTTGACTTGTGTCGCATCCAAAGGGTTGATGAATAGGGCGCATGCCTACAAAGCGGCTGTTGCTGAAAATGAGCAGAGTGGCGAAAATGATTCGGATAAAGGCATTAACATGGGATTGTTCAGTTACCCTATTTTAATGGCTGCCGATATTTTAATGTTTAATGCGAATAAAGTACCGGTCGGCAAAGATCAGATTCAGCACATTGAAATGGCCAGAGATATCGCCGGGCGCTTTAATCATATTTATGGCGAACATTTTGTTTTGCCCGAAGCCATCATTGATGAGCATAGCGCAACCTTGCTAGGGCTTGATGGTCGTAAAATGAGCAAAAGCTATAATAATACGATTCCTTTATTTGAGCCTGAGAAAAAATTAAAAAAACTGATAAATAAAATCAAAACTAATTCTTTAGAGCCCGGCGAGCCCAAAGATCCGGTTGATTGTACTTTGTTTAGTATTTACAGGTCGTTTGCTACCACTGAACAAATGCTTGAGATACGTCAACAATATGCAGAAGGTATTGCTTGGGGCGAAATGAAGCGGGTATTATTTGAGCATATTAATGATCATATAACGCCGGCAAGAGAACGCTACGAGGCGTTAATGCAAGCACCAGAACATATCGAACAGCAATTGCAGGAAGGTGCAGTAAAAGCGAGGGCGGTCAGTGCCCCTTTTATCAAAGAATTACGTAAAGCAGTCGGTATTGCCAGGATTTCATTATGAAAAAACCAAAGTTCAGTGATTGGCTGAGAGAATCTTTGGTGTTTGTTAGTAGAGGACCTTTGGTTTGGGCTGGCTATACGATTTTTGTTGGTATTATGATGACGATTGGTCGAATCTCTCTTGCTCTGGGCATTGTGCTTTCGGTAATGTCATTATTTGTAGGAATAGCCGTTGCCAAATATATTGACCTTAAGTATTCAGCTGAAAATCCGGTGGGTTTTTATTGGGCTATTAATAAAAGCTTGCCTTTAGCAGTGTTGGCTGGGCTCAGTATTGTGATGTTTTGGTTTTTGTTTATGTTAATAGCCAATCTTTTAACCGGTGAGTATTATAAGATTGCTCAATTTTTCTTTTATTTGGAGTTAACTCCTGAAAATATTAATCAAAGATCAACTCAAGAGATAGCTAATTGGGTTTATTCGTATGCTAATATTACTTTAATTTTTACGCTATTAATGCTGGCTACTTTTGCTAGCTGGTTTAGTTATCCATTGATGCTTTTCAAAGATAATAGTTGGAGTCAGGCTATAGAAAAAGGTAATTACGCGATTGCAAGGAATCAGAAAGCAATTTACAAAATGCTGGGTTTTATATTTGTCGAAGCTCTGCTTTGTACAACAGTAACTCCATTGTTAACGCCCGTTTTATATATGCTGACATCAACGATGATGTATGTTTCCTATACGAGTTTATTTGAGGGTAGTCAATAACGCCTATCTTTGTGCAATCATATTTTGAAATGCACCAAAATAGATAATTTATATAGCGTAAAGTATCGCTATTAAGTCAAAGTTATTTATTTTAAATAAAATAAGCCAATTAAAGATTTATCATTAGCTGTGTGGTTTACGCTTAAGCAAAGTTCATGCATTGCAGTGACGCTGCCTGGTATTAATCTATGGTTTTCAAATAGCTAAAGTTTTTTTGAGGGAATATATTTGTCATTTTTAAAAAGTTGATTAACGGTTCAGGCCTGGTCTTACTAATGTTTTAAGTTTTGTAATATTTACAGTGCCGATTAACTGTTATCCTGGTGTAATAATTGCTTTTAATTTTTGTAGTCTCATGAGGCGTGCAAAAATTAAAGTGTAGTTAAAAACATCATTATTCAATGCTAAAAAATTATTGAGTCAGTTAATACATAATTAAAAGCTTAAGTACGTCAGGGTATAACATTATTTAGTACCAATGCTCAGTATATAGAATCTTGGATTCTGCCTGGGACTTTACATAAAATCATGGATTCAAAATGAGTCCAACGTACATTGAAAATATACGAAATTATGACTCCTAAATTCACACCTTTAAAAGATCACGATACGCCCATTAAAGTATTGTTTACCGGTTATCTCTGTACGGTTGGCATAGGCTATCTTTTCGCATTAATTCAAATATTGTTCACGCATGGTATGGCAGATGGCAAGTTTGGTTTGTCCGTTGATGATATTGTTTATAGCTATTACGGCAACCGCTCTGGTACGGTTCTGGAAAACCAGCTTAACGGTGCTATGAAAGCAAATGCGCCGGATCAGGAGCGCTTCAAGATTATGGAGTGGGTTAGAAATGGTGCAGACGTTGATGCATATCAAGATGACGGGATTGATAAAATCATCGAAACCCGTTGTGTGATGTGCCATAACAAGGACGCATCCGGACTACCTGATTTTAGTAGTTTTGAGGGCATAAAGCCTTATACAGCACAAGATACAGGGGCTACTTTTGCTTCATTAACACGAATATCGCATATTCATTTATTTGGTATCAGCTTTATTTTTATGTTTGTTGGTTTGATTTTTAGTTTCGCTGAAACGACAACGACACAATATAAATGTATTGCTATAGGCATGCCTTATGGGTTTCTTGTGGCAGATATCATGTCATGGTGGTTGACTAAAATTGATCCTGTTTTTGCCTGGTTGGTTATTTTTGCTGGCATGGGCATGGGAATTTCATTTATGTTTATGTGGGTGACATCAATTCTTGAAATGTGGTTGTTTAAGCCGGTATTTATAAATGGCTTTGGTTCACGTTATTTAGAGTGGCGAGATAGTCCTGAAGCTTCAGTTGCAGACCGCATATGGGTTGTTATCAAGACTCTTTCGCGACAGATTAAACCCGCAGCATTGTTTGCAAAAGAGCAATGGATAAAATATGCTTTGCCCTTTATACAAAATCTATTAAAAAAATAATGTAGTAATGGATTGGGCCACGACTGCTTTTTGCAGTCGTATCTCAATGCATATATTCTCAGAAAGTACGCAGTTCAACGCAAGAAGAACACCCATGACTGAATTGCTTTCAGCACATTCTATAAGCTCGGCATTAAATCAATCTAATAATCTTAAGCATATTTATGTAGGTTACAGTGGTGGCGTCGATTCACATGTTTTATTGCATTTATGTACGGCAATAACAGATCTTAAAGATAAAATTACTGCGGTTTATGTGCACCATGGGTTGCAACTAGAGGCTGATGCTTGGGCCAATCATTGTAAAAATACAGCAGAAAGATTGGGCGTTAATTTTATAGTATTGAATGTGAATGCATTTCCAAGTCAGGGAGAAAGTCCTGAAGAAGCCGCCAGAAATGCACGTTATAACGCTTTAAAGTCCTTAATTAATGCAGGCGATGTTTTGCTGGTTGCGCAGCATAGGGATGATCAACTGGAAACGGTATTGCTGCAACTATTTAGAGGCAGTGGTTTGCAAGGATTATCGGCGATGCCGGAGGCCATTTTATTTGGTCAGGGTCTTATGCTTAGGCCTTTGCTAAATGTTTCAAAGTCTGCCATTAATGATTATGCACAAGCACATGCGTTAAGCTGGGTTGATGATCCTAGTAATTTCAGTAACGATTATGATCGTAACTTTTTACGCAATGAAGTATTGCCTTTAATAAAAAGGCGTTGGCCGGCTTGTGATAAAACGGTTGCGCGTTCAGCCAAGCATTGTGCAGATGCGCAGGTTTTAATTTCAGAACAGGCGGAAAAATTATTTCTTGAAGCTTATAGTAGCATAGATAATACCCTGGCTA
>Ga0265593_1001580_pt1 | contig 10477 bp, 7 predicted proteins | sample saktaG_8_FD_190136 | JGI IMG/M metagenome (GOLD analysis project Ga0265593, IMG submission 190136) | Saline water microbial communities from Sakinaw Lake, British Columbia, Canada - sak_2011_5_24_36m | ecosystem: Environmental > Aquatic > Non-marine Saline and Alkaline > Saline ...
TAGCAGCAGCGGCACTAGTGGCAAAGGAATGGATGCTAGTGTTAAGCCAATAATAGCCGTGCTTATACACGCTATCATCACGCTACGTAACATTACTAAACGTTGCATATTAAGGCGGGTTGCATTAGATAGGGTGGGGGTGCTGGATTGCATGTTGCGCTGTAACCTAAGTGCTCAGTAATGAGTCCTATTATAAGGCGTTCATGTGTCAAATAACCATTTGCAGACTGCGACAAATTGTCGCGCGACGATATGCCACATTCCGGTGCACAGGTCTTTCACTTAAAATTGCGAATAATTTAAACAGCAAGATAATTGGTGCAACATTAGGGATGATAGATGTCGATTAAGTTAATGTTATCTTTAGGCAGTTGCACTGCCATATTGTGTTTTTCCAATATGAGTTATGCCGAGCAGGATGTAGAGATAAATTTAGATGAAATTAAAGTGTCTGCACCTATTGATAGTCGGATTATTAAGCATCCAGCAACTGTAGAAACTTACGATAGAAAACAAATTCAAGAGACGGTGAATGCCGCAACGCCAGCACAAACATTAAAGTACTTGCCTAGCATACAGGTGAGGGAGCGCTTTATCGGCGATCGTAACGGCATTATTGCAACACGCACCATTGGTGCCATATCTAGCGCACAAAGCATGCTGTTTGCTGATGGCGTGCTACTTTCAAATTTATTGGGAAATTCTTATTCTTTCCCACCTCGCTGGGGGATGGTTAGCCCCGAGGAAATTGAAAGCATTAGTATGATGTATGGTCCATTTTCCTCGCTTTATGCTGGGAACTCCTTTGGCGGCGTAATAAGCATACAAACACGCATGCCAGAAAAATTTGAGTCCCATGTCAGTTTGCAGACTTTCATACAGAACTTTAAGTTATACGGGACGGATTCAAACAATACTGGCAATCATGAAAGCGCATCTGTAGGCAGCAAATTCAATGACTTTAGTTTTTTGTTGGGGGTTGATAGGTTGGACAATCGTGGCCAACCCTTAGATTTTGCTGTTGCTAGCGTTAATAATTCTGGCGCGGGAGGAGCTTCAGTGATCGGCGCTTATCAAGATAAGAGTGAAAAAAGTACTGGTCGTATTATTTTTGGTGCGACTAATATCGATGATACCCAGCAAATCAACACTAAGCTGAAGCTTGCCTATGACTTCACCCCTGAATTTAAGGCAGCGTATACCCTTGGCTTATGGGACGCAGACGGCCGTACTGACGTGCAAAGTTATATTAAAAATGCCTCAGGCAGTCCTGTTTACAGTGGGAATGTAAATTTCAATGGCAATAAGTACACAGCAGTCAAAATGAGCCCATCTAAGTCCGAGGCCTTGCATATTATGCAGGTACTAGACTTAAAGTCGAATACTAAGGCTTTCTTTGATTGGCAGTTGACCCTGTCGGATTATGATTATCAAAAAGACTTAAGTGGAGCTTCTTCTACAGCTGCTGGCGAAAACCCGTACGTCACTAGATTAGGCACGCTTGCGGATATGCATGGTACTGGCTGGACTGTGCTAGAGGCACGAGGCATTTTTAGGCCAAAGAATCATATGATAGATATAGGCTATCATATTGATGACTACAGGTTGCATAGCGTGACAAATGAAGCAGCTGATTGGCTGACTACTAATAAAGGAGCTTTTAACGCTTCCTCAAAAGGCGACACTCAAACGCAGGCACTTTATATTCAGGATAAATGGCAATTAAATCCACATTGGGCGCTCACATTGGGCGCAAGAGAAGAGTTTTGGGTGGCTAGTAATGGTGAAAACAAAACTGGCGCACATGTTGCGAGCTATAAAAATAATTCCGAAGCTAAGTTTTCACCAAAAGTTTCAATCAGTTATGAGCCTGAGCCGGCATGGGGGTTTCGAGCCGCCTTTGGACAAGCCTTTCGTTTTCCAACGGTCACCGAGCTTTATCAGCAGCTTGCAAGTGGAAGCAATATTCTTGTGAATAATCCTAATCTAAAACCTGAGGAAGTAGTCTCAGCAGAATTGACGGCTGAACGTCGACTCATGAATGGATTAATACGTTTGAGCTTTTTTAATGAGCATAAATATGATGGTCTAATTTCTCAAACTAACTTGGTTAGCGCTGGAACAACTAGCACTTACTTTCAGAATATAGATCATATTCGTACCTATGGAATTGAGCTGGCTACTGAATGGCAAGATGCGCTCATATCTGGATTGGATCTCCATGCTAACGCGACCTTAGCGGATGCCAAGGTGTTGCTTGATTCTGCTGCGCCATCAAATAACGGAAACCGCGCTCCACGCATACCTAAACAGCTTTATAAGGCGGTCGCTACCTACCATCTGAATAATGAATTAACCGTTAGCCTTGGTGCTCGCTATAGCGGCAGGCAATACATTAATTTAGATAACTCCGATATCAATCCGGATACTTATAAAGCCGCTAGCCAATTTTTCTTAGTGGACGTTAAGGCTAATTATAAGTTCTCAGATCGTTGGACGGCATCGCTTGGAGTAGACAACATAACTAATGATAAGGCTTATGTTTCTCACCCATTGCCACAACGAACTGGTTATTTTCAATTGAAATTTGATTACTAATATTAGAGGTGCTTGTGTGATGAGTTTAAAAAAATATAATGTTAAGACAGGCCGTTACGGCAAGCACCCGGAGAAATTAACGTAATATGGCGAGCATGAAAAAAATGTTTTTTTTAGCACTTTCGGTCTTAGTATGTTTTACGCTAAGTGTCCAAGCCCATGAAGAGCACACTCAACATCAATTTAGCAACTTAGCAGTCAGCGTAGCATTTGATGCTAATGGCAATTTATGGAGGGCACGTGCCAAGGATGACTTTGTGTTGGTAGACATGAGCCGAGATTTAGGTAAAAGTTTTGCTAAGCCGATAGCGATTAACCCGATTGCACAAAAAATATCAGCAGATGGTGAGGCGCGACCTAAGATTGTTATCGGTCCTGAAGGCAATATTTATCTGACTTGGACGGAAGCATTAAAGACCCCATTTTCTGGTTACGTATGGTTTGTGCGGTCAATAAACAGCGGAAAAAGTTTTGATAAACCTTTGATCGTGCATCAAGATCGGTCAGAAATTACCCATCGATTTGATGCGCTAAATGTTGCACCCAATGGCAATGTCACTGTAACGTGGGTGGATAAGCGAGACTTGATTGCGGCTAATGCGGCTAACAAACCTTATGATGGTGCAGCAATTTACTATGCCGTTTCAAGCAACAGAGGTGCGAGTTTTAGCGTTGAGCAAAAGCTAGCAGATAGCAGTTGCGAGTGTTGTCGTATTGTTACTACGAACAAACCTGATGGCACTGTAGTTGCAATGTGGCGCCATGTTTTTGCCGGTAGCGAGCGCGACCATATGCTGGCGGAGATTCCACAGCTCACCAAGTCTGGCCAACCGATTTCAGCCCCTATGTTAAAACGCGCGACTTTCGGCCACTGGCAGATAGACGGTTGTCCACACCATGGAGCGGCGATTGCGAGTGGTGGCGAGGGTAAGGATTGGTGGGGCTATCATATGGCGTATTTTGATGGCAACGATAAAAAGCCTGGGTTGTACTATAGCCGAATGGACGGGGTTGCATGGGCCTCATCTCCGCCGAAAAAATTTGGTAATAATAAGAATCAGGCTGGACATCCTGCGCTGTTGGCTATGGGCGATCAAGTGTGGTTGGTGTGGCGTGAAATCGAACTTAAGAACAACATGGCGCACCAGAGTATTGTAGGGATGTTTTCGGATGACGGCGGGCGAAGTTGGCAGGATGCTAAGGTGTTAGCCACCAGCATGGGGAAAACAGATTATCCGCAGCTAGTGGGATTTCAAGGTAAGACTTATTTAGCATGGAACACTGTGGATGAAGGGTTTTTATTGCTAGGCTTGTGACTTACAAGCACCACACTTTACTATGCTGGGTAAGCTCCATCCAAATTGCCCAAGCACTGGCACTACTTAATAATATGCCTGCCAAGCGCATACCATAGGGCTCAACCATATTGGTTTTCAGTTTTAACCATAACCATGGTGCAAAAAATAAAGACACACTAGAGCCAAGCGCAAAGGCTGCCATGCTAAGCGCACCGCCAAGTGGATTGCCGTTAAATGAAGCAATAATTAAAGCTGAGTAGAGCAGACCGCAGGGCATTAACGCCCATAGCATTCCGATGTAAAAATGGCCACCAGAAAGTAGGCTGAGTTTTTTAACATGTTGCCAGATATTGCGCCCAGCTCTATCCACCCAAATGGGCTGCCGCGCATAAATCAGCATCATTAGCCCCCAGAAAAACACCAAGACATGAAAGAACGTCCATAGCGGATGTAGCACGGCACTGTAGCTTGAAAGCCAAGCAATACTTCGAATAGCAAAGGTTGCAATGGCCCCCATTGTGGCATAACCGCATAACCGCCCTAGATGATAGAGCTGTATGGCGTAAGGCTGGGTTGTAGACTGATTGAAGCTGGCGCAGGCTGCGCCGCACATGGCGACACAGTGTGGGCCACCTGCAATCCCCATCAGGAGTGCGCTATAAATAAGTGCGGTTTGCATGTGCAGCACTCGTTGCTCTATTTAGATTCATCATCATCTTCAAGTATGCGCCGACCTTCATCTTCAATATCTTCAAATTGTCCATGGTAAATTGCCCACCACACACCGCCGAGTATGCCCAAGGCCATTAATACGGAAAGTGGAATAAGTACAAAGAGTATGTCCATTAGTCTGCCTTTGTTGCGCCTAGATTGGTGGATACTAGTGGGGTGGAGAACTTGGTTAAACGAAGCGCATTGGCAACGACAATTAATGAGCTCACAGCCATGCCCAAGCCAGCCAACCAAGCCGAAAGTACACCTGTGAAAGCCAGCGGGATGCTTACTAAATTATAAACAATCGCCCAGGCAATGTTTTGTTTAATCACGCGCATAGTTTTTTGTGCATGGATTATCAGCTGAGGAATTTGGCTGATATCGCCATTCAGAAATATGTAGTCAGCATGTGCAAGCGTCAGTGGAACGCCTTTACCCATGGCAATGGAAACATGGGCGCTGGCCAATATGGGACCATCATTAAGACCATCGCCTACCATCAGTACTTTTTTCCCTAGTTGCTTAAGCGCGTATAAGCGCATTAATTTATCATGCGGGTTGCAAGCTGCGACAAACTTGGCGATACCTATTTCTAAACTTAGGCTTTGCACTGTATGTAGTTGGTCGCCGGACAAGAGCTCAATCTCCAAACCCATTGATTGCAATTGCTGTATCGTCTCTGCTGCATGGGCTTTTGTAGCCTCTTGCAGACTAAATGTTGCCAGCCAGCCATGTTCATCCGCTAAAAACACTTGCTGTGTTAGTTCGCTGTGCGCTGCAATTCCGCAAAACTTAGCGGATCCTAACTTGATGCGGCCATTGATTAAGGCTTCATATTTAGACGCTTGGGCAAGACTAGTTTTTAAAGTCGCGCTAATTCCTGCGCCTACCACCTCTTCAATCGCTTCTAATCCTAGGCTTGAATCTTGGGTATGGGCGTTAAAAATAGCGCGTGAAATAGGATGTTGTGAGTGTTGTGCTAAGGCCGCGGCTAAGGCTAGGGCACTAGATTCGGAAAGACCTGCTTTGTACGTAATGGCTTTAATTTGAATGTGGTGTTCCGTGAGTGTCCCTGTCTTATCAAAAATCACGCAATCAACACCGGCAATGCCTTCAATTGCTTGTAAGCGCCGAATTAAAATGCCGCGTTGAACAAACGCGCTGGCGCTGGCTAACATGGCGGCGGGGGTGGCTAAAGATAATGCGCACGGACAGGTAACAATCAGCACCGCAGCAGCAGTCATTAAGGCGCGGCCGCGATCTACGTCCCAAAGTAGGGCGGCAGCAAGACCTGCGCTTAAAATCACAAACAGTAGAAAGGGTCGTGCGATTCGGTCAGCTAACTGTGATAATCGTGGCTTTTCAATTGCTGCTTGATTGATTAGGTTGACGATCTGGCCGTATTGTGTGGCTTCTCCTATGCTTTGCAACACAATATTGACTGTTGCACCCAAATTGTAACTGCCGGCAATGACGCTGTCGTCCAACTGTTTTTGTATGGGAGTAGCTTCACCAGTCAGCAGAGACTCGTCAACGCTTGTACTGCCTAATACCAGCTTGCCATCTGCTGGAAATGCTTCGCCTAAATGTACACGCACAATATCACCAACTTTGAGCTGGCTATTTAAAACGCGACTATAGGATCCATCTAGGTTTTGGCGTTCAGTATTTTCAGGAATGCGGCTGACCAATGACTCTAAAGCGCCTAAAGTTTTGCTATGTAATTTCACTTCAATTAAGCGCGCTGACAGCAAGAAAAACACAAACATTGTCAGCGAATCAAAATAAACGGTATGCCCCCACCAGCTATTGGGTTCAAATGTGGCCGCTGAGCTGACCGCAAATGTGATGCCGATGCCTAGCGCCACCGGTAGGTCCATGCTGATTTGCCTCAGCTTTAAATCACGCCATGCATTGCTGAAAAATGAGCGACTGGAAAAGAGGATGACTGGCAGGCTTAATAACCATGAAGCCCAGTTCAGCAGATAGCTGATATCACTTTCAATATCACCTGGCTTGGTAAAGTAACTGGGGCTTGCATACATCATCACTTGCATCATGCAAAAACCGGCCACCATCCAGCGCCAAAATGCAGCACGGTTTTTAGTGGTGGCATTGAGATGATTTTCGTTGTGAGAGGCTGGACTTGCGCTATAACCCAGTTTTTGAATAGTGTTGAGTATGGCAGAAGGGCAGGTTTTCGTGGGAGACCAAACGACTACAGCACGTTTTTTTGACATACTGACCCGTGCGCTGACAATGCCAGGCAAGGCTTGTAATCCATGTTCAATAATGCCAGAACAGGCTGCACAATGAAGACCGTCAAGCAATAAGCTTGACTGCACCAAGGGATTTTCGGGGTCGTTATTTGCTGGCTGACTAAAGCTTTGCCATTGATCTTGGCTGTCTAAAATTGTCCAAGCGGGGTTTGGAGCATTTTCATCAATAGCGTAAGTACTCGTTAGCAAACAATGACTCCCTAGCTAGTTTTAAGATGTTGCAGGATATGTGATTAAACCCCATTTTTATCCATCATTGTTTGCGCTAAAGCAAATCGCTGGACTATAAATTGGGCTACAAAGGCTTAAAGTCAATTATATATTGAAAAGCTGACAATCAGCCCCATCTCAAAACCAGATCAACACGAACGGAGTGAAATATGCGCTTTGATAAATTAACCACAAAATTCCAACAAGCCCTCAATGATGCACAAAGTTTGGCAGTCGCGAACGATAGCCCAACGATAGAGGCATTACATTTAATTTCAGCGTTAATAAGCCAAGAAGATGGCGGCACGTCTTCATTATTAGCGCGTGCTGGTGCACATTTAACGCCACTTAAAATTGCGCTTGCAACTGCGATTGAAAGCTTACCAAAATCCTCTGACAGTTCAGGAGAAGTTTCAGTTTCACGAGATTTGAATAACTTATTGAATGTGACGGATAAGTTGGCGCTTAAACGTGGTGATGCCTTTATTGCTAGCGAAATGTTTCTATTAGCATTGGCTGATGATAAAGGCACTGCCGGCAAATTGTTAAAGATGCATGGTCTATCAAAAGTGTCTTTAGAGCAGGCCGTGGATGATGTACGCGGTGGTGAGCAAGTCAATGACTCCGATGCAGAGTCGAACCGTGAAGCGCTCAAAAAATACACGATGGATTTAACTGAGCGTGCACGCTCTGGCAAGCTAGATCCAGTAATTGGTCGGGATGATGAGATACGACGCGTGATTCAAGTTTTGATGCGCCGTACTAAAAATAACCCAGTATTGATTGGTGAACCTGGTGTTGGTAAAACTGCCATTGTAGAGGGCTTGGCACAACGTATCGTTAATGGTGAAGTGCCGGATTCGCTAAAAGGTAAGAAAGTGCTGTCTCTTGATATGGCTGCCTTACTAGCCGGTGCTAAATACCGTGGTGATTTTGAAGAACGTTTGAAAGCAGTATTGAAAGAACTGTCGCAAGATGAAGGGCAAACCATTGTCTTTATTGATGAGATTCATACCATGGTCGGCGCAGGTAAGGCCGAAGGTGCAATGGATGCAGGAAATATGCTTAAACCTGCTTTAGCCCGGGGTGAGCTGCATTGCGTTGGCGCCACGACATTGGATGAGTATCGCAAATATATAGAGAAAGATGCGGCTCTAGAACGCCGCTTTCAAAAAGTATTAGTTGACGAACCTACTGTGGAGGCGACCATCGCCATTCTGCGAGGCCTTCAAGAAAAATATGAGTTACATCATGGAGTTGAAATTACCGATCCAGCAATTGTGGCCGCGGCGGAGCTTTCCCATCGTTATATTACCGATCGATTTTTACCTGATAAAGCGATTGATTTGATTGATGAAGCGGCTTCACGGATTAAGATGGAAATTGATTCTAAGCCCGAGGTGTTGGATAAATTAGAGCGGCGATTAATTCAGCTAAAAATTGAGCGCGAAGCAGTGCGCCGTGAGAAAGATGAAGGTAGTAAAAAGCGCTTTGGTTTAATTGAAGATGAAATCAATAAGCTTGAAAAAGAGTATGCCGATTTAGAAGATATCTGGAAAGCAGAAAAGGCACAAGTGCAAGGTTCTGCACATATTAAAGAAGCCATAGAAAAAGTGAAGTTTGAGATGGAAGAAGCCACACGTAAGGGTGAGTGGCAAAAAGTCTCAGAGTTGCAATATGGCAAGTTGCCGGCTTTAGAAGCGCAACTTAAACAAGCTTCTAGCGCTGAATTCAGTTCCGAGCAAACCAAGCCTAAAATGCTACGGGTTGAAGTAGGGGCTGATGAAATTGCCGAAGTGGTGAGTCGTGCTACTGGCATTCCTGTCAGTAAAATGATGACAGGTGAGCGCGAAAAGCTGCTGACCATGGAAACTAAATTGCATGAGCGTGTGGTAGGTCAAGATGAGGCGGTGCGTCTCGTTTCTGATGCTATCCGCCGTTCACGTTCTGGCTTAAGCGACCCCAATCGTCCTTATGGTAGTTTTTTATTTTTAGGGCCAACTGGTGTAGGTAAAACCGAGTTGTGTAAAGCGTTAGCCGGATTCTTGTTTGATAGTGAAGACCATTTGATTCGAATTGATATGAGCGAGTTTATGGAGAAGCATTCAGTTGCGCGCATGATAGGTGCGCCTCCTGGCTATGTTGGCTATGAAGAGGGCGGTACGCTTACCGAAGCCGTTCGTCGCAAACCTTATAGCGTAATTTTGCTTGATGAAGTAGAAAAAGCACACCCAGATGTATTTAATGTGTTGTTGCAGGTGTTAGATGACGGACGTTTGACAGATGGTCAAGGTCGTACTGTAGATTTTAAAAACACAGTAATTATTATGACTTCAAACCTTGGTAGCCAAATGATACAAAGCATGGCTGATCAGGACTACCAAGTTGTGAAACTGGCGGTAATGGGAGAAGTAAAAACGCACTTCAGACCGGAGTTTGTAAACCGTATTGATGAAGTTGTGGTGTTTCACGCCTTGGACGAGGTTAATATCAAATCTATTGCTGCTATACAATTGCAATACTTAGCCAAACGGTTATTGGCGATGGACATGCAGCTACAAATTAGCGATGCGGCGATTGCTGAAATCGCTAATGCAGGTTTTGATCCAGTGTATGGTGCAAGACCCCTTAAGCGTGCAATTCAATCTGAGATTGAGAACCCATTGTCACGGGAAATATTGGCCGGAAACTTTGTGGCTAAAGATACGATTAAAATTGATAGCAAAGCGGGTAAGCTTGTGTTTTCTAAGTTAGCCGATTGATAGCGACTCCTCGGATAGTCAATGTCTAAATTATTAATTTTGAGTTTGGTGTTATTGCTACTGGCAGGATGCGCGACTAATGGTCAATCAGTGTCGCCAGTGATAGAGCGTATTTCTGAAGAGGAGTTGTCTCGCATTATGCCGCAGCCGTTAGCGACACTAAGCTTGGATGATTTGGTTAGGTTGAGCAAAGAAGGCATGACGGCCGCGCAAATAATTGAGCAGATTAAGTCTAGCAACTCCATGTACGACTTAACGCCAAGTCAGAGCGTGTTGCTCAGCAAGCAAGGTGTAGATAGTCAGATACTTGACTATATCCATACTAGCCGTGAGTTGGCCGTGCGCAATAGTATTGCGGATGAAATTAATAAGCGTGAAAAAATTAAACGAGAGGAGCTAGAAAGTCTAAAACGTCAGCAACTTCGTGCTTATGACCCATTTTGCCGAAATGGCCCCATTGGTGTGTATCCCTATGGCGCATATAGCTCACACTTTGGTACAGGTTTTGGTATGAGATATGGTAGGCCTTGGGGTTGCTGGTAATTTTTAGATCAAGGACCTTAGCCTAGCCAGCGCCTTTCAAATTGCATCTGATGGGTGATTAGATTTAAAGTTT
>Ga0265593_1001581_pt1 | contig 10476 bp, 11 predicted proteins | sample saktaG_8_FD_190136 | JGI IMG/M metagenome (GOLD analysis project Ga0265593, IMG submission 190136) | Saline water microbial communities from Sakinaw Lake, British Columbia, Canada - sak_2011_5_24_36m | ecosystem: Environmental > Aquatic > Non-marine Saline and Alkaline > Saline ...
ACGCTTAACAGCGACCGAATCAGGCCATGGGTGGTGCTCTTGCTCCATCCCAGATTTCTGGCAAGATCGCTTAGATTCTGCTCCGCAGGCGATTCGGCAACCACTTTCAGCAACTGGAAAGCCCGCTGGACCGCCGGCGCCTGATAACCGACAGACAATGCATTGTTTTTCATATCGCTCCAATTGTTCAGCATAGTGAACATCTATTAATCTGTTTAATTCAAAATAACTTGATATGTCAATATAATATTTTATATTGACATATATCACAAAGCTGATAAATAGCTATATCAACAATTTCGTTCATTGAAATGGACATTTTGGCCAATGACAACACGTAAGATTTCTTCAGAAAACCTGCTTTATCTGATGCGGCATGGCGCTATCGAGGCCACGGTGGAAAAGCGGTTTGTCGGACAGATTGACCCGCCGCTCAGCCCCGATGGGTGGAAACAGTCCGAGTGGCAGGGCCGGCAGCTTACGGACGTTGCGTTTACCCAGGTGTGGTGCAGCGATCTGAAAAGGGCTTATGAAACCGCAGCAATTGTCTGCCGGAATCGCGGACTTGAGGTGCTGTCGGCTCCGGAACTGCGCGAGATCAATCTGGGCCAATGGGATGGAATGGCCATGTCCCGAATTCGCGAGCAATGTCCGGATCTCTGGCAGGCGCGTGGGGAGAATATCGGTCATTTTAGGCCGCCCGGGGCTGAGAGCTTTGCCGACCTTCAGCAGCGGGTGGTTCCGTTCATCCGGCATATCGCCGCGCAATCGGCCGGCAATACGCTGATCGTCACCCATGCCGGCGTCATCCGGATGCTGCTTTGCCAGGTGCTGCAGATGCCGCTGTCACATCTTTTCCGGATTCACCTGGATTATGGAGGGATAACGCTCATTCAGGATATCAATGGCATGCCTCAGGTCATGGCGGTGAATCGCTCCCCTGCCCTGCTGATTCCAATGCGCTTTTAAAATGACGACTTAACTTAGGAGAATATCATGATTTTACCCAAATTTGATTTTCATGAGCCCAATACCTTGAATGAGGCCTGCCAGATACTGGCGGAATATGGCACAAAGGCCAAACTGATTGCCGGCGGAACCGATCTGATGGTCAACATGAAGAAAAAAATTTTGTCTCCGCAGCAGGTGGTTTCAATTTCAAGAATCGGGGAATTAAAGAATCTGGATCAATCCGGCGACCGCATCCGGATCGGCGCCTGTTTCACGGTAGCCGAACTGATTACATCGGATCCGATCCAAAAGCATTTAAGCGCGCTTGGCGAAGGTGCGAAAAATCTGGGAACCCCCTTGATCCGGAACCTGGCAACCATCGGCGGCAATCTGGGATCGGCTAGACCCGCGGCCGATCTGCCCCCATCCCTGATGGCTTATGGTGCGCAGGTTGTCCTGAGAAGTCTTTCAGGCGAAAGAACGCTGTCCCTGGACCAGTTTTTCCTGGGTCCTGGCTTCACCGCCGTAAAACCCGATGAAATCCTCACCGAAATCCAGGTCCCGACCCCGCTGCCCGGCTCCGGCGCCGGCTATATCAACATCGGGGTCCGAAAGGGTCAGGACTGCAATCTGGTGAACGTGGCAGCCTTTATTTCACTGGGTCCGGACGGAATCATCCGGAACGCGCGGATCGTGATGGGATGCGTGGGCCCCATCCCCTTGCGGGCCCGTTCCGCGGAAAAGATACTGATCGGCCAAAAGCCGGAAAGTGCGCTTTTTTCAAGAGCCGGAGCCGCCGCCAGTTCTGACAGCACCCCCATCAATGACTTCCGGGGAACTGCCGCTTACAAGAGAGACATGGTTGGGGTATTGACCCGAAGAACGCTCGGCATTGCATTCCACGAAGCCACCCAACGCCAATAAAGGGAGATCTCGCATGAAGAAACTGATTCATCTGACCATCAACGATCAACATTACGAAGTGGCTGTGGAACCCAACCAGACCCTGGTCGATCTGCTCCGTTATCAACTGGGGCTGACCGGAACCAAAAAAGGATGCGAAATGGGAGACTGCGGGTCCTGCACCGTAATCCTGGACGGCAAGGCAGTCAATTCCTGTCTGGTCCTGGCACTTCAGGCGGATGGCCGCAGCATCCAGACCATTGAAGGCCTGGAAACCGGGGAGGGACTTCATCCGGTCCAGGAAGCCTTCGTTGAAAAAGGCGCCATCCAGTGCGGATTTTGTTCATCCGGGATGATTCTTTCCGCAAAGACCCTTCTGGATCAAAAACCCAACCCTAGTGAAACCGAAATCCGAAGGGCTCTGTCCGGAAATCTCTGCCGGTGCACCGGATATCAGAAAATCATTGAAGCCGTCAAATCCGTTCCACAGTCCAATTAGCGCCTGAACGAAAAGTCCGTACACGGAAAATTCGAATTTCGAATTTATAAAATGGAGATATCACATGAGCGAATACACCGTCATTAACAGCAGGGCCGTCAGGGTGGATACCCCGGACAAGGCCACGGGAAAAGCTGTTTTCATCGATGACATGACCCTGCCGGGAATGCTTTACGGCGCACTGCTGCAAAGCCCGTTGGCGCATGCCAGAATTGTCGGCATCGACACATCAAAGGCCAGAAATCTGCCCGGCGTCAAATCGGTCGTTACCGCGGCAGAGGCGGGCCTGGTCAAATACGGCGTCAGTCCTGCCCGATACGATGAGACGCTTTTTTGTCACGAAAAAGTCCGCTATGTCGGGGATGATATCGCAGCCGTTGCCGCGGTGGACCTGGAGACCGCACTGGAAGCCGTATCCCTGATCCGGGTCGAATATGAGGAACTGCCCGCCGTATTCACCATTGAAGAAGCCATGGCAGCGGGCGCACCGGTGCTGCATGACACCTATCCGGGAAATATCTGCGCCGAGGTGCATTCGGAATTTGGAAATGTCGATGCAGCCTTTGCCGAATGCGATCTGATCAAGACCACGACTTTCAAGAACAAGCGACAGGATGCGGCCTTCATCGAACCCCAGGGGTGCATCGCGTCCTATGACCATGCCGGAAATCTCACTCTGTACAGCTCCACCCAGGTTCCCCATTATGTTCAGCGCACCGTGGCCATGGTCCTGAAGCTTCCAGTCGGGAAAGTCCGGGTGGTCAAGCCTTATGTGGGCGCGGGATTCGGCATCAAGGCATCGGCCAATCCCCTGGAACTCTCGGCCTGTCTGCTGTCCATGAAAACCGGAAAACCGGTCAAGATGAACTACAACCGGGAGCAGGTATTTCAGTACGGACGGGCCAGGCATCAGTTCACCCATACCATGACCACCGGCGTGAAAAAAGACGGAACCATCCTGGCGCTCAAACATCTCTGTTATCTGGACGGCGGCGCCTATTCCAGTTTCGGTATCGCCACGGTCTATTATGCCGGCTCGCTTCTGGGCGGCCCGTACAAACTGCCCAACATGAAATACGACGGATTCCGGATTTACAACAACAAGCCCGCCTGCGGCGCCATGCGGGGACATGGCGGGGTGGCGGCCCGGGCCTGCTGGGAGCAGCAGCTCGACATGATCGCCGAGGAACTGAAAATGAGCCCGATCGAATTGAGGCTTAAAAACATGATGGTCGCCGGAGACGTTACCTGCAATGACCTGAACATGAGCAGCCTTGGGATGAAAGAATGCATCGAAGCTGTAAAGGACGGCTCGGAATGGACTGCCAAAAAAGGGAAACTGCCCAAAAGCAAGGGAATCGGCATGGCCTGCGGATTTTTTGTATCCGGAGCCGGATATCCGATCTACCGCTCGGACACCTATCACGGCACCGTGGTTGTCAAGCTAACGGAAGACGGAGGCACCGCGCTGGTCTATACGGCATCCGCGGAAATCGGACAGGGATCGGACACCACTTTTGCCATGATTGCCGCCGAAGCGATGGGAATCCGCCTGGAAGATGTCCGGTTGGAGTCCGGGGACACCGATTTCGGCGTGGATCTGGGGGCCTACTCCAGCAGGCAGACGCTGATGACCGGTCATGCCGTCAAGGAGGCTGCGGAAGATGCCCGCAGGCAAGTTTTGGAAGTGCTCTCGAAAGAGCTGGATGTGCCGGTTGCGGATATGGACATTAAAAACAGCCTGATCCAATTCAAGCAGGGCAATGTCGATTTCAGCGGGCTTCGCACACGCTACATCAAGGAGCACCGCGGATGGACCGACAATCCCGAGGCGGGCCCGCTCACTTTCAGGGAAGCCGCCCGCATGGCCTATCTGGCTAAAGGCAGCATTGTCGGTACCGGCAAATACAAGCCGCCGGAGCTGGGAGGCAAATACAAGGGCGCGACCGTGGGGACTTCCCCGGCTTACGGCTGTTCGGCCCAGATTGCCGAAGTGACGGTGGATGAAGAAACCGGCCAGATCACGGTGGACCGGATCACCGACGCCCATGACTGCGGCCGGGCCATCAATGTCACCTCCGTTGAAGGCCAGATGGAAGGTTCGGTTTCGATGGGACTGGGAGAGGCCTTGTTCGAGGAAGTCAAGTTCGACAACAAAGGCCATGTCATCAACGCCGATCTGGCGGAGTACAAGATTCCCACCATGCTCGATATGCCGCAGGTCAAGACCATTATCGTGGAAAGCAATGAGCCCAATGGACCTTTCGGCGCCAAGGAAGTCGGCGAAGGCGCCATCATGCCCACCATTCCCGCGATTCTGAACGCGGTATATGACGCCATCGGCGTCAGAATTCATGAACTGCCGCTGACGCCGGAACGGGTTTATCTGGCAATCCAGGAAGCAAAAAAAGTCAAAAAAAGCTAAAGGAAATTACCAGGGTGCGGATTCCCAGGCGCCTGCTTGAGAATCCGCACCCTGGCGCTTTTCATGGACATTCAAAGCATATCTTCCGAGGAAACCATCCGGTACGGCCGGCAGCTGATCCTGCCTGAAATCGGTCCGCAAGGCCAGATCAAGCTGAAACAGGCCCGTGTTTTGATTGCCGGCGTCGGGGGGCTTGGCTCTGTTTCAGCATATTACATGGCCGCCGCCGGGATCGGCTCTCTCCGGATTGCAGACAGGGATTGCGTGGAATCCGGAAATCTGAATCGCCAGATCCTTCATGGAACCAGCGATATCGGAAGGCCTAAGACCCTGTCCGCCCAGCAAAAACTCAGTAATCTCAATCCTGATTGCAATATCGAACCCGTTCAGGAAATCATTTCGAATGAAACCGTCCTGGATATGGTGGCAGGCTGCACGGTCATTCTGGATGCCACGGACAATCTCAAAACTCGAAAAGTACTGAATCGGGCCTCCATTCTGAAAGGCATTCCCTTCATTTACGGAGGGGTCGATGGGTTTACCGGGATGGTGAGCACTTTTATCCCCGGCCGGACCCTCTGCCTGGAATGCTTCTTTTCACGGGATTCCGGGCAGAAAACACCCATCGGCATAATCGGACCCGTTCCCGGCGTGATCGCCTCCATCCAAAGCCTGGAAGCGATCAAGCTCATTCTGGGAATCGGCGGGCTGCTGACGAATCACTTGCTGGTGTTCAATGGCATGGACATGACTTTCCGGAAAATTGAAATGGAGAAAAATCCGGATTGTCCGGTTTGCGGCAGCAACGCGGATATTGGACTTTTACGCAGCCATCAAAAAAGGCCCTGAAATGAATGATACCATAGAAATCACTGTGAACGGCCACAAGGAAACCGTCCCCGGATCATCGACCCTTTCTTTTCTGATCCATCACTTTAAGGAATACGACGGAGATTTGATCGTCGAGCATAACGGCCGGTTCGTCTATCCCCGGAAATACGCCGAAGCCACTGTCCGGGAAGGGGATTCCATCGAATTCATCAATCCGAATATCGGCGGTTAGATTCCGGTCGGTGACCGGTATCTTTTTCAGACACGCCGGGCACAGACTTTCGGTCCGGGACAGCACCCGCCGGACAGACCCGCCATTGCCGGCCTTCAACACATGCGCGCTCAAAAAAGAAAACCCTTCATTTTCTCCCCGTTACCATAACCCACATCGTCCAACTTACGCGTACCAAGGGACTTGGAAAATTCCAATAGACCGTTTACAAGAGAAAGACCGACTCGGTTTTCAAAACCGAGTCGGTCTTTCGGGATGAATACAAACGGCATTTCGAAAACATCCAACTCCTTAAAGCTTGATTTCAGTCCCCAGAACTTTCAAAAATTTTGACAGCCAGTCCGGATGGGCCGGCCATGCCGGAGCAGTGACCAGATTGCCATCCACATGGCCCTTGTCGATCGGCACATCGGCATAAATTCCGCCTGACTGCGCGATATCCGGTCCGACCGCTGGATACGCCGAGCAGCTCCTTCCTTTCAAAATAACGGCTGCCGCCCGGCAGCACCAGCGCGTCGTAGGCTTCCGCCCTTACATCCTCAAAACTGGCATTCAGTGTAAAATTATGCCCGGGTTTTTCACTGTAGGTCTGATCCCCTTCGAAGTCATGGATCGCAGTCCGCACCGTATCACCGGATTTCTTGTCGGGACAGACGGCATGCACCGTGTGCCCGACCATCAGTAAGGCCTGAAATGGCACCATGACTTCGTAATCTTCCACAAAATCGCCGACAAGCATCAGAATTTTTTTAGCCGCCATAATAACCTCCTTTTTTATCAAGTTACAAATCCGTTCCCCGATTGTCCAGACGACTTCAGCAATGTGCGACAAGGAACGCTCGGTCATTTCATCGTAATCGCCCGTCATTTCTGTTTGGCGACCCGTCCGAAGGTCGAGAAGTCCGACATCCACCGCATAGCCCCGGTTGTGAACAGAGCCGACAAAAGCGCCTCTGCAGCCGGACGCTGAAGAAATGCCTGTGGCTCGGGATACACCGGTCTGCCGAAAAAATTGTTGGGCGTGGCGTAACGAAAAGCCACTCGATGAGTCAGTTGTCCGTCAGGTAATCCGTGAAGAATCGGATCGAGTTGCTCATCATTGATATTTTATCTTCAAATATCAGCTTTCCAGCACCACGGGCAGGTGGCACTGGCAAAAATACAGAAGAAAATCGTGGAAGCCGTCAATAAAAGTCAAAAAATCACAGCAGGAGACATAGCGGCAATGTTCGGTACTTCCCATCAGTCAGCTCTCAAGTAAGCCGGGAAACTTTGGAAATGAACGTACTTACCCCCGTCGGCTAAGGCAGGGTCGCCCATAATATCAGGAAATGACTCCTGGTTGTCGTTTCGGCATAATAAATCTGTCCCCATTATCCTTTTCAAGCAAATGCCCGCTCTCCCTCCACCCCAGTACATTTATTCCTTTGTGCTGATAGGCTTCATCTCCAGCGAAGATCAACGCGGGTGCGCCAGCTTTGTCTCCGGCCATGGCGCACCATTTATGAAGTCCGGCAAAGGCTTCATGTGTCAGGGTGCGTCCCGACTTGATCTCAACCGGGATCAGCCGGGTTCCCTGCTCAACAAGGAGATCAACCTCATTGCCGTTGCTGTCCCGCCAGAATGAAAAAGCCGGCTTTTCACCTTGGTTTAATTTTGATTTGATCAGCTCCGATATGATAAAGGTCTCAAAAATGCTGCCCCGCAACGGATGAGTTACCATTTGATCGGTTGTCCGGATACCCAAAAGCCAAGATACCAGGCCCACATCATAGAAATACAGCTTGGGCATTTTTACCAGTCGCTTGTTAAAACTGACGTGATGGGGGCGCAGGAGAAAGACTAAATAACTGGCTTCCAGAACAGATATCCATGATTTTGCGGTATTGTGGGTAACGCCGCATTCGGTTGCCAGTGAAGACAGATTCAGCAACTGTCCCGTCCTGCCTGCACATAGCCTTACAAAACGCTGGAACGTTTCCAGATCCTGAATTTTGAGCATTTGCCTGACATCCCGTTCCACATAGGCCGCTACATAAGCGCTGTACCAGGCTGCGGGCGCCAATCCGCGATCATAGATAGGTGGATAGCAGCCGGTCAACATCATGGCATCAATGGCAATCGGTAACTTGTCCGCAAGGACCAATTCCGGTACGGAAAAAGGGAGTAATTCCACAAAAGCGGTTCTTCCTGCGAGAGATTGCGTAATGCCGGACATCAGACCGAACTGCTGGGACCCTGTCAATATAAACAGACCCATTCGGCGATCCTTGTCCACCAGGGTTTGAAGGTAGGACAAGATTTCAGGACACCGCTGCACTTCATCCAGAACTGCGCCATCGGGAAACCGTGCGAGAAAAGAACGGGGGTCTGCATCGGCGGCCTGCCGCAGATCAGGCTCTTCCAAAGACGCATATGGATGATTTTCAAAAACCGCCCTGGCAAGGGTCGTCTTGCCCGACTGACGCGGTCCTGTCAGGGTAACAATGGGAAATCCGCCCAGCAGGTTTTCAATTGTTTCTTTTACATTTCGATGGATCATGGCAACAGACTAACAGAGTTTTATGCAAATTGTCAATTGCCCTTACAGATTGCATATATATAAAATAAAGGGGACAGATTTATTTATTCGATTTTCTTGGCCTTCCCTGCCCTCTGAACTCCACCCGTCTTTCGATTTTTTGCTCAATCCCTTCCACGAATCGCGCACTACCGGTTAACCGGCCGCGCTGGATGATGTGGTGCGGATAACCCATTAGAACTATTCGTGTTGATCTTGGCATGCACAACCCTTAACAAAATGTTTTCCATTTGGCAAAATAAATAATAAATCTGTCCCCTTTTTTTTTCTTTCTTGACGGAAGACATTTTACTATCTATGAAATAACATGACCAATGAAAATCAACATCAAAATGCCCTGCCCCCCCTCGTGTCGGTCCATGGCGGCCATAGCGGCGATTATTGCCAGCATGCCCGGGATTCCCTGGATGATATCGTCAAGGCCTACCATGACCAGAATTTTGCCTGGGTTGGCATTACCGAGCACGTGCCGCCGACCCGTGACAGTTTTCTCTATCCGGATGAACACGCGGCCGGTATGACCGCAAGCGCCATGCTGGCGCGTTTTGCACGGTATATGACGCACTGCCGCAACTTACAGTCAGCTTATCGGGACCGGCTTACGATTTTCGTCGGCATGGAAACCGAGGCGTATCAGGGCGCCGTTGACTATGCCATCCAGCTTCGGGACCGGTTTCATCCGGATTACGTCGTGGGATCGGTTCACCATGTGGCGAATATCTCCATCGACATGAATCCATCCGAATACGGCATGGCCGCTACGGCATGCGGCGGCATCGCGGCACTGTATGAAGCTTATTTCGATTTGCAGCACGACATGATTCTGACCCTGAAGCCGTCTGTGGTGGGGCATTTTGATCTGATCCGGATCTTTGATCCGGATTACCTTTCCCGCCTGAAAACGCCGGCCATCTGGAAGCGCATCTGCCGCAATCTGGAGGCGGTTGAATCCCTGGGGCTGATGCTGGATTTAAATGTCCGGGCCTTTATGAAAGGCGCCAGTGAGCCTTATATCTGCCGCCCCATTATGGAAAAAGTTCGCAAGATGGCTATCCCCGTAGCTCCGGGGGATGATTCCCATAGCGTGGATACCGTGGGCCGGCATGTTGCAGACGGCATCCGTTACCTTAAATCCCTGGGAATTACCACCGCCTGGACCCCGCCATGCATTCAGCCGGTCAGGGATCGGTTTGTTCCATCGCCGCCTGTGGCACGATGACCGGGGTACACTTCTCACAGGACGACCTGCCGATGTCGGGCAGAAAAACCGTCAGCAATCCGAACAGCGGCAGAAATGCGCAGACTCGATAGACATATTCGATACCCTGCATATCAGCCAGTTTTCCCAGCACCGCAGCGCCAATGCCGGCCATGCCGAATGCAAGCCCGAAAAACAGACCGGCGACCATCCCCACCTTCCCCGGCAAAAGTTCCTGTGCGAAAACCAGAATCGCGGGGAAAGCCGAGGCCAGAATCAGGCCGATGATGAATGTCAAAGGTCCGGTCCATGCCAGACTTGCGTAAGGCAACATCAGTGTAAAGGGTGCAACGCCCAGTATGGATGCCCAGATCACGCGCTTGCGGCCGATCCGATCGCCGATATGCCCGCCGAGGATGGTTCCGATAGCCACGGCGGATAAAAATACGAAAAGGTGAAGCTGGGCGGATTGCACCGAAAGATGAAATTTTTTGATCAGATAAAATATATAATAGCTGTTGATACTTGCCAGGTAAAAAAATTTCGAAAAAATCAGAGTAAGCAGAACCAGCATCGACCTTGTCACCATACGGGCCGGAAGCGCCCCCTGAGAGAGCAGAGACTTGCCTGGCCGCTTCACCTGCGATTGATGGCGTTTGTACCAGCCGCCGACCTGCCACAGCACCAGCATGGCGAGAAGCGCAGCCAGTGAAAACCAGGCGATACTGTGCCGGCCTTGCGGAATGACGATTAAGGCCGCCAGTAGCGGACCCGTTGCACTGCCTGCATTTCCACCCACCTGGAAAATCGACTGGGCCAGTCCATAACGGCCGCCGGAGGCCATTCGCGCAACCCG
>Ga0265593_1001582_pt1 | contig 10471 bp, 10 predicted proteins | sample saktaG_8_FD_190136 | JGI IMG/M metagenome (GOLD analysis project Ga0265593, IMG submission 190136) | Saline water microbial communities from Sakinaw Lake, British Columbia, Canada - sak_2011_5_24_36m | ecosystem: Environmental > Aquatic > Non-marine Saline and Alkaline > Saline ...
ATGCCAACACACCAAACACTTGTGCGGGATGCCATACACCTGATTACAACCAGGCTACCAAGCCCAATCATATAACATCGCAATTTCCTACAACATGTGAAACCTGCCATACACCAAGTGCCTGGGTTCCGTCTACATTCAACCACACCACGGTGTATCCGCTCACCGGTGCTCATACAACTGTTGCTTGTAATTTGTGCCATACAAATGGATATATTAATACTCCGAACACATGTGCAGGCTGTCATACTAATAATTACAATCAAACTACCAACCCGAACCATAATGTGAGTGGCATTTCCAATGATTGTGCTTCCTGTCATACTACTAATCCCGGCTGGAAACCAGTTACCTATCCTCCGGACCATTCAAAACTTCAGGGGGCTCATATTCCAATAGCTAATGATTGCGCTGCCTGCCACAAGGGTGTCTATTCCAATTCGCCAAAAGTATGTTACGATTGCCATTCGGCTAATTATACACAATCGACTAATCCTTCTCATACTGCCGCTCTATTCCCAACTACCTGCGCAGAATGTCATTCGCAAACAGCCTGGGTGCCATCCACATTTAACCATACTGCTGTATACCCGCTAACCGGCGCGCATGCAGCCATTGCTAAAAACTGTGTACTTTGTCATGCCAAAGGATATGTAAATACACCAAACACATGTGCCGGATGTCATACAACAGATTACAACCAGGCGACCAAGCCCAATCATATTACATCGCAATTTCCTACAACCTGTGAAACCTGCCATACACCAAGTAGCTGGGTTCCATCTACATTCAATCATACTGCGGTATACCCGCTTATAGGTTCTCACACAACGGTTGCATGTGTATTGTGTCATAAAAGCGGATATGTAAATACTCCAAACACCTGTGCAGGATGCCATACTACGGATTACAACCAGACAACCAATCCTAATCATACTTCAGCAAAGTTTCCGACAACCTGTGAGACCTGCCATACACCAAGTGCCTGGATTCCATCATCATTCAACCACACGTCGATTTACCCACTTATCGGTTCGCATACCACTGTTGCCTGTACCTCGTGTCATACAACCGGATATGTAAATACTCCAAATACCTGTGCCGGCTGTCATACAAACGATTTCAACCAGACAACGAGTCCGAACCATACGACGTCGCAATTTCCTAAAACCTGTGAGACCTGTCATACCCCAAGTGCATGGGCTCCATCAACCTTCAATCATACTTCAGTATACCCGCTCACGGGCGCACACAATACAGTTGCCTGTACCCAGTGTCATGCAAGTGGATATCCAAATACTCCAACTACATGTATTGGTTGTCATCAGAATGATTTTAATCAATCGGCTAACCCAAGTCACTCGAAAATCGGGATTTCTACTGATTGTAAAACATGTCATACAACAAATCCCGGATGGGCTCCTGCTACTTTCGCGACACATAATAGCTACTATGTTCTTGCTGGAGCTCACGTTGCAGTTGCTTGTGCTACCTGCCATAAAGGTAATTATAACACCACCCCTAACACATGTGCAGGTTGTCATCAAACTAATTACAACCAGACAAAAAGTCCAAATCATACTGCCGCCCAATTTTCAAATGCATGTGCTACTTGTCACTCACAAAGTGCGTGGGTTCCTTCAACATGGAGTCACACAACATATTTCCCCATTTCAAGTGGTAACCATAAACTGAGTTGTGTAACCTGCCATACAAACGCTGCAAATTATGCAGTGTTTACCTGTGTTACATCTGCATGTCATGCCACAGCTCATAACAGGAACCAGGGTAGTGCCGGATGTTATTCCTGCCATCCTACCGGACGAGGTGGTTGATCATAACTAATTTTTTAGCGCATAGAACCATGAAGTATATACTTTCAGTATTTCTTTTATTTATTTTAATACTTAACCTTAAAGGACAAACCCTTGGCGAGTCAAAGGAGGGTACGATATCTTTTATGACCACCCAGAATATTTATGTAAAGTTTCAATCCACGTCAGAGATATCGGCAGGTGATACACTTTTTGTACTTCAGGATGCGAAAATGTTACCAGTACTTATTGTTAAAGATCTTTCATCGATTTCCTGCGTTTGTACTCCAATATCTGTAAAACACCTTACTGTAGCAGACAAGATCTTGACCCGGCCTAAAATTATACAGACTAAAAAGCCAGTAGAAGCAGTTGCAATTCCAATTTTACAGCCTGTACAGACAGCAGTTGATACAGGAGCCATTAAAAAAGAACTTCCAAAAGAGTTGAAACAAAATATCAACGGCCGTATTTCTGTTTCTTCGTATACTAATTTTTCGAATGTTTCTGCCACTACTGAACGCCTGCGTTATACATTTTCGCTTGATGCCAGGAATATTGGCGGTTCAAGGTTATCAGCCGAAACCTATATTTCATTCTCACACAAAATCAACAATTGGAATGAGATAAAAAATGATATTTATAATGGATTGAAGATTTATAGTTTATCGGTTAATTATGCTTTTAATACGAAAAATAATATCTGGATCGGGCGAAAGGTAAACCCGATGCTGGCGAATGCCGGTGCTGTCGACGGAGTACAGTACGAAACGAAATTCAGATCATTTACCGCCGGTGCTTTTGCAGGTACACGGCCTGATTATATGAATTACAGTTTCAATGCCAACTTGCTGCAATACGGTGGTTATTTCGGGCATGATTATGCAAATAAAAAAGGCGGCAGTGTGCAGACGTCGGTAGCTTTCGTTGAGCAAACGAACAATGGCAACATTGATCGCCGGTTTGCCTACCTGCAGCATTCCAACTCACTGCTGACAAATCTTTATTTATTTGGATCTGTCGAATTTGACCTTTTCAATAAAGTCAGGAATATTACCACCCAGGATACTACTTACACGCCGAATAACACGCCTACTATGTCGAACTTATATGTTTCGCTGCGATACAGAGTGATTAAGCAGTTGTCGCTTTCGCTGTCGTACAGTAACCGGCAAAATATTATCTACTACGAAACATATAAAAGCATTATTGATCAGCTTCTCTACCAGTCGACGATGCAGGGCTATACGTTTCAGCTAAATTTTCGTCCTGGTAAAAAAATATCAATCGGAGCAAATGCAGGGTATCGTTTCAGCAAAACTGATCCCAAGCCATCTAAAAATTTATACTCCTATGTTACTTATAGCAATGTTCCCTGGCTAAACGCTTCAGCAACCTTTTCGGCCACGTTTATGCAGACAAGTTATATCAATGGCAGTATTTATAGCCTGGGATTATCGCGCGATATTATTCCGGGGAAATTATATGGCGGCGTTAGTTACCGGTATGTTGATTATAAGTTTGTAAATAGCGAAACACCATTAAAGCAGAATATGGCCGAAATGGATATTAACTGGAGCATAATGAAAAGGCTTTCGCTTTCGGTGAACTATGAAGGAACATTTGAAAAGAGTAGAAACTATGAAATGATTTATGTAAATCTGACACAACGCTTTTAGATTTATGCCGTTTTCCCAGAGCCATTGGTTCAACAACAGGATCTAATTTAAATAATAACTTCAGTATTTTTACCTTTAAGCTCCGGAAAATAAATAGCGTTAACTAAAACTTCGACTAACTTTCCCCGTTATCTATACTGTGCAAAACAAATGGCAGACTTCTGCCAGGTATTCTTACGATGAATTATAACAATGGTTTGATGAAATTCAAATAAAATGTTAAAATGAAGGGAAACGACAGTCATATCTACGTTATTTTTGGAGCATCCGGCGACCTGACCAAACGGAAACTGGTTCCGGCTTTATATTCACTATTTGTCCAGGGTTTGTTACCCGATAAATTTGCACTCCTGGGCGTTTCCCGATCCGAGTTCACCGATGATGAATTCAGGTTTGCAATGAAAACGGCAGTCAATGAATTTAAGGAGATCGATGATACAGCGAAGATCGATGATTTCGCAACTAAAATATATTACGAGCCGATAAAGTTTAGTGAGGCTGCAACATATATCTCGCTTAAGAAGCGTATCGAACAGTTGAGGAAAGATGGAGATATCTGTGGGAATTCAATATTTTATTTGTCAACTCCGCCAAGTTTATATGGCGTTATTCCATCACACCTAGCTTCAGTTGGTTTAAATAAGCAAGATGATGGCTGGAAGCGTGTTATTATTGAGAAACCTTTCGGTTATGACCTCGAATCGGCAACAAAACTCAAAGATCAGTTGTTGGAGCACTGGGCAGAAGAACAATTGTTCAGGATTGATCATTACCTTGGCAAGGAAACTGTTCAGAATCTTTTAGTTACCCGTTTTTCGAACGGTATTTTCGAACCCTTATGGAATCGTAACTACGTTCATCATGTAGAAATTACTTCTGCCGAAAGTTTAGGTGTTGAGAAACGCGGCGGTTATTACGAAACTTCCGGTGCCTTGCGCGATATGATTCAAAATCACCTGCTCCAGGTAGCCGCTTTTACAGCCATGGAATCACCTTCTTCGCTCGAACCCATGGCAATCAGAAATGAAATATTGAAAGTACTTCAATCCTTACGGCCGATTAAAAAAGAAGATGTTAAAACGCATGCAATACGTGGTCAGTATCTGGCGTCGCATATTAAAAATGAAGCAATCCCAGGGTATCGCGAGGAAGCAGGCGTTGATCCTAATTCAATGACTGAAACTTTTGCCGCGTTAAAGTTCTATATCGATAACTGGCGATGGGGAGGTGTGCCATTTTATATCCGCACTGGTAAAAGGCTTCCGACCAGGGTTACTGAAGTAGTAATACATTTTAAGTCAACACCGCATTTTCTGTTTTCACAGGGAACAGGGCATAGTACCTCTAATCAATTAGTGATCCGTATTCAGCCTGACGAAGGTATTTTATTGAAATTTGGAATGAAAATACCAGGTGCAGGATTTGAAGTTCAGAATGTGAATATGGATTTTCATTATTCCGATCTGTCACATCAGCGTATTCCGTCGGCTTACGAACGACTCCTTTTTGATTCCATAAAAGGCGATTCTACGTTGTTTGCGCGCACTGAAGAAGTTATCGAAGCCTGGAAATTCCTGACTCCGGTTCTTGACGCCTGGAAAAATGACAAGGAAATACCTCTTTATGGATATCCTGCTGGCAGTTGGGGTCCTGAAAAAGCGGATGATCTTATTGAAGACAAGGAAATTACCTGGCGATATCCTTGTAAAAACTTGTCGGATGATGGTATTTATTGCGAACTGTAGAAATGGGAAATTCAATCAAAATATTTAAAACTGGTGATCAACTTTCGTATTTCTTCGCCGAAAAGATTGTGATTGGTATACAGCAGACTCCTCAAGGGAATCATTATTCGATAGCACTCTCAGGTGGATCAACCCCTCGAAAAGTATTTGAATATATTGCTGTGCATTTCAAAACAAAGATCGACTGGTCGAAAGTTTTTGTTTTTTGGAGTGATGAGCGCTGTGTTGATCCCGGAAGTGATGAAAGCAATTTTAGGATGGCAAAGGAAAGTTTGCTGGACATGGTTTCTATCCCACCAGATAATATCTTTCGAATATATGGAGAAAATGATCCGGATGTTGAAGCTGATCGGTACTCAGAAACTGTCAGATGTCATGTATCTTTGCAACGCGATGTCCCTCAGTTTGATTTGATGATGCTTGGGCTTGGGGATGATGGGCATACGGTTTCCATTTTTCCAGGGTATCTGCCTCTATTTAATAGTACTAAACTCTGTGAGGTTGCCGAAAACCCATATTCCAAACAAAAAAGAATTACCGTTACCGGCCAAATCATTAATCATGCAAAAACTGTTGTTTTCCTGGTTACAGGTGCATCGAAAGCCGAGATGGTTTACCGGATAATCGAAAAAAAAGATGGTTGGGAAAAACTCCCGGCTGCCTTGGTAAAACCCGAAGATGGTGAACTCCTTTGGTTGCTCGATGAACAGGCGGCGAATAAATTATCTCCTAATTCGAAATATAATGATGAATAAATTAATACTGGGTATACTGTTTTCGCTTGTTGCTTTAAACACTTTTGCTATTGGAAATGATACTGTTCAATATCCTGAGCTAAATAAAACCTATATAAAATCGTACTGGTACGATTCGAAGAATTTTGTTGTTTCGCCTGCAAAATGGCGGACGAAACAGTGGATTGAATTCGGGGTTGTAGCCGGAGCCGGTGTGCTGGCATATACTCAGGACGAAAAGATTCAAAAATACTTTGTTGCTCATCAGTCAGAAACTGCGGGAAACCTTTCGAAATATGTTTTTGAGCCTTTCGGGAGATTTTCACCTGTTATTATTGGCGGCTTATACCTGGGCGGCAGGCTGGCAAAGGATAACAGGCTTGCCGGAACATCACTTACAGCAGCAAAAGCCTTTATTGTATCATCAGTTTGTGCAGGTATAGTGAAACAAATTACGCACCGTCACCGGCCTTACCAGGATGATATTCCCGATCATGCAAATTGGGATGGGCCGTTCAGCAGCATTGAGTATACCAGTTTCCCTTCCGGGCACTCTACAGCTGCATTCAGCATGGCAACGGTATATGCAATGGAATACAGCAGTACGATATGGGTTCCGGTGCTTGCATACACTCTTGCTGCCGGCACTGCTGTTTCGAGGCTTTACGATAACGACCACTGGGCTTCGGATGTGGTTATAGGCTCGGCATTAGGATTTGTAACCGGCCGGTTCATGTGGAAACAAAGCCGTAAAGGCAATAATCGGGTGGTAATACTTCCATCAGCGGGAACGCACACTGCTTCAGTGACATTTATTCTCAATCTGGCTGAACCTAAGAAGCCAAAGGTTTGTTTCTAATAATAGTACAGTTTAGTTACCAGGTGTTCAGGATATACATTTCGTGCTATTCTGAAACCCCAAATTCTGTTTCATGCGCATTTTCTTTATCATTCTAGGCATTGTATGTGTTATTCTGGCAGTTTTGGGTATTCTGTTGCCCGGGCTACCGGCAACTCCATTTCTGCTGTTGGCATCATATGCTTTTGCGCGAAGTTCCAAAAGAATGCACGACTGGCTGATCAATCATAAAATGTTTGGACCCATTTTAAGTGATTTCATTGACCGGAAAGGCATACGGCTTCACATTAAAATTATTTCACTTTTAATGATGTGGGGAATGATGTTCTTTTCTGTGGTTTATCTTATTGATAACGATATAGTTAAATACATTGCAGCGGGTGGTGCTGTAGTTGGTACTATTGCCATCATGCGTTTCAAAACAATCAGGGATTAGTCGGAGTAGAAGATTGTTATTGGGAAATTGCTAATCGAAAATAAGAGACATAAAAAGTTAAAAGGAATTAAATCAGCCTCTTAACTATTCTCAATTAACCATTAACTATTTCCCTGAAAATTAATGCGCATCCAGGTTATGAAGCATATAAATACTGTGCCTGAGAGTAGGAGTGATCTCCGTCATATATTCTTCTACGGCTTTTACGCTTCCAGGTAAAGTATAAACCAGAGTGCTGCCCATAACTCCGGCAATTGCTCTTGACAAGAGTGCGTTTGGTTTCAGGCTGCCGTATTTGAACCGGATCAGTTCCATAATTCCGGGAATTTCCTTGTCCAGGAATGGTTTAACAACATCGGGTGTAATATCGCGGGGACCGATTCCTGTTCCGCCGGTTGTAATTACGATGTCAACCAGATCTTTACGGGCTTGTTCAAGTAATTCTTTTAGGATTTCTGCATTATCCGGAATAAGTTTTCGGGCGATGGCAAATTTCCATCCTTCTGTTTCAAAAAATACACTTAACAATTGTTCGATTTTTGGACCCGACCGATCGCTGTATTCGCCGCGGCTGGCACGGTCGCTTAACGTAATTATCAATACGTTGTAAGTGCGAGGAGAATATATTACTTCATCGCCTGCTTTTACAATTCCGTTTTTCAGAACCCTGGCAAAAATACCTTCTTTGGGCATTACGCAATTTCCGACTTCTTTAAAAATAGCGCAGGAAGTTCCATGACATTCTTTACCGATCTGGGTAATTTCTAGTTCTACTTCTCCTATCGTAAGCCTGTCGAGCGGATGCGTATTTACCAGTTCAAGACCTTTGGTCGTAATATTTTCGGCAAATTCGCCATAATTTATTTTACGGCCCGCTGCATGCGTAAACCTTTGTACACTTTCATCAGCAAGCAGGCTAACCTGGCGGTGCCAATCGCCGGCATGAGCATCCCTGGCAACACCTAGTTCGTTTAGTTCAATTTCTGGTACAGGAACTTTTATAGTGCCTTTTTTCTCACTTATATTTACAGATACTACTGTTATAGGGGTCGACATGCGTTTAGGGGATTTGGGTTTAGGTAATTCAATTGTTGAGGGAAGAGCTGTTTTGAAGGTTTGAGTAAAATGAATTGTCTTTGGATGGTCATTCGATTGTCATTCAATTGTGGAGGGTTGAATTAAGTTGAGGAATGGTGAGAAAATACTTGTTATTCGATATTAATTCAATTGTTGCCTGGGTTTTGAGACTTAGGTTTTGGGACTTGGAATTTAAGACTTTGATTTTTAGTCATTACTTTCTTTTCCTTTCTGGTTTTGAAGTACAAACTGCACGCCTTCAATAATATAGAAAACAGATGATGCCAGCAAAGATAGCCCGAGAGATATAAAGAACGTCCCTTTGTAAAGCTCCGGGATAACTTTCCAATGGCTGATCATGATTCCCATGGTTATCATAAACGACATTAAGATGTAGCCGCGCAAATCGAAAAAAGCGAACAAACATGGTCTGCGCTGGGGTAGTTTTATGATACGGGTGATATACCTCAAACTCACTTTCCGGAATACAAGCATGAAAAAAGGAACAAAACCTGCAATTCCGATAAGGTAATTTACAAAATGATGAAGAGCATGCCTTTCGATAAAGATAAAACCCATTTTCAGAATTCGGTATGCAGCAAATCCCCAAAGAGCAGCCCCCAGTGCTATAAGCACAGGTTTGGGAGCACTGGGTTTCAACATCTGAAGGATTTTAGTCGGCATGGGTTCAGGAATTATTTGGTTCTTTTTTACGATTCTTCCTGTTTATATTGATTTTCCTGCTGATTCATAAAATTGATGTTAGCAGGGTTAAAGATGGATTGTTCATTAAATTCTCTCATTCGGTTCAATCCAGAACGGTACATGAAAATAAGGAATGGAATAAATGTCAGCAACAGCAATGGATGTCCGGACATAAGCATGAAGTCGTAAATGCCGTGGAGTAGCCATGGAACCGTAAATGCCCTTAGTAGCCATTTCCCTTTTCCCTGCACACTGAAACGGGCAAGACCAAGATAAAACCCCATAACGATGCCGAAAATGGCATGCCCCGGAACAGCGGTAAAAGCTCTTAACAAACCAACCTGCATGGGGTTTCCTGAAAAAACATAAAAAATATTTTCGATAGCTGCGAATCCCAGAGCTACTGAAACAGCATAAACAATTCCGTCAAATTTCTCGTTGAAGTTAGGATTTCGCCAGATAAGGATAAAAACAGCAAAATATTTGAACGCTTCTTCGGTGGCTCCAGCAACTATAAAACCATCGAAAGCAGCTTTTGGTAATTTGGCCAGGCCACTTCCAAATCCCATAATATAAGTTTCCACTAAGCCAGCCGGGAAAATTATAATCGCGCCAAGCAGAATTCCTTTCAATATCAGTTTAACAGGTTCTTTTTCATACTTGTCGCGGAAATACACATACATCATTATAATGATTGCGGGTGCCAGGGCCAGAAGGAGCAGATACATGCTAATTGTTTTATAATGTCAAAGATATTTGGGCGTGACCGTCTTTAGATATCTGTTTTAGTTTTACTTATAAGTTTAATATTGCTGATCTCCATTACTTTGTCAACAGCCTTGCACATATCATACACGGTAAGCAGCGATGCCGAAACTGCTGTAAGTGCTTCCATTTCAACACCTGTCTGTCCAATGCAGTGTACTTCGCTTATGGCAGTTACGCCAAGAGTTTCAATATATAGTTTTACATCAACTTTGGTGATCATAAGGGTATGGCACAAAGGAATAATAGACGATGTTAGTTTTGCTGCCTGTATCCCCGCCAATTGGGAAACGGTAAGCACATCTCCTTTTTTCATATTGTTTTCCTGCACCAGTTTCACGGTTTCGGGCTGTAAGCTGATAAATCCCTGTGCCTTAGCGATCCGCAACTGGTTTGGTTTATGACCCACATCCACCATGTTGGCTTTACCTGCTTCGTCGGTATGACTTAATTTATTCATTTGGTATTGGGGTTTAAAGTTCCAGGTTTAAATGCAGTGCGTTCAAATGTTATATTGTTCAAATATTTGGTCATGCTGAGCAGAGGCGAAGCATCAAATTTCATGTTTCAAGATTTAGGTTCTGACCTCGCAAATCAAAATTTACAAATCCCCCAAAATCTCCCCGTCTCTCCATCTCTCCGTCTCCCAGTCTCCCC
>Ga0265593_1001584_pt1 | contig 10463 bp, 14 predicted proteins | sample saktaG_8_FD_190136 | JGI IMG/M metagenome (GOLD analysis project Ga0265593, IMG submission 190136) | Saline water microbial communities from Sakinaw Lake, British Columbia, Canada - sak_2011_5_24_36m | ecosystem: Environmental > Aquatic > Non-marine Saline and Alkaline > Saline ...
TGTCTTGGTGAATGGCGTTTATTTCAGCCTGTAAATGTTGAATGTTCAAAGTGCATAAAGACTCTGATTTTTAGCGCCTGTTGTCAAGATGTTTTGGCGGTTTTCCATGGATTTTAAAGTAGATACGTTTGATCCTTCCTGCGGCACGGGCGGCTTCCTGACTTGCGCCATCCGGCACATGCGCGACCGCTATGTCAAAACGGTCGAGACCGAACGGGCCATGCAAGCCAACCTCAGGGCGGTGGAAAAGAAACAACTTCCGCACATGCTCTGCGTCACCAATATGCTGCTGCACGGCATTGAAGACCCCGGCTTTGTGCTACATGACAACACTTTGGCGAAGGCATATATCAGCTACGGCCCATCCGACCGGGTGGACATCATCCTCACCAATCCGCCGTTTGGCGGCAAGGAGGAAGACGGCATCGAGTCCAACTTCCCGGCCCACTTCCGCACCAAGGAAACTGCCGACCTGTTTCTGGCGCTGTTCATCCGCCTGTTGCAGCCTTGGGGCCGTGCCGCCATCGTGTTGCCGGACGGTTCGCTGTTTGGCGAGGGCGTGAAGACCCGGATCAAGGAACACCTGCTGGAAGAGTGCAACTTGCACACCATCGTCCGCCTGCCCAATAGCGTGTTCAAGCCTTACGCCAGCATCGGCACCAATCTGCTGTTTTTTGAAAAGGGCAAGCCGACGGAGGAAATCTGGTTCTACGAACACCGAGTGCCGGAAGGACAAAAAGCCTATTCGATGACCCGGCCCATCAAGGTCGAACATCTGCAAGGCTGCGTGGACTGGTGGGGCGGGGCGGAACGCCAAGACCGGCAGCCAACTGAGGTCGCTTGGAAAGTCGGCATAGCCGAAATCAAGGCCCGCAATTACAATCTCGATTTCAAGAACCCGCACACCGTCGCCGCTGACCACGGCGACCCGCAAGAACTGCTGGCCAAGCTGGAACAGGACGAGCAAAAAACCGCCAGTCTGCAAGGCCAACTCAAAGCCATTCTGGCCGAGGCGTTGCTACGATGACTGGATAAGTGATGTACAATGATATACATCAATATCATTGAGGCCGTGCCATGCACAGAACCCAGATTTATCTCCAAGACGAGCTATACGAAAAACTCAAGACCCGCTCGCACAGCTTGGGCGTGAGCATTTCAGAACTGATTCGCCGCACATTGGAAAGGGATGTCGAGAAAAACCCGGCGGCGGATGCCAAGGCGTTTTTTGACCGCCTGAACCCGTTGGAAAGCTTCGCCGAAACCGACCCGGAAACCTACGTTCGGGAGTTTCGCGCCAACAGCCGCTTGCTTCGGGAACAAACGGACGATGCCTGAGCGCCTACTGCCAGACACCGACATCGTCATCCACTTGCTGAAAAAGCAGCCGCAAATCGTGGCACGTTTCATCGGTTTGCTGGAATTGGGGACAGTGTTTTTATTATCGCCCATCGTTGTGGCCGAAGTGTATGCCGGTGCTTTTGAGCGCGAATACCCGGAAATCGAGAAACTGTTTGGATTTTGCCAGCGCATTGGGATGGATACTGACATGGGCAGGCAAGCGGGCCAGTATGCCTTTCGCTACCGCAAAGCCTACCAAGGCATTTCCTTGGAGGATTACCTGTTAGCCGCGACCGCACGGCACTATCGTTGCCCGCTCTGGACCGCCAACCGCAAGCACTACCCTATGGATGGCATTGCCTTGTTCGATTCCGAATGACACCACTCCCCCAAGCAAACATTAGGTAAGCAGTATGCACCCACTCATCCATGAACATCGCAATGCCATCGCCGAACTTTGCCAAAGGTAATGGACAAACAACCCTGCGTTTACATGCTCGCCAGCCAACGGAATGGAACGCTCTATATTGGGGTGACATCTGACCTTATAAAACGGGTATATCAGCATCGTAATTAGGTGGTGGACTGGTTTACTAAACGCTATGGCGTTCATGATTTAGTTTGGTATGAAATCCATGAAATGATGGAAAGTGCAATTTTGCGCGAGAAACAACTCAAGAAATGGTCGAGGATTGCAAAAATCCGTTTGATCGAGCGAAAAAATCCAAATTGGCGGGACTTGTGGCCAGAGTTGGTTTAAACCGTCATTCCGGCATGGATTGCCGGAATGACGGGGGTTCTAGCCAACCCAAAACAGCGCGTCATACCCGCCGGGAAGCGGGTATCCAGTGCCAAGGACGGCAAACCCCCCGAGCCTTCCATGGCAACTGGATTCCGGCAGTCCATGCCGGAATGACGGGTACCGACGAATGAGGGCAAACCGTCATACCGGCAGGGAATGCCGGTATCCAGAACAACCTCGTCATACCCGCCTGGAAGCGGGTATCCAGTGCCAAGGACGGCAAACCCACTAGCCTTCCATGGCAACTGGATTCCGGCAGTCCATGCCGGAATGACGGACACCGACGAATGAGGGCAAACCGTCATACCGGCAGAGCCTGCCCCGGCAGGGAATGCCGGGGGAATGCCGGTATCCAGAACACAGGGAAGTGAAACCAGCCGTTATGACGATGCCGGTTTGACCGTGTTTCCATGAGTATATTTTTCAATTAAACAGCCGCTAATGAATGCCGAAATATTATTGAACCACTTTGACCGCCTCAGCGAAGCGCCGGATGCCATTCCGCGTTTGCGGCGTTTTATCCTCGACTTGGCGGTGCGGGGCAAACTGGTGGAACAAGACCCCAACGACGAACCGGCGGCGGAGTTGATTAAACGGATTAGGGCGGAGAAGGTAAGGTTAGTGAAGGAAGGATTAATCAAAAATGAAAAGTCTCTTGAATCAGTTAATGTAGAACCTCACTCGATTCCAGACAACTGGATTTGGATAAGGCTTGGAGAAAGTGGACGAATTTTCAACGGTAATAGCGTCAATGACGGTGAAAAGACTGAGCTTGCAAAATATAGAGAAGGGTTTCCATTCATCGCCACCAAAGATGTTGGATACGGGAGAGACCACCTAAATTACGAGAATGGGCTGAAAGTACCCTTCACGGCAACTAGCTTCAAAGTGGCTCATGCGAATGCCATTCTAATCTGTGCCGAAGGCGGTAGTGCCGGTAAGAAAATTGGATTAACCGATCGTGATATTTGTTTCGGTAACAAACTCTACGCTAATGAGGTCTGGAACGGAATACATCCGAGTTACATTCTTGCGATCTATGAGTCACCAACTTTCTTCAGTGAGTTCACCGCAAGAATGACAGGCATCATAGGAGGCATTGCTCGCAGTGAGTTTTTAATGCTGCCAATTCCGCTTCCGCCTGATGCCGAACAACACCGTATCGTCGCCAAGGTGGATGAATTGATGGCCCTGTGCGACCAGTTGGAAGCGGCGAAAGCCGAGCGTGAGCAAAGCCGCGACCGGCTGTTGGCGTCCAGTCTACAACGGCTGAATGATCTCGGCCTAAGCCGTCATGACGGGGTTTCGGCCCAATCCAAACAGTCCGTCATACCCGCCGGGAAGCGGGTATCCAGTGCCACGGATGGCAAACTGCAAACCGTCCATGGCGACTGGATTCCGGCAGTCCATGCCGGAATGACGGACGGGGAGAGTATTGCGTTTTTCCTGAATCACCTCCCGCGCATCACCACCCGCCCGACGCACATCAAGCAACTACGCCAAACCATCCTCAACCTTGCCGTGCGTGGTAAGTTGGTGGCACAAGACACCAACGACGAACAGGCGAAATCACCTGCCGCATCGCGGGTTGAAAAGTTTGCTTTGTCAAAAATTGATGAGGACGTTCCTTTCGAATTACCCATAGCTTGGCAATGGATGCGACTAGGGCAGATCAGCGAGCTAATCAACGGCGACCGAGGCAAAAACTACCCTAACAAAGTTGAGTATGTTCAAAAAGGCGTTCCTTGGATCAACACCGGACACATTGAGCCTGATGGAACACTTTCCATTGATTCGATGCACTACATCACGCGAAAAAAGTTCGATTCTCTTCGGAGCGGAAAAATCCGATTTGGCGATTTGATCTATTGCCTACGGGGCGCGACTATTGGAAAGACGGCCATCATCACGCAGTTCGAGGAAGGAGCTGTGGCATCGTCTTTGGTGATTATTCGTCTCTCGACAACGGTCAATCCGAGATTTGCCTATCGATTTTTGACAAGTCCATTGGCGCGGGAACAGATATTCCAATTTGATAACGGCTCAGCGCAACCAAACCTCTCTGCAAGTAACGTCAAAAAGTACTGGATACCAGCCCCCCCCCTCCCCGAACAACACCGCATCGTCGCCAAGGTGGATGAATTGATGGCCCTGTGCGACCAACTGGAAACCCAACTCACCACCACCGCAGCCGACAGCCGCCGCCTACTGGAAGCCGTGCTGCACGAAACCCTGTCCCCGGTTCTGGAAAAAGCCGCATGATATCCGGATTAAATAAACGATGTAAAAACACCACACGCTTTCAGTAATTCTCATTTTGGAAAGAACCACGTCATTCCGAGCATGGATACCGGAATCCAGTGCCATGGACGGTAATGGGTCGATTGCGTAAGTGTTTGATTAAGCCTTGTGGGTAAACTCAAGTTTCACGTCCATGTGACTGGATGCATTTGGGGCATCCCTGCCCCAAACCCTGCGGGCGGCAAAGCCGTGCAAATCGGCTATCCTGCCGATTTGTCCTGCTTCCCGGCAGGAATGACAGGTTACCTACCAACGCCTTGCCTCATAATGAGGATTGCTGGATTGCGGGGCGATGCGGAAGGCGTTTGGATGGCGGCGGACAGGTTCCCCGCCAGTGCCAACGAAAAACGCGCAGCCTGCCCGCATTGCGGAACCCGGCTGTGGACCTTGAAGCGGCCCGGTGCCGTCAGGGACCGGCAGGCCACCGTGAAGGATGCCCTGTGCCAGCTGCCGACCATAGGCCCGAAAACGGCGGAAAAGCTGATGGCCCGCTTCGGCGCGGAAGCCTGGCCCCGGCGGCGCTGGCGTTCATGCGCGAGCATGGGGTGTTGAAAGACATCTACAACCGGATTGCGCGTTCCGCGACGAAACGGTGAAGCATCCGCGCACCGGGGGTTTGCTGGACTTCCCAGCGATTGTGTTCTTACAGTCGGGGTTTAATGTCTACACCGTCCAGCAAGCCTCCCGGCGTTCCTGGTGCATCGGCCAGAAACAGCCGGGGGAGGTCTTCTACCTCGGCTATGCCGAAACGGCGCTTGCGACTGTTTGCGCCTTAGGCGTAAGAAAATCGCTCAACCTCGTGCGACATGCCCGACACCGGCTTGGATGTCCTCAACCAGGACGGCGACAGTTTGGAAGCCGGTTGGGGCAACAGGTCAATAACCCAAGCAGCCACCGTTCCAGTCGGTTTGCCGATGGGCAACACAAGAATCCATTTGCGTGGAGCCATTTTGGTGTCAGTGTTACACTGTTAGGTTTACAGAACAACCGAAGGGCATTCATGGAACCCGCACTCTCCAAGCAAGACCGCATCAGCGCCCGCGTTCCGCATGAGGTTTACGAAACCCTTAAGCTTGCAGCCGACCTCAGCGGGGCGACGGTCAATCAATTTCTAGTGCAATCGGCGATCAAGGAGGCCCAGTCGGTGATCGAGCGTGAACAAATCATCCGTCTATCCCGCCGCGATTGATACATAGCGTTCGCCTAGGCCGGTTGGCAGTCGATGTCCAATATCAAGGAAAACGGCTCGGCGAGCTGCTGCTGATGGATGCCGTTCGGCGTGTCCGACTGATTCAAGAACATGCAGGGGTTGTCGGGCTGTTCGTGGATGCCATCTACCTTATCCATCGAGATACCCTACGAGATTGCCCACGCGGCAAAAATGACACCATTATCCAAGCTAGGCCGGATAATTTAAATAATCAGTAATACTTCGCATCTTAAAAAAAAATTCTAGAATTGAACTATATCATTTTCAGTCAATTATCATAAGGCTGTTTAGCTTGCTGGTACGTTTATAACACATCTTTTAGCTATACGAACTTATGCCAAACAAAAACCATAATCGGTTTAGCCCCACCGACTTTATGAGGGTGCGTCGTCCCGAATTATACTTCGGACACTGTGCATGTAGAAGAGGTTTCAATTACTCGAAACCAGCTTGAATTCCATAAGTTATGAACGAGCAGGTTTGTTATGGGCCGCACGAGCAAATCTGGTGATAGCTTTGGATCGTGCCCTTTATGATTATTTTAAAATAGGGAAGATTATTCCTCAAGAGCTATTCTTAACAAAGAAATTGCTATGGATTGAATTGCAACTTGGTCGCATACCCTGCATATTTGCATGGATAGAATTACTGCAACTGCTTAGTTTAGTATTGAACTTAGATGATGAAGAACGGAGGTAACTGGAAAAATAATATTATCTGTTTGATACAATTTTAGGCATACTAATTCTGCGAACTTCTGCTGAGGACGGAGCGAGTATCAATAAAGTTCCCAGCTTGTTAAAGCAGTTCTCCTTGCTCATGACGCGAGGTGCCGCTCTGTTGAAAAGCGGGGGCTACGCATCGTTCCAGCATGGAATATTGGCCCTAATGATCCTGCATGTGGGGCACTTCAAGGCATTACTAATCAAGTAGTTCCACCAGATGTTATCGATCCCCCATTTTTTAAAGTAATGAAGCGATGGGGAAATGAGGAATAACATTAAAATCGGCCAGTGCATTAGACCTGAACGTAGCAGTCAGTGTGTGCAATGGATGAATTGATGCTGAATCAGTCCGCCACTGAGCCTATTAGCCATCTGTACGAGTTAGCTTTCCTTATTATTTCGTTGATTTTTGACAGGTTATAGTTTACACATCAAGGCCACCCCATGCAAACCGTCTACAAACTCAATGCCGATGATCTCAATACCGAGTTTCTTGAATCCATCAAGTCGCTGTTTCCTCATAAAATCATTGAGGTGGCAATTCATGACGTGGAAGACGAAAGCCGGACATTGCCGGTGAAAAATATTCAAGGCCGAAAATTTGTTCCATTTCCAAGCGGATTAAAAATAAACCGCGATGATATGAACGAAAGAAGGCCAAACTATATGACGATGGCTGTCGAGGAGATTATCATTCCCACCAGAGAGGAGCGTTATGAGCGCTAGGATATTCGCCGATACAAATATTTTGTATACGCTCATCTACAAAAGGAAAATGATCCGCGTTGCCCAAAGGCAGCTGAGTTGGTCAGGGTATTACCGCTGACCATCAGCAACCAAGTGGTTCACGAATATTACAGCGTCATGTTGAAAAACAAAGCTAGTGATGCGTTGATCCAGGCCAATATCAAAACGATGCTTTGGCATTGCGATGTGTTTTGCCTGAACCTGGAAACCTTAGTTGCAGCTTTCGACTTGCGAGAGCGTTATCGCTTTTCATGGTGGGACAGCTTAATTGTGGCTTCGGCTTTGGAAACTGAATGCGAGCAGCTATACACGGAAGACATGCAACACGGGCAAGTCATTGAAAACCGATTGCACGTCATCAACCCTTTTCTGGATTCGGTGCCGTAGCCAGCCCGGACGGAGTTTGCGCAGTAGGCATCCACCGCTTTTCCTCACTCGGTTCTGGACTTGTCGCCACTCTGCCTGGCTTGCGCCAAGGCTTCGCTCGTGTCGTGGGAAACCGCCAGGATCACATTCTGCTTGTCGCCGGCATCGAGCGTGCCGCGCAGCGCCTTGCCGTCGACCGCCACCCATTGTTGCGCCCCGTCGCACCCCACCCGCGCGCCAAAAGCGCTCGACGAGTCCGTTCAGCACCGGCCAGTCCAGCCCGTCCAGCAAACGCGGCAGATGGGCGCGGGAGACCTCTGGCAGGGCAGCAGCCGGGGCCGCTCTTGGTCGAACGCCTCGCGCACCCTCAGCGCACGATCCTCCGGGCAGGGCCGGTCGGCGGCCTGGCCGCTGCACCAGGCCTCGGCCTGCGCGTTGAGGTCGTCCAGGCCGTCGAAGTCGCGGGCGGCGAAGAAGCTGTCCCGCACATGGCGGATGGCCCGCATTCTGTTTTCCCACCCCGGGATGGCTATGTCGCCGACGATTTGCGCGAGCGCGAGGACGACATCGTCTGGCGGGTGCTGGCCTACCTCGGCTTGCTCTATCAAGACATCATCCGCACCGGGGGCTTGACGGCTGATCGCCGCCTGCCGCCAGTGTTGCCAGTCGTGCCATACAATGGCAAGCCGCGTTGGAACGCGGCGCAGGAGGTCGCCGGCCTAATCGCCGCAGCGCCAGGAGGCTTGGAGCGCTACCGGCCCAGCTTGCGCTATTTGCTGCTGGACGAGGGCCGCTACGCCGACAGCGAACTGGCTCCGTTGCGCAATGTAGTGGCGGCCTTGTTCCGCATGGAGAACAGCCACACCCCGCAGGATGTGGAACAGGTGTTGACGGCCTTGGTCGATTGGCTGAAAGCGCCGGAGCAAGCCTCGCTGGGGCGGGCATTCACCGTCTGGCTGAAGCGGGTGTTGTTGCCTGGGCGGATGCCCGGCGTTGAATTCAAGCATTTAAACGAGCTGCAAGAGGTGAAGAGCATGTTGGCAGAACGTGTCATCGAGTGGACGGAAGAATGGAAGAAGCAAGGGTTGGAACGAGGATTGGAAAAGGGACGGCAGGAAGGCGAAGCCACCTTGCTGCAAAAGCTGTTGGAGCGCCGTTTCGGGACGCTGGACGGGGCACTGCGCCAACGCCTGCAAGCCGCCGATGCCGAAACCCTGCTGCGTTGGGGCGAGCGGCTGTTTCAAGCGTCATCGGCGGAGGATGTTTTGCGCGATTGAAGTGGGCAAGCTAATGCTTAATGCTGTTTCGACTACAGTCACCGAGTTGCCCCAACGTCTGATATTTGGCTATCCCCATGCCGTGCAGTTTTCCGGTGGCGGCAACGTTCATCTGAAGCGAACTGTCCATCCCTCCCCCACGGATATGAGGAAGGAAGATGAAAAATGGATATGAGCGGCGAGCAAGCCCAGTATTCGATTCCCGCACCGGGCTGTGTGGGTTGGATGCGCGCGGAATGGAAAAGGCAAAACCGGATCGCGCATCGGCGCAATCCCCAACCGCTTCATGGCAAAGGTTCCCGCAGGCTTCCAAGGCGAGGCGTTTTTAATCGACGACAGCATTTTACAAACCGCAGAAATCGGCAGAATTCATGCAAAAGCGGCGTAATTCATGGCGAAGGCATTGATTGTAAAACATAAAGTATTACGATTATAATTCAAGAAGATGGGTCGGAGTCGAAGTTTTCAAGTGCGGGGCATTCATTGGTTGATGCAACTGAACCCCCTTGGGGGGATCGTCTGTAAATATTGTCTGTAAAAGGCGACAGATAGCCAAACCAAAAGGCACCGGGCGTTTACCGTGAAGCAGCGCACGATGTGCGATGCCCCCGCGTAACCTGATATCCGGATGCCTTGCCGGAGTCTGCACCCCTATCGCAGGCAGAGGCAAAACATAAGGCAGCCGAACCAGCGTAGAGTCCGTATGGTAGCCATGGGGTGCGCGAGTGCGGCGAAGTATCGAGCCGTGGCGGGCGTTTAGCCTGTTCTGGACGCAGTCGTAAGGAACGTGCGCGGGCCGCGAAGGCAAAGATGTCGCCACCATTCGCCCCCTAAATCGGAGTGGGCTTATTTCTGGTTTCGTGAAAAATGGCGGCACTCTTGCTGCTGTTTTCTTGAATGTTCACAGGTGGCGCATAATTTGCTAAACTAAGAACGGCTACTTGACCCTAATCAAAAGATCAAGGCATCTCCATTTGCCGGTTAAGGTTAGGTTTGTTTATTACCTGAAAAAGGCAAACCACGTAAAAGCGTGGGACGCAAAGCCACTGGCCTAAACCCCGACAGCGTCGGGGCAGGGTCGCAGGGCTGCCGGGCGTGGGGTACTTCCGTAGTACGCCGGTCGCACGGCATTAATATCTGCGGAGATATCGACATGTTAGTTTATTTCAAGAATAATGTGATTTCTTGGCGGGGGCTTTCCCGTCGCTTGTTTTTATTCGGGTTCGCGCTGTTCATGGTCACCGGGAATTTGCTCGCGGCCGACGTGAATCTCGCCTGGGATGCCAGCACGGCAGCCAACTTGGGCGGTTACAAAGTGTATTACGGCCAAAGCAGCCGCAATTACGCCGCGAGTGTCGATGTGGGGAACAGCACAAGCTATTCGGTGCCGGGATTGCAAGCCGGTGCCACGTACTATTTCGCGGTCAGTGCCTATGATTTGACGAAAACCGTCGATAGCGGGTACTCCGATGAGGCCAGCGCGACCGTGCCTATGTCGGCACCGACGGTAGGCTTTACGCCAAGCCAGACCAGCGGCAACGCTTCGCTCGCGGTGACTTTCACACCCGCAACGACGGGTGACATCACGAACTGGCAGTGGAATTTTGGCGACGGCACCACTAATGCGGGAACGGCGAGCACCGTGCCTACCGCGATCAAGTCGTATGGAAGCGCGGGCATCTATACCGTAAGCC
>Ga0265593_1001589_pt1 | contig 10431 bp, 6 predicted proteins | sample saktaG_8_FD_190136 | JGI IMG/M metagenome (GOLD analysis project Ga0265593, IMG submission 190136) | Saline water microbial communities from Sakinaw Lake, British Columbia, Canada - sak_2011_5_24_36m | ecosystem: Environmental > Aquatic > Non-marine Saline and Alkaline > Saline ...
ATTCAAAGTTGTCCAATAGACTCCAAGCAAAATATCCCTTAACCGGAACGCCACTTGCTATCGACACTTTGAGCATAGTCAGATGTCTTTCCAAGTAGCTTTGCCTTTCCAAATCAATTATTCGGCCATCTTGGGCAACGATATCATCGTAAGTTGAGCCATTTTCAGTAATGTAGATTTCTGGAGGCTTGTAGTCATTTGTAATTCGTTCCAACAAGGTAACCATACCTTCTGGTGAAACCTCCCAACCAAACCCTGTTCTTTCAACGTTATCATGCTCGACCACTCGTGTTGAAATAGGTCCTTCCCCAGGCGCATTCTTAATAGTTTCGGGAAAATAGTAATTGACGCCAAGAAAGTCCGTCTCGGTTGCGATCGTTGGTAAATCGCCATCTTTGACTATAGGCGCATCCTTGCCAAATAGCTGCCACATTTCTGCTGGGTAGCCGCGACCATACAAGGGGTCTAGAAACCAGCGATTTCGCAGTCCATCATGTCGAGTTGTTGCATCTATATCTTGTTGCTGGTCAGACGCTGATTTAAGCGGATGTAAACTAAGCGCAATACCAACTTTGGCGCTAGGTGCATTACTCCTAATGGCAGGGATAGCCATACCATGGGACAGCAGAACATGGTGACATACCTGAAGTGCAGCACCAATATCTTTTTCACCAGGGGCATGAATCCCCTCGCAATGTCCGAGAAACGCCGTACACCAAGGTTCGTTATGCGTTATCCAATGCTTAACCCTATCGCCAAGACGATGGCTAACTGCGTGCGCAAAGTCAGCGAATGCCGCCGCAGTATCACGGTTCTTCCAGCCGCCTTGTTCTTGCAGTGCTTGAGGTAAATCCCAGTGATAAAGCGTAGGCCAAGGTTCTATTCCTCGGCTAAGTAAGCCGTCAACGAGCCGTGAGTAGAAGTCCAATCCCTTACTATTAGGCGCGCCTCCACTCCCATCCGGGAATATTCTCGACCATGCAATTGAGAAACGGTATGAATTAAGGCCCAGATTACTTGCCAAGTCGAGATCTTGCTCCCATCGATTGTAGTGGTCACAGGCTACCGCACCATTTGACCCATCACGAATCGCTCCTGGCTTCTCACAAAACTTGTCCCATATGGTTGCACCGCGACCATCTACGTCGGCAGCCCCTTCCACTTGATAGGCAGAGGTTGAGCAACCCCAGAGAAAATCTTTGGCGAAGTCGCTTCGTTCAATATCAGGAAGCGTATTAATATTATTTTTTATCATCATCTCGCAGAACTATGAAGTGCTTGCATGTTGAGATGCCTTCATTACAGATATTCGGTGAACGTATTCTTGATACCTGCACGAACATAGAGGCAACTCCGCATGAAACTTATACAGCCATATTGTAATTGGAAACCTTACCAATTATACATAGAATTGGGTGCAGTGCGCATTTGCAATCAATATCAGTCGGTATTTAGGTTAAAAAGTAATCGCGCTACCTAGAGCCACATCTAGCCTAAAACACACTTAATTACTAAATTTTAGAGAGCCTGTCCTGATGTTCACATACCGCAGTCAATTTGTTGCATAATCCAAATCAAACCAAGGTCACCAGCAACCCGCTGTAGGCGGCATATTAACTTATGGTATTTCTTGGTATTTCTAGCGCCAATTCATCAAACTTCTTCGCCACATCAATATCGCTGGAACGCCCAAGCATTTCAACAGCAATAACAGCTTCACTTGCATCACTTATAAAACGAAAATGGACAAACGAATTGCCCTTGATAAAGAACTCATTTGGGGCGCATGCTACCAGTTCAACACGCGGGCCTTGTCCACGCTGTGAAAAAAGTTGACTGCCTTCTCGCGTAATATATCTTTCTTCTGAGGCATTTATTTTATAGACCCCTTCATATCGAGCAATAGCTTCTGGGCTTAATTCAATAGCTACAGGTTCTTTATATGGGTTACCAATAACTGAAGCAGCGATTTTAAATGCCAACTGTTCAGGATCTACCCCTTCATTGTTGGAAAAAACAGCCACAAATATACGGTCATTGGGCATACGAATCGCATAAGAAAGAAAGCCGTCAATGCCACCCCTATGTGTAATTTGCAAATGTCCTTCATATTCAGAAATCTTCCATCCATAACCATATGAGGTAGAATCTCCATTCGCGAGTTGATGCGGAATAAACGCTTGTTGAAGCGCTGTTTGCTTGAGTAATTGTTCTGTATATAGCGCAGCGTCCCAGATGGCCAAATCGTCAACGGTGGATGCCAGCGCCCCTCCCGAATAGGCTTGTGTCATGCTTATATAGTGTGCGTTGATATACCCTTCTGAATCCTTGCCGTATCCAGCAACGCGTCGGAGGATTACCCGTGAAGTACTATCGTAATAAGATTGCTTCATCCCCAAGGGGGTGAAAATGTTCTGCTGGATAAATTGTTCGTAAGTTTGGCTAGATACTTTTTCAATAATCGCACCTAGTAGTATATAGCCCGAATTGCTGTAGGCCCAACGAGTGTCTGGGGCAAAGTCCATAGGCTGATCCTTGAAAAAAGTAATCAGTTCTTCTACCGTGAAATCCTTTCTCCATAAAGAAAGCCACTCAGGCATATCGGTATAGTTCTTGATGCCAGAAGTATGCGTCAGCAGATGCTCAACCGTAATGACGTGACCTTGCGTTGGGTAGTCTGGCAGAAACTTGGATATGGAGTCATTAAGGGATAACTTTCCCTGTTCAACCAGCATCAATATAGCCACAGCTGTGAACTGTTTGGTGATCGAGCCTATGCGAAAAACCATATCAGGTTCAATCGGCACACCAAGCTCTAGATTGGCCATACCGTGGCCTTTGCGGAAAACGACCTCGCCATCTTTAACAACAATAACCGCGGCTCCTGGCTCTGTTGCTTTGTAAGTTTCTTGTATCAAATCATCGATTGTTTGAACTAAGTGATCGTCAATTTGCATGTGTTGCTCCAGCTATGATAGTAAGTTGTTTTTAGATTGGAAATTCATACTTTGTCTTTGTGTTCAATTGGAAATACTGTAGCCAAATCCGCAAGAAAACCTCCCGATTGATGTTGCCACAGCGCTGCGTAAAGCCCATTTTTGCGCAACAACTCGCCGTGTGTGCCTTGCTCAATGATGCGACCTTGGTCTATTACAATTAGCCTATCTAAGCGTGCAATGGTAGATAAACGATGAGCAATGGCAATCACTGTTTTTCCCTCCATTAAATCAATCAATTGCTCTTGTATGCTGGCTTCAATCTCGCTATCGAGCGCTGAAGTTGCTTCATCAAGCAACAGAATAGGTGCGTCTTTAAGAATTACACGGGCAATCGCCACGCGTTGGCGCTGCCCACCAGAGAGCTTTACTCCGCGCTCGCCTACATGTGCCTGATAACCCTCCCGGCTATTCCAGTCACACAAGTTCAGAATAAATTCGTGGGCTTGCGCCTTGTGTGACGCCGCTTCAATTTCCACCTGAGTTGCATGAGGTTGACCATAGCGAATATTGTCCGCAATCGAGCGGTGTAGCAGGGAAGTATCTTGTGTGACGAACCCAATCTGGGTGCGTAGACTTTCCTGAGAGACTTGCCGTATATCCTGTCCATCAATAAGTATGCGCCCATGCTCGATGTCAAAAAAGCGCAATAACAAGTTAACTAATGTTGACTTCCCTGCACCCGATCGGCCAATCAAACCGATACGTTCACCGGGACGCACAATCAAGTCGATGTTATTGAGTACAGGCTTGCCCGCGTCATAACTGAAAGATACCTGCTCAAAACGAATTTCGCCTTGCGATACTTTCAGCGGCTTGGCCGCCTTATCGTCTACCAATCCATGCGGAACAGCAATGGTCTCTATGCCGCCTTGCACGGCACCTACATACTCAAAAACACTGGCGACTGTAGAGGCAATAGAACTGGCCATATTAGTAATCTGCCATACTAAAGGCAAGGCGGTCACTAGCTGGCTGGTGCTGATAAGCCCATGTCGCCAAAGATTTAGCCCAATTACGGCGGTGCTCACTATGAGCATTGCGTTCAATGTTCGCAAAGTGAATTCAACGTAGCTAGCCATACGCATATGCTGGGCGATGGCAACCTGATGCTCATCCATAACCTCACGTACATAATCATCTTCATCGCCAGCTCTGGCAAACAGCTTTACGGTCAATATATTGGAATAGCTATCAACCACGCGTGCCATCACCATTGAGCCTGCATCCGAACTTTGCTTAGCTAAGTCGCGCAGACGTGGCACGAAAATTCGCAGAAAGACCAAATATGCCATCAGCCAGACTAAGGTTGGCACGGATAATCGCCAATCAAAGCCCGCAATCAATATCAGCGTCAAAAGCCCCCAGCTAAAAAAATACAATACACTACGAATCGCCATAATCACACTCGTTCGTAATGATTCTGCAGTCTGCATGACACGGTTAGCGATGCGCCCAGAAAAATCTTTTTGGAAGAACGCCCAGCTCTGACGCACCACATGCCAATGACTTTGCCAGCGCACCAGCACGGTGGCACCTGGAATCAGTGCGTTATTGATGATTGCGGTGTCGATAAATTGAATTAAAGGCCTCACGACCAACACCACAAGCAGCATAACCCACAAGACTGAAGTTTGTGACGTGAGCAAAGCAACTGAATTTGGCGCAGACATCAATGCTATCAACTTACCGAAGAACACAGGAAGTGAAATATCCACCAATGCGACACTCAGGCTGCTAACCAGCAACGCTACGTAAAACCGAGAGGTCTGACGAATAAAATGCCAATAGAAAGACAGTAGCTTAGCTGGAGGAGTTATCGCTTTGTGGTCTCGGGTACCATGGATGAGCGACTCTAGAAATTTGAACATGTTGGTCTCGATTGCTGGTTACTTGTCACTATTAACAAAATGAAAGATAACAAAGCTCGACTTTATGTCGGGCTTTGTTAAATTATTAGAGTATTTTTGAGTAAAGCACTTCATGTAGCGGATGCCCAGTGTGGTTGATGAATACTTTTGAGCAGCACCCCCGCGACCACAACGTTAGGGCTTAGTGACACAGCAATGGATTGCATGCGCTTTTTCACCAGCTAGCGTCTCCGCAGGTCTAACGGCTAGGCTGGTTACGTTTAGTGATGAAAGCTCGACTTCTAACTCTTTATTTGTAAAATGCTTCATTCTGATGCCTAAGCCGCTAAGAAAAGTACCATCGACGTCATAGTCAACAGACTCGGAAATGTGAAACTCAATAAAGTAAGCTATGCCTCCTCGCTTGAGAACTCGCGCAACTTCTTCAATTACCGCACTCCGATGAGATTGCAGAGGAATGCAAGTGAGTACGGCGCAAACAATTACTCCGTCAAAATGATTGGCCTGAAAAGGGATTAAATAATCCGAAACATGGCGAAGGGGAATTTGCTGATAAGTAAGGCTACCACGGGCAATCATTTCAGCAGAGGTGTCAATACCAAGAGCTTTCTTATATCCACGGATGTGCAGATCATTGCAAACTCGCCCATAACCACAGCCGTAATCAAGAATTTCTCCATCTAAAGGGACTTGCTTGGTAAATAATTCTAGATCTGGCGTTAACGTGAAATTCACGCTGCTAGCAACTTGATCCCATAGACTGTGTTGTGAGTCTACCATTGACGTGCTAACGCCCGACATAAGAGTGGGGCTTGGTTAAATTATTAGAGTATTTTTGAGTAAAGCACTTCATGTAGCGGATGCCCCGTGAGTGTGGTTGATGTGCGTTCTTTGCCAGCGAGCTTGAATCCGCAGTTTTCATATGCAGCCTGAGCTGGCAAATTACCATTGATGCACCAAAGTTCGATCTGGTTAAAACCAAGAGAAGCGGCCTCGCTAACTGTGTGCAGTGTTAATCTGCGTCCAATACCTTTACGCCAATATTCTGGGTTCACATTAAGCGCCCAAAGTTCTACATTACCTCGAGGTGCCTCGTGTCGCGGATCTCCAATAATGGAAAATCCCACAACCAATCCACCGACCTCAGCAACAGTTAGTTTGAAGTCGTCAGTTGGACTTGCCAGCTTCACACGTAATGAATCAATGTTTGCTAATGGGTCAAGTGCTGACAAGTAGTCCAGAGGCATGAAATGCTGATATGCAGCTCGCCAAGCTGACACTCGAATCTGGCCGATTTCTTCTGCATCTGTAGGCAATGCTAACCGTAGCTTCATGCTCCCTCCTATGGATGCTTAGACACATAACGTTTTAGTGTAACTACTGTTACTGATTGTCCTTGCATCCCCAGAAACCGCTCAGGAGTGCTCTCTTCAATCACAGAAAAATCTAATTGCTTGAATATCGATACGTTGCCTGTTTGTTCCATGTTAGCAATATTGCGTTCACCTGCTAATTTTTAGGTTTAAATTCACGCGATTTATAAAACTGCGCTAATACGTTGTAGGCTTGTTTTTTCTGTCCAGTTTCGCTTAAAAGCCCCTTTCTATTCCAGCCTTCTTGGTAAACGGGGTGCTGACGGCGCGGTGAACGAAAGTCTTTAAGAATCCATGGCGACAAGCCAACCAAAAACGGTATTTTCTCAGCCATTTCAAGGGTTTTTTGGTAATACAAGGCTTGATATTCTTCACTAAATTTTGAATTTTGCGCATCGCCATGCACGCCATATTTTGCGTCTGCACCAAACTCTGAAAATATCATGGGTTTATTAGCGCGCGACAGCCATTCCATCTGCGGCAATGCGCTTAATTCATCCTCAGAATACCAGCCGTTATAGGTATTAACTGCCAATAAGTCTAGATCCGCTACCAGTGGGTCATCAACCGTTATTGTGGTTTTGCCATTTTCATCTTTACGGCTTGCCATAATTGCTGCACTTAAAAGGCGGCTTGAGTCTAAGGAGCGGGCTTGCGCTACCAAATTGCGCATAAATATGTTGCGCTGTTCGGAAATCGGGGTTTCGTTTCCCACGCTCCAAATAATAATACTTGCACGGTTAAAATCACGGGCAATGGCTTCTTGCTGGGCTTGTTGGGCGATTTCTAAGCTGTGCGCTGAATTAAAATCTACCGTCCAATAGACAGGTATTTCACTCCAAACCAAAAGCCCCATTTCATCGGCAAGCCGTAACGTAGTTTCGCTATGTGTGTAGTGCGATAAGCGCACAAAATTGCCATTTAGGCCATTTTTAATATGCGTGAATAGCTCACGTGCTGCCGCACTTGTCATATTACGGCTTGGGTTTTCGCCCAATTCCTCTTCATGCATAGAGATTCCACGAAGATAAATCGGCTTATCATTCAATAGCAATTGCGTTCCACGTGTGACAATAGTGCGAAAACCCACCTTATCTTTAAGCTTATCAGTAAGCGTTGTAAATTCAACGTTATAGAGTTTTGGGTGATCCGGCGACCATTTCACTAAGTCGCGCGGATGTGAAATTTCAAAGCTGGCGTACCCATCGGCGTTGGTAATTGTGCGGATTCTTTTTCTTAACTCTGGAATCGAAACTTCTACATTCTGTTTGGATTTTTGCGCTCCATTTAATCGCACTGAGCCGCCTAGATTACCATTATCAAGTAGCCGAAGGTGTGCGCTATCTATAAAAGTTTGTGCTGTATAAATTATGTTGATTGGTCGCGTTACGCCGCAATATAAATCCCAATCTGTCACTTGTGGCGGCACCGATTGTGCATTATGTACACAATCTACGCCAAGCGTAATTTGATTATCGCCAGCACGTAATTTATCAGTAATTTCAAAGTTAAAAGCAGTAAAGCCGCCTTCATGGCTGCCTACTAATGCACCATTAACATAAGCCGAAACCTTGTAATTCACCCCATCAAAATGCAAAAAAGCACGTTCATTTGGTGTGGCGAGATTATCAAAATGATGCCGATACCACATCAAACCATCGTAATAGCGCAATTCAGATTGCGTAGCGTTCCACGCGCCGGGTAACTTAATCTCCGGCGCATGTTCCATATCTTGCTCAAAAAAAGTCTTAGGGTTCGTAGCCAATATTGCATCAATATTAGCATCTGCAAATCGAAGTGCATTTGCCGATGGCGCACCTCCATGAAACCCGACCTGTCCCACACGGTAAGGATCAACCGAATAGCGCCATTCCCCAGCAATATCCTGTGATTTTAGCGCGGTGAAATTACTTAACTCTACATTTGTAGAAGATTGAGCCAACGCCACTTGACTAAAAAAAACAAATAGCAATATTGCTGCAACCACATAACTAATAATTTTCATAAGCCGAACTTGCTATTGCCGTCTACGCAATTCGTAGCATTTATGAGATATTCGCCAAACACCTGCACCCGCCTACTGAAATAAAATCTGTGCATTAAAATCTTGATACACTGCCACGCCTAGTTGACGAAACATCTGATACTCTTCAGGGCTAATCACAGCTTTGTTCATGGTATAGGTCATTGCCCGTTTAACAGTAATTATTTGCCCGCTCTGTTCGTAAGTTGATTGATAACGCCCAAGCGCATTTTCTTTGGTAACAGGCTTAGGCAAGGCAATAATCTTAGTGCCTTCAGGCATGGTGAGTGTCGTGACTTCCTCTTCATAACCACCACCGACTATCATCGGTAAGTTACGCTTTGGTAATGCTACTGAGTGAAAAATTCCTGAAATTCCATTGATATTGCCTAAGCCAAGTGGAATACGAATCGCTGCAGGCCCTGACATTTGCACATAATTAGGCGACTCAAACTGACCCGTAAAGCCAAAAGGTTTGGTCAGATTTCGTACATCAGCGTAGCTATAGCTGCCCGTGCCTGGCTGCCCATTCATGGTTAATACTTGACCAGCAACCTGAGACTCGGCCCCTTTGTTCACGTTAGAAAAAATAGACCGTGAAAATAATTCATAGACACCAGTATTTTCAGTTTTACTGTCACCTTTGAGTGTTCCATTTTTGCTCAAAGTCACTTTTGTTTGAACATGCACCTGATTTTGTGCAGCATTGACCGTAGGCAATGTAACAAGTTTGGCCTTGCCTGTGCCTTCGTCAGTGAGCAATACGGTTCTGCCATACTCTGATGGTGGTAATACGCCGAATGGCGCTAAACCACTAGTAGTAGAATCTACATACAGATCAAAGTCTGGCAAATACGTAATCACATGGTTAAACTGATAAGGCGTAAATGCTTCTTTAAACAACCATAACGAGTTCCCCGCGCTAATGAGAGCAGTGCTGCTACGTATGCCTTTGGCTGCCAGCAAGGCATCCAAAATGGTGACGTGGTCTTTACAGTCACCGTAGCGAACATTGGCAATCTCGTCTGCCGAATGGGGGACAAAGCCACCAAAGCCCAGAAAAATACCAACGTAGCGAATTTCTCCAGAAACCCAGCGATACAAGGCTTCGGTTTGCACACGTTTATCTGTAATACCACTGGTGATTTTATCAGCAAGTTTTTGGATAGCTGGCGTTACTGCGGCTTTAGGTTTTGCACGTGCTAGATACGCACTGGCTACCGCCTCATAATTAGGAAAGCTAGACACAGAAAGGCGCGGGCTGAAATCGGCATCACTGACTGAACCAGGTTCTGGTGCAATTAAAGTTGGTTTTTCTAAAGTCCAACGCCACATTTTAGTACCAGGCTTGTCGGTTTTAATTTCTCCACCCGCTAGGTCAATAGCTTCAACATACATTTGCATAGATTCGGGCACACGCACGGTGACGGTGCTCGTTTTATAATCCCAATTCTGCCCAAACGCCTTAGTCATTGAAAATTCGTTAGCAAACATCGGCACTTTTTGTTTACTATGCACACGAAAGCTCAATATAGAGCCTATTTCAACATTCGGAAACACAATCACTTTAACTTTTTCATCGTTAAAGATCGGCGCATAACTGCTCACTGGGCTTTGTTGCTCCAATATTTTATTGGTAGGTACATCAATGCGCTTACCGTCTTTGGTGGTGGTGTAGGCCTCTAACACCGCCATTTCCTCTAACGATGTGCTGTACGATATAGGCACCTGACCTGATGATTCCACACCTTGCTGATTGTTGATGCGCATGCTTTTAAAGCGATCTAACGTATAAGTACCATCCGATTGAACGTCATAAACAAAATCTTCTTGGAGGACTGTGTCGAAGGTTTCATAGGGAGTTGCTGCGGGGGCTTGTGCCAAAGTGCCAAGCGGCATTAGTAGTGACAACGAAAAGAATACTGCAACGGTTTTTTTCAGTAACATTTATAAAATCCTCATAATCTGCGAACCAGAAGTTAGAGCCAACTCTCTAACAACCACTTGCTAAGCTGTATCAATCTTCAACACCTTCATACATTTACTTGATTAGCACTAATCCTCAGGAATCCATATAAAACAAGGCTAACAGCTTGTGCAATCTCGTATAATAGTAAAAACCTAGTCAAGGAGAGCATCATGAGCATGAACCGAATTCAATTTCAGCC
>Ga0265593_1001591_pt1 | contig 10425 bp, 12 predicted proteins | sample saktaG_8_FD_190136 | JGI IMG/M metagenome (GOLD analysis project Ga0265593, IMG submission 190136) | Saline water microbial communities from Sakinaw Lake, British Columbia, Canada - sak_2011_5_24_36m | ecosystem: Environmental > Aquatic > Non-marine Saline and Alkaline > Saline ...
CACGCCATCCATGGCATGCTCAAACATGACAAGCCATTCGACAACACCCGTTTTTATGCCATTCCGATTTCGGTCGGATAGCATAAAAAAACGTCTCGATAACGTTGACTTTGAACAGAGTATCTACGCGACGTGGGCCGGAATTGATTAAAGTCTTTTCTACAGGAGTAACATAATGGCAGATGACAAGTATCTTATTCGGATTGAGGCATCAATGAAGATCGATATCCATCTTTATCGTGCAGGGAATTCGACTTCGCCGCGATTTGATAACGTCAGAGACAAAGATATCGTCAAGTTCAAGGATGCTCAGACCGGATTGACGAAAGTAAAGGGTTTATCTGGTGGAATATCAACATTCACATCGCCGAAGCCTGAAACCAATTGGTGGTGGATCAAGGCAGGTACAGTAGTCCCAGCGAAACTTGTGGTTACCCGTGATACAACAGACCCAAAGACTAACATTACCCATTATACTATCCGACCATCAGGAGACATGCTTTTAACTGAATACATCGCCCAAATGCAGCTTTTTCTAGATATTGAACGGTTACCAATTGAAGAGGCCATAGCACGTAGCGGTCGCTGGTCAACACAGTAAGGGGCATATTATGGAATGGCTTGAAATAAATTGTATTCTTGAAGGTTTAACCGTACTCATTGAGAAATATCGAACACAGCTTGAAATGCCAAACCTTTCCGAAGATGAGCATTCTGATATTTCCAACGACCTAGCATACACGGAAATCCTTTTACATAAATATGAAAACGAGCGGGATAAAATGGCGGCAATGTAGCCAGTCGGGTTAAGCAATGGTAGAGTTGGCTGGGTTCCCAAGCTCCAGCTTGGGAACCCACATATTGCAAGCTCTGCTTGGTGGTTTCTCTGAAAGCTGGAGCTTCAAAGGCCGCATTCCCAAGCGGGAGCTTGGGAACGAGCAATAGGTTAAAAAAAGTGGCTGTAAAATTTATCGTCTGTCTCGAAAAACAAGACTTAGGTGATTTTTCCAACGAAGATATTACCGCGGGTCGGGTTTATGAACTTGTTGAAGAAAATGCTGGCAATGACATGATGCGGATTATTGACGAATCGGGCGAAGATTATCTTTATCCATCGTCATGGTTTGCGACTATAGCCATAGGCGATTCTACAGCTATAAGACTTCATGATGCGTTGGCAAGGATTGCTGCTTGATTCAACGAAGCTTGGGAACGAGTACACAAACAAGGCTACAAAATGAAAACTGGATTTACGGCGATTGTTAAACAAGATGGCGATTGGTGGATAGGTTGGGTCGAAGAAGTACCCGGTATCAATGCACAGGAGAAGACCAAGGAAGAATTACTGATTAGCCTTAGAGAAGCCGCATCAGATATTTTGGAATTACGGCGTATTGAAGCACGGCGACAAGCTGTAAATAATTACGAAGAAATCCCACTGTTTATATGAAGCACAGTGTATTGATTAGGCATTTGTCGAAGCATGGCTGTGTATTGTTGAGAGAAGGGGCCGACACTCAATATGGCAAAACAAGGAAACTGGCGAGATGACCGCAGTTCCACGCCATAGATTTGCAAAGACCTCGGTATTACTCAGCCATGAAATGTGAGTTCAGTCCGATAAACCTATAACTCTATGCACTGGCAAACCATTCGCAATCAATATCCTCAACGCTGGCTGCTCGTTGAAGCCTTGGAAGCCCATACGGAATCCAATCATAGATTGCTCGATCAACTGGCGGTGATTGATGCCTTTGATGATTCACGGGCGGCCTTGCAAAGCTACCGCCAACTGCATAGGCAAGCGCCGCAACGCGAGTTGTATGTGTTGCACACAAGCCGCGATGAACCGGATATAACTGAATTGCATTGGTTTGGTGTGCGGGGTTCGGCTTGAGTGAACTCAGTTTACAGAATGGTTTGCCGTTTGTCGTTGTCAATCTCCAACATAATGGAAAGCGCATACAATTGTCAAAAGTGCTATTGGATACGGGTTCCGCCGCGACTCTGTTAAATATTGACCATGCATTGGAACTTGGCTTAGACTGCCTACCCTCCGATCCATTGCGACGTATATGTGGTGTGGGCGGTGCTGAATTTGTATTTGAAAAGCGTGTGGCTTATATTGCTTTGGGTCAGATGAAATGTATGGATTTCGCCATTCAGATTGGTGACATGGATTATGGATTCCAGCTTGATGGCATTATAGGAATGGATTTTTTAACTCAGGTCGGCGCTCAATTGGATTTGGCGAATCTGAAAATTTTTAACACAACACGGCATGATGCAATATAAGCAACTGATGTATGGGTTTATAGCAATCCATCGGCGTAATTGAATCGCCACCGCCGCTTGGGGCAACACGACTTTTATTAAGATGAATCATGCTATATCCTGATGGTGTTTGCGTTAAATTAGGCGATAAGGTTAAGCTTTTGGATGGATCTCATGGTACTGTAGTTTGCTCCATAGACACCAATGAATATACCCCTGCCTACCCAAAGACTGAATGGGGATATTTGGAAACTGGAATAATTATAAAATCCGATAATGGCAGCTTGTTTCATTATGCCGAAGTAGACGAAGATTTTGAGAGGATCGAAAGCGTAGATGCCAAAGCAGCGTAACTTGATGGAATGCAAGTGAAGCAAGAAGAATCCGAGTTGCCTTATGATTTGGAAGAACTAAATTGCATTCGGCTTATATTCTTGATTAAGCCAATGTTTTTTCCAGTTTGCCATCCATGGACGCTGGATTCCGGCATCCATGCCGGAATGACGAAGTTTTGGAGGTAGCTGAAACAACTTGCTACCGAAGGTAGCGTTATTCACTGACAGCGAAATCTATTTCTGAATTATGCATCTGATAGCAAATAAAAGGAAAGCCGGCGGGAGTCCGTACCCAAAAATACGGTCAAAGCGGTTATGCCGCTGTTTAGCCAATTAACACAAGAGGTAACAATATGTCATTAGTACGCGATAAAGACTACGGCACCCCCGCCAGCCCATCGGAGAAAAACGTCACGGTGGAAATCGACGGCTTTAAGGTTACTGTGCCGGAAGGCACGTCGGTGATGCGGGCCGCTTCCAGCATCGGCATCGAAATCCCTAAACTCTGCGCCACCGACAGCATAGACCCGTTCGGTTCCTGTAGACTGTGTGTGTGTCAGGTGGAAGGTGGCAAGGGTTATCCCGCCTCCTGCACCACGCCGGTTTATGAAGGCATGAAGGTGCAAACCGAGAATGCCAAACTGAACCAGATTCGCAAAGGAATCATGGAGTTGTACATTTCCGACCATCCGCTGGACTGCCTGACCTGCCCGTCGAATGGCAATTGCGAGTTGCAGGACATGGCGGGTACTGTCGGTTTGCGGGAAGTGCGTTACGGTTACGAAGGCCAGAACCACTTGCAAGCCGAAAAAGACACCAGCAACCCGTATTTCACATTCGACCCGAGCAAGTGCATCGTTTGTTCTCGCTGCGTCCGCGCCTGTGAGGAAACCCAAGGCACGTTCGCGTTGACGATTGACGGGCGCGGTTTTGATTCGGTGATTTCGCCGGGGCAGAATGAATCCTTCATGGATTCCGAATGTGTGTCCTGTGGTGCGTGTGTGCAAGCCTGCCCGACGGCAACCTTGATGGAAAAATCGGTCTATGAAATGGGCCAGCCCGACCATAGCATCATCACCACTTGCGCCTATTGCGGCGTGGGTTGCTCGTTCAAGGCGGAAATGAAAGGCGCGGAAGTGGTGCGCATGGTTCCCGACAAGAACGGCCAGGCCAACCACGGGCATTCCTGTGTGAAGGGCCGTTTTGCCTTCGGTTATGCGACCCACCCGGATCGTTTAACTACGCCGATGATCCGCAAGAGCATACTTGATCCTTGGCAGAAAGTGAGTTGGGACGAGGCGATCAATTATGCCGCATCCGAATTCAAGCGCATCCAGGGAAAGTACGGTCGCGATTCTGTCGGAGGACTGACTTCCAGCCGATGCACCAACGAAGAAGCGTATCTGGTACAGAAATTGGTTCGCGCCGCTTTCGGCAATAACAATGTCGATACTTGCGCCCGTGTTTGCCACTCGCCCACCGGTTATGGACTCAAGCAGACTTTGGGCGAGTCGGCCGGCACCCAGACCTTCGACTCGGTGATGCAATCCGATGTCATCATGGTCATCGGTGCCAACCCCACCGACGGACATCCGGTGTTCGCTTCGTTGATGAAAAAGCGTCTGCGCCAAGGGGCCAAGCTGATCGTTGCCGACCCGCGTAATATTGATTTGGTCAGGTCCGCCCATGTCGAAGCTGATTACCACCTGAAACTCCGCCCCGGCACCAATGTTGCGCTGGTCAACGCACTTGCCCATGTGATTGTCGCCGAAGGCTTGGTCAAAGAAGACTTTGTCAAAGCCAAGTGCGAGGTTGATTCATTTAACAAGTGGCGGGATTTTGTCGCGCAAGAACGCAATTCGCCTGAAGCCAGCGAAGTGCATACGGGTGTCCCGGCCAAACTTGTCCGCGAAGCCGCCCGGCTTTATGCCACCGCTGGAAATGGTGCGATTTACTACGGCTTGGGCGTGACTGAACACAGCCAAGGTTCGACCACGGTCATCGGCATTGCCAACCTTGCCATGGCGACCGGCAATATCGGCCGCGAAGGCGTGGGCGTGAATCCCTTGCGCGGGCAGAACAATGTGCAAGGCTCCTGCGACATGGGTTCCTTCCCGCACGAACTGCCGGGCTATCGCCATGTCTCCGACTTGGAAACGCGCACCTTGTTTGAGTCGGTCTGGGGTGCGAAGTTGGAGGCGGAGCCGGGTTTGCGCATTCCGAACATGTTCACCGCCGCGATTGAGGGCTCTTTCAAGGGCTTGTACTGCGAAGGCGAGGACATTGCCCAATCCGACCCGAACACCCAGCATGTCGCCGAGGCGTTGGAAGCCATGGAATGTGTGGTGGTGCAGGATTTGTTCTTGAATGAAACCGCCAAATATGCCCACGTCTTCCTGCCCGGTGCATCGTTCTTGGAAAAAACCGGCACGTTCACCAATGCTGAACGTCGCATCTCACCGGTTCGCCGGGTGATGCCGCCGAAAGCGGGTTATGAAGATTGGGAAGTGACCCAATTATTGTCCAATGCTTTGGGCTATGAGATGAACTATTCCAGTGCCAAGGAAATCCTCGACGAAATCGCGTCCTTGGTTCCGACCTTCAAGGGTGTTAGCTTCAAGAAGTTGGACGAGTTGGGTAGTGTGCAGTGGCCTTGCAACGACGAAGCGCCTACCGGCACACCGACCATGCATATCGAAGAATTCGTGCGTGGCAAGGGCCGTTTCATGCCCACCGAGTATGTGCCAACCAGCGAACGCAGCACCAGCAAATATCCGCTGATCCTGACCACAGGCCGCATCCTGTCGCAATACAATGTAGGCGCACAGACGCGCAGAACCGACAACGTGGCTTGGCATTCGGAAGATCGTTTGGATATTCATCCGCATGATGCCGAAGTACGCGGCATTAAGGAGGGTGACAAGGTATCCATCGAAAGCCGTGCCGGCGTGACCGTGCTTCATGCCAGAGTGACAGAGAAAATGCAGCCGGGTGTGGTGTACACTACGTTCCACTTCCCCGAATCGGGCGCGAATGTCATCACCACCGACAACTCCGACTGGGCGACCAATTGCCCGGAATACAAGGTGACGGCGGTGCAGGTGACCAAAGTGGCTGGCTTCTCGCTATGGCAGGACGAGTTCAAGTCTTTCACCGAGCAACAATTGTCCATGCTGGAAAATGCCACTGCAGGTTGAAACTAAAGCTCATGGGTTTGGTTCCAATTCAAAAAATAAATGTAGGGGCGGCTTCAGCCGCCACGGGCGAATGAATTCGCCCCTACATTGTTATTGATTGAAGTGGAATGATACATCTGGAGGGGCTGATTTCCTCTTTGACCAGTGATGATCCAACCCCCGACGCTACGAAACATGCTTGTGTTTTGACTGAATCTAAGCCTTCGCCCAACAGCGGGGGCTTTGCTTTGTCTGGCAAGCTCCGTTGGGCTGCTTCCAGCCAATACCCGGTCGAGCGTTGGCACGGGGATGACCGGCAACGGGTGGAAGATGCCGTCATCGAAGAGGCCCCGGTGGCTTTGTTTTACAATAACGAACCCCATGTCGTCATGTTGGCCACTCCGTTGGACCTTGAAGATTTCGCGTTGGGATTCAGCCTGACCGAGGGCATCATTGCACACCCGGAAGAGTTGAGTTTTACCGAAGCTTATCACCGCGAGGATGGTATAGAATTGTGGATGCGGATTCCGCTTGAACGGTTTGAGCAACTGTCCCACAAAGCACGCAACCTGACCGGGCGCACCGGCTGCGGATTGTGTGGTGCGGCGACAATTACCCAAGCCGTGAGGCATCCCGTTCCGGTTGGTGAGGGCGTGATTGTGCCGGTTAAAGCCTTGCGGCAAGCCTTGCAGGATTTAGGCGACCATCAGATTTTGAACAACCAGACGGGTGCTGTGCATGGGGCCGCGTGGGTGGTTCCGGCAACGGGTATCCTATTTGTCCGGGAGGATGTGGGCCGCCACAACGCCTTGGACAAGCTCATCGGCGCGTTAATCAAGTCGGGTACGGACTTGGACCAAGGTTTTGTCATCGTCACCAGTCGCGCCAGCTTTGAAATGGTGCAAAAATGTGCTTCGGTCGGCATTAGTTTCATGGCCGCGATTTCCGCACCCACGGGTTTGGCGATCCGACTGGCCGAAGAAACCGGATTCACTCTCGTCGGTTTTGCACGGGGCGACCGGCACACGGTTTACGCCAATCCGCAACGGTTGGTTTAATACAGAATACTCGTTCCCACGCTGGAGCGTCGCTGCCATTAAGTTTAGCCGTCATACCGGCAGGGATCGCCGGTATCCAGATTGCAGGGATGCCTCCAAGCTGCGCCATCCCTGGAGCCTGGGTTCCGGCAGTCCATGCCGGAACGACGATGTTTTGTTAACTTAATGGCAGTGCCGCTGGGGCATGGGAACCAGAACATTGACTTACACTTTAAGGAGCAATCCCCACTATGCACCACAACGAAAATCTAATCAAAATGGCTAATGACATCAGCGCCTTCTTCGCCAGCGACCCGGATCACGCCTCCGCCGTTGGCGGCATGGTCGATCATCTGACCAAATTCTGGGAGCCACGAATGCGCAAGGCGATCATCGCCCATTTAAACGAAGGCGGCGAGGGGTTGAGCGAGTTGTCGAAGGATGCGGTGAGGCAATTGGGCAAAAATATGTTGGTTGCGGCTTAGAGAGTATAGTTGCCGTAGGTTTTGGAATGTTGGGCAACGATAAAGCAGTTGCCCAACCTACATGGCTGAAAAAAGATCGTTATTCAGATATTTGTTAGTACTATACAGATTTTCCTTAATTATGACACCTGAACAAATTGAACCAATAATTATCCGTCTTGGCCTTGTTCTTCAAATACTCGGTATTGTTGCCGTATTTCAGGACATAAATGGTAAGAGAAAACAATTTAATCTTTCATCTTTACCAAGCAGTATGGTAGCCAAGCTTAAAACCTATGTTAACACCGGTCTTATCAGGCTCCATCTTCGACGTGGTAAAGGTGTCAGTGGTGGATGTAGTGGTGCAGTTGCACCTCCATCCGTTAAAGCCCGATCATACGGCATGCATATGCCAGATACTAATGCTACCATTGAGACACGGCTTGAAGCTATTGAGAAAAACATAATCTCAATCCATGATCGTATAAGTATGACGCAGAATGAAATGGATGATGAGTCTCGAAAAACAGCAAGCGCACTCAAGTGTCAAGAGCAGTCGATGCAAGCAGTAGAAAGTGCAATCCGAGATAAATTAAAGACAATAGTTACGGGCGATGTTCACATCCCTATAATCGGGGCATTTTTGCTTTTAGTTGGGGTTGTTTTCAGCACGATTCCCAAGGATATAATTCTGCTATTCAAGATACTGAATATTTTATAAGTCACCATCGCGGAAACTCTCGTTTTTCATCTCATCAAGGGCGCATTAGCGTTTTAGCGTAATGGGCAGAATGGGTTTGGGAACACTAATTTGGCAGTATACGCCAAAACACTACTTCGCCTTAAGCGGTTTTCCGATTTGTCAACGTCCAAAAGAGTTAACCCCATGAATGAAATCATTTTTGTCGTCGAGGAAGCGCCAGAGGGTGGCTTTATTGCCAAGGCTCTGGGTGCTTCCATCATGACCCAAGCAGAATCAATCGACAAGTTGCATATCCATGCCCGCGACGCAGTGCGTTGCCATTTTGACGAGGATCAGGATCCAGCCCCAGCAATTCTCATTATGGCTCCATTGCCGTCATTCCGGCATGGATGCCGGAATCCAGTGCCACGGACGGTGACATGTCGGTTGCGTAAGTGCTTGAAAAAGGCTTGATGGCGACTCCTAGATTCACATCCTTGTGACTGGATTCCGGCATCCATGCCGGAATGACGGGTTGTCTATCAGCACTTTGGCTCATAATGAGAATTGCTAGTCCAGCCCTGATTCGGTTGCATTTCGTCAAAGACGATGCCATCGCGGCATGAAACTGCCCCGCGATGTGTCCGGGGTTGGCTTGGCGAAGGCTCTGGAACGGCTAGGCCATCGGATCAGCCATCAAACGGGGAGACTAAGCCGGTCGAACTGCGTAAAATAAAGCTTTGTATAAACTAACTGCCAGCCTTGACGAGTGTCCCTCCATGATACTGAAAATAACCGGCGCGACGGCGCTTTCGGCGTTCCAAAAACTAAAACTGAAGTCTGAGATTGAAGCCGTGGCTCCGGGCATCACCGGGTTTGCGGCCAATTATGCGCATTTTGTCGAGTTGGAACACCCGTTGACCGATGGGGAAAAAATAGGGCTGGGGCAGATTTTAAGCCATGAGCCTGAAGTGCGGATGCCTGCAATAGGCGGGTTGCACTTCCTTGTCGTTCCCCGCTTGGGCACACTGTCGCCTTGGTCCAGCAAGGCCACCGACATTGCCAAACGCTGCGGCTTGAATGGGGTCAAGCGCATCGAACGGGGCATCGAATATGTCTTGGAGGGAGTTGCAAAGCTTTCGGCCGTCCAACAAGAAAACATCAAGAAGCTGATACACGACCGCATGACCCAAGTCGTACTGGGGGCCGGCGAACATGAGAGGATTTTCAGCCACCACGAACCGGTGCCTTTGGAGACCGTTCACCTACTCGAAGAGGGACGGTCTGCGCTGGTCGATGCGAATGCCCGCCTAGGATTGGCGCTGTCCGAAGACGAATTGGATTATTTGGCGGAAAGTTTTACCGGACTGGGGCGAAACCCCAGCGATGTGGAGCTGATGATGTTCGCCCAGGCCAATTCCGAACATTGCCGCCATAAGATTTTCAACGCTTCCTGGCGAATTGACGGCGAAGAACAAACGGAAACCCTGTTCGGCATGATCCGCAACACCAGCCGGCATACCCCAAGCGGAATTGTTTCCGCCTACAAAGACAATGCCGCCGTCATGGAAGGGCCGCCGACCCGCGTGTTCATGCGTGATCCGCAGACTATGGAATACGGCTATCTGGAAGAAAACGCCTACATTTTGATGAAGGTGGAAACCCATAACCACCCCACCGCCATTTCACCCCACCCCGGCGCGGCCACCGGCTCAGGCGGCGAGATTCGCGACGAGGCCGCAACCGGACGCGGTTCGCAGACCAAGGCCGGATTGACTGGCTTTACCGTCTCCCACCTTAAAATTCCCGGTTTGCGCCAACCATGGGAGGAAGACTTCGGCAAGCCCGGCCGCATCGCCGCTGCGCTGGACATCATGCTGGAAGGCCCCATCGGCGGGGCGGCGTTCAACAACGAGTTTGGACGCCCCAACATTGCGGGTTATTTCCGTACTTTCGAGCAATCCGCTCCGACGGGCAGGGGCTTGCTCGGCTACCACAAGCCCATCATGATTGCCGGTGGCATGGGCAATATCCGCCCGCAATTGGTCGCCAAGGGAAACATCCCGGCTGGCGCGGCGATCATTGTGCTTGGCGGGCCCGCCATGCTGATCGGCTTGGGCGGGGGCGCGGCCTCTTCGCAAGCGTCCGGGGAAAGCGCGGAAGACTTGGATTTCGCCTCGGTGCAACGGGAAAACCCGGAAATGCAACGGCGTTGCCAAGAAGTCATCAACCGCTGCAACGCCTTGGGGGAAAGCACGCCCATCCTGTCCATCCATGACGTGGGGGCGGGTGGCATCTCCAACGCCATACCCGAAATCATCCATGATAGCGGACGGGGCGGGCATTTCGAGTTGCGCAAAGTACCGAACGACGAACCGGGCCTGTCACCCTTGCAAATCTGGTGCAACGAGGCCCAGGAACGCTATGTCCTTGCCGTCAAACCGGAATCCCTGCCGC
>Ga0265593_1001596_pt1 | contig 10373 bp, 7 predicted proteins | sample saktaG_8_FD_190136 | JGI IMG/M metagenome (GOLD analysis project Ga0265593, IMG submission 190136) | Saline water microbial communities from Sakinaw Lake, British Columbia, Canada - sak_2011_5_24_36m | ecosystem: Environmental > Aquatic > Non-marine Saline and Alkaline > Saline ...
CTCCAAAGAAGCGCAAGAAGGCAGCAGCTAAGAAAGCTGCTCCAAAGAAGCGCAAGAAGGCAGCAGCTAAGAAAGCTGCTCCAAAGAAGCGCAAGAAGGCAGCAGCTAAGAAAGCTGCTCCAAAGAAGCGCAAGAAGGCAGCAGCTAAGAAAGCTGCTCCAAAGAAGCGCAAGAAGGCAGCAGCTAAGAAAGCTGCTCCAAAGAAGCGCAAGAAGGCAGCAGCTAAGAAAGCTGCTCCAAAGAAAGCATCAAAGAAGGTTGCAGCTCCAGCAGCTGCTCCAAAGAAGCGCCGCCGCAAGAAGGCAGCAGCTAAGTAATTAACAATTAAAAAAGCCCGCCACTCTATGTGGCGGGCTTTTTTAATTCACTTTTTTATTCGCCGAGTACCTCGGTTCGAAGAGATGCTTCAATCCTTGAAAAAATCTGCGCCAAGATTTCTTGATCTTCGGTAGATACGTGCTCAAGAAATCTCGATCGAACACTATCAACATGGTCCGGGGCAGCTGCAACTATCGCCTTCCATCCTTTGGCCGTCATCACGGCAAAGTATCCGCGTTTATCTGATGGGCATGCCTCACGCTTGACCCATCCAGCTTTTTCCATAACCTTCATGCGGTGTGATAAACGAGAGCGGGATAAAAGCGTTATTGCCGCTAGTTCACTCATTCGTAAGCGTCTATCGGGGGCATCGCTTAACTGCGCCAAAATTTCATAGTCGGGCATCGAAAGATCGTGTCCATCTAAATCATTGTCCAAGGCCTCTAATAAGCGCCGACTGGCGATGATGTAGCTGCGCCAGGCCTTCATCTCGGCTGGGTTAAGCCAGGCTGGTGCGGTAGCGTTTTCACGTGGCATGAGGACAGTCTACGCTAACGGTTGAACTTTCAACTACTTATTTTGTTAGGGGTTTTCACGCGTGAGTATTAGCACTAGCGGTTTAGATTTCGCCCATATCGACGATTCGGTCCGTATCCAAGATGATCTCTATCGCTACTTCAATGGTGGCTGGCTCAAGAGCGCCGTAATTCCCGCCGATCGTGCAAGTGATGGTGCATTTGTAACCCTTCGCGACTTATCAGAGAAACAGGTTCGCGCCATTATCGAGAGCACAACTGGCTCAGAAGAGGCGAAGAAGATCTCCGACTTATATTCATCATTTATGGCCGCCGATGCAATTGAGGCAAAGGGCTTCGCGCCGATTCTCAGTGACCTTGCCACCTGCGATTCGATTCAAGATTTACGTGATTTTATTTCAACAATGTCCTGGCTTGAGGCCCGAGGTCTTGGAGGTGTTTTTGGATCCTTCATCTACGCCGACCAGATGGATGCATCGACAAACATCTTGTATCTAGCCCAAGGTGGAATTTCTCTTCCCGATGAGTCCTACTATCGCGAGGATCAATACGCCCAGATTCGTAGCGCCTTTGTGGACCATGTTGAGAAAATGTTTTCACTTGTGGGAATTGCAGAGGGTGCAGATTTAGCGGACAAGATACTCGCACTTGAAACTGCGATCGCTAGTCACCACTATGACGCAGTCAAAGATCGTGACGCCACGCTGACTTACAACAAGATGAGCCGGGATGAGGTTTGTGCTTTGATGCCCGCATTTGACTTCGATCTCTACCTTTCTGCCGGTGAAATTCCATCGGTAGTTCTAGACTCCGTCATAGTTCAGCAGCCTCCATTTTTTCAAGCTCTTTCTACGATTCTCGCCGCCTTCGATCGTGACTCTTGGGTCGCCTGGCTTAAATGGAACATCATTAGCGGCTCGGCTCCATATCTTTCGCGTGAGCTGGTTAATCAAAACTTTGCCTTCTACGGCAAGACTCTCTCGGGAACGCCAGAACTTCGCGAGCGCTGGAAGCGAGCTGTCTCAATCGTTGAGGGCTCACTTGGTGAGGCCGTGGGCAAGGTCTACGTCGAGCAGCATTTCCCGCTCGATGCTAAAAAGCGCATGGAAGAGCTCGTTGCTAATTTAATCGAGGCCTACAGAATTAGCATTAACGCCCTCGATTGGATGAGCGATGAAACCAAAATTAAAGCCCTAGAAAAACTGGGCAAGTTCACGCCAAAGATTGGCTATCCCAATAAATGGCGCGATTATTCGGCGCTACAAACTAACCCCGATGACCTCTTCGCAAATATCGGCCATGTGACAAAATTTCAACGCGATTTTGAGCTAGCCAAGATTGGAAAGCCGGTCGATCGCGATGAATGGCACATGACCCCGCAGACGGTAAATGCCTATTACAACCCGGTCATGAATGAGATCGTCTTTCCTGCAGCGATTTTGCAGCCACCATTCTTTGGACTGGGTGCAGATGATGCCGTTAACTACGGTGGAATCGGCGCGGTAATTGGGCATGAAATTGGCCATGGTTTTGATGATCAGGGCTCAAAATACGATGGCGATGGCGCCCTTAATAACTGGTGGAGTGATGCCGATCGCGCAGCTTTTGAAATTCGCTCTAACGCCCTCATTGCCCAGTACAACGAACTTCATCCTGAAGAAGCCCCTGACATTACTGTTAACGGCGCACTGACCGTTGGTGAAAACATCGGAGATTTAGGTGGCTTAACTATTGCCTACAAGGCCTACCAAATCTCATTAGCTGGCAAGGCATCCCCTGTTATCGATGGATTAACTGGAGAGCAACGTCTATTTCTGGGATGGGCGCAAGTCTGGCGCGGAAAAGTGCGGCCTGAAGAGCAACGTCGCAGAATTGCTACCGATCCTCACTCCCCCAGCGAATTTCGTTGCAACACCATCGTTAGTAATTTCACGCCATTTTATGATGCCTTTGATGTGACTGAAAAGGATGCGCTCTGGATGGATGAAAAATCACGAGTACAGATTTGGTAACTGGTGAATTTCTCATTTGATATAAAACATGCCGAAGGTAACTCTTTGGCGCGCGTTGGAACAATTACAACTCCGCATGGCCAGATTCAGACTCCGGCATTTATTCCTGTAGGCACCAAGGCGACCGTTAAATCTGTACTCCCCGAGGCGATGGCAGATCTTGGTTCGCAAGCTCTCCTTGCAAATGCGTATCACCTCTATCTTCAACCAGGGCCAGATATTCTCGATGAGGCTGGCGGGCTTGGCGAATTCATGAACTGGCCCGGCCCCACGATTACCGACTCGGGTGGCTTTCAAGTTTTATCACTCGGTGTTGGCTTTAAGAAAGTCTTAGCGATGGATGCAAAGACTTTTCGGCGCGATGATGTCATCGCCGATAATAAGGAGCGCCTAGCCCATGTCGATGATGAGGGCGTAACTTTTAAATCTCACTTAGATGGTTCGATGCATCGCTTTACCCCCGAGATTTCGATGCAGGTGCAGCACCAGATCGGTGCCGACATCATGTTCGCATTTGATGAGTGCACAACTTTGCATAACACTCGTCGCTATCAAGAGCTGGCGATGGATCGCACACATGCATGGGCGCTACGTTGCTTGGACGAGCACAAGCGCCTGACAGATGAGCGAATCGGTAAGCCCTACCAAGCCCTCTTCGGTGTCATTCAAGGCGCCCAGTATGAAGATCTACGTAAAAAAGCTGCCACCGATCTGGGATCGATGCAATCATCGGGTCAGTCATTCGATGGCTTCGGAATTGGTGGGGCGTTAGATAAAAGCGCCTTGGGCACAATCCTTACCTGGGTCAATCAAATACTTCCAACCGAGAAGCCAAAGCATTTATTGGGGATCGGAGCTCCTGAGGATTTATTTGTTGGCGTTGAAAATGGAATCGATACTTTCGACTGCGTTTTAGCCTCGCGTATTGCACGCACGAGCGCCGTGTACACGATGGAGGGGCGTTTTAACCTATCTAACAGCCGTTTTAAGCGGGATTTCACGGCAATAGATGATGAATGTGACTGCTACACCTGTACGCACTACACACGGGCCTATATGCACCATGTATTTCGTGGCAAAGAGATGATTTCTGCAACGCTAGCCACGATTCATAACGAACGATTCATTGTGCGCTTAGTCGATCAGATGCGCCAGGCCTTACTTGATGGAAACTTCGCCGATATGAAGGCCGATTTCCTTGGCCGCTACAAACATCGAAGCGGCCAAGCCAGCAACTAGAGGCTCTTATTTCTTAAGGGCTAACCGCGCCTCTCGACGAATGCGCTGTTCGGCAGGATCTGGAACAGGAACAGCTGAAATCAAAAGCTTCGTGTAATCATGTTGAGGGTGCTTCAAAATCTGATCGCGATCGCCCACTTCGGCAAGGAAACCATTGTGCATCACTGCGATTCGGTGGGCCAAGATGTCAACGACAGCTAAATCATGAGAGATGAATAGACAAGCAAAGTTCAACTTGCCTTGTAGCTCTTGCAAGAGATCCAAGAAGCGGGCTTGAACAGAGACATCGAGGGCCGATGTTGGTTCATCGGCGATAAGTAGATCTGGGGTCAATGCGAGTGCACGAGCGATACCTACGCGCTGGCGTTGTCCACCCGATAGCTCATGTGGGTAGCGGTTGCGGTAACTGCGAGGAAGCTCAACCTGATCTAGCAACTCTTCAACACGTCTGTCTAGCTCAGCACCTTTTGCATCACCCGAGAGGAAGAGTGGTTCGCCAATACTTTCACCGATAGGTAAACGAGGATTTAAAGAACTCGCTGGATCTTGGAAAACAATTCCTGTGTGTCTGCGAATTTCGCGCAACTCTTTATCGGTTGGCTTAGAAATGTCTCGCCCGGCAACTTCGATACTGCCTTCCACAATGGGTAGAAGTCCAATTGCGGCGCGGCCAACTGTAGTCTTGCCAGAACCTGACTCACCAACGAGGCCGACGATTTCTCCTGGGAAAATCTCTAAACTGAAATCGGTAACGGCACGGAAAGCAGGAATGCGACCATTTTTTGGATATTCGATAGAGACATTCTTTAACCTCAAAACAGGGGCAAGAGCTTTTTGCTCTTGAGATAGTTCGCGTACTGCAACGGAGCCAAGCTTTGGTACGGCTGCGAGAAGTTGCTGCGTATAGGGGTGCGCCGGCCGATTAAAAATCTGATCAGATGTTCCAGTCTCGACACAAAATCCATCTTTCATGACCAAAATATCATCTGCAAGATCTGCCACCACCCCCATGTCGTGCGTGATGAGGAGAATCGCGGAGTTAAGTTTGTCTTTAAGTCCGCGTATTAAATCTAAAATTTCGGCTTGGACGGTAACGTCGAGGGCGGTCGTTGGTTCATCTGCAACAAGTAAGCCAGGGTCACAGGCAAGTGATTGAGCGATCATGGCGCGCTGTCGCTGTCCACCAGATAGCTGATGAGGATACTTTTGGAAAGAGCCTTCCGGATTTGGAATCTCAACCATTGCAAGAAGTTCGATGGCGCGGCTCTTGGCCTCATTTGGGCCCATGTCGAAGTGTGTGCGCAGAGTTTCAACTATCTGAAAACCAATGGTGTAGACGGGATTTAGGGCCGTCATCGGCTCTTGGAAGATGTAAGCAACTTCGCGTCCACGAAATTTGCGAAGTAGAGATTTCTTAGCGCCAATCATCTCTTGACCTCGGACTTTTACACTTCCGGAAACGCGCGCATTTGATGCCAAAAGATCCATCAAGCCCATTGCCGTCGTTGATTTGCCGGATCCAGATTCGCCTACGATGGCAAGGACTTTTCCTGCCTGCACCTGAAAATTCATGTTAATTGCAGCGGGGTACCAGATCCCTTCAACCCAAAAGTCAACGTTGTAGTTCGCTACCTCTAGAACTGCTTGCGTCGCTTTCTCATTACTGGCATTTATATGTGTCATCGGGTTTCTCCTGCAATAATGGGGTTATGTATGAAACTTTTCGTCCCAGAAGTAATTTTGTATGGGCTGGAATTTCGATTGCACTGATTACTCTTTTTGCCGCTAACAGTTTTTTCGTCAATACCAGCCCGCTTCATATCGCTTTCGAACTGTTGATTTGTGTTGCATTGATTGGAATTTCCTGTGCAATCTGGATCAAACCCAAACTTGTTTTCAGGGATAACGTAATGGAGGTTGTAAACCCTCTCAGAACCGAGTTGATTCCCTATGCCGACGTGCTCGAACTCGAGACACAGTGGGCTCTCACAATTATTCACACTCGAGGTAAAACGACTGTCTGGGTTGCTCCTGCTAGCGGCAAGCGACGGTGGATAGCTGAACAAAGATTTGGCATGTTGGGAAGCAATGTTCCACTCACCGAATCCCGACATAACCATTCTGGGAGCATGAGCGGAAGCCTCGACAGTTTTAGCGGACAGGCCGCTTACATGATACGAGAGCGAATTAAGCGACTCCACTAGCTTTGCTTCCCGCTGATTTCTTTAGCTTTCATGCGATCTTTTAAAGATAAATGTCTGCGCTGTCTTGGATCAAATGCGTCACGAAGGCCATCTCCAATAAAGTTGACACATAGTGCAATCGTTACGATGAGTGTGCCTGGCCACCAAAAAAGCCAGGGGCTGATTGTAAAGGTGTCCTGGTACTGACTAATTAGTAATCCAAGTGAAACATCTGGCGGCTTGACGCCGAAGCCGAGGTAGCTCAACGCCGATTCTGCGAGAATCGCACCGGACATTAGTAACGTGCCAGAGACAATGATGACACCAATTGAATTGGGAAGAATGTGCTTGAAAATGATTCTTCGATCTGATGCTCCAGCCACCCTAGCTGCGTCAACAAACTCTCGTTCTCGTAGGGAAAGGAATTCGGATCGAACAAACCGCGCAAGACCCATCCATGCAAAGAATCCAAGGAGTAAGGCAAGTGGAATCACACCAAAACTTCCGAATCTAAATCCGATTACAGAACCAATAATAATTGTTGGGGTAACAAGAAACATATCTGTAAGTCTCATTAAAACGGCGTCAACCATGCCACCGAAGTATCCAGAGATTGCACCAATTGTTGTGCCAATGCCAACTCCCAATAGGCCCACTATCAACATAACTATGATGGATTGCTGCGCACCTCGCATAACTAAAGCGAAGTAGTCGGTTCCAATAATGTCCGTTCCAAATGGATGTTGCCCGATTTGTATGCCGTCGCCATCGATGAAAGCGGGAGACAAGTCAAGTGTTGGGCAGCCACTTACGCCTCCATTGCATGAGCTGGCAATTGCACCCTCTGGGTCAATGTCGGTAATTGCATATGGCCACCAACCGCGCAGGGTGAAAGTACTTCCGTTTTTTCCTAGCTGAAGTCCAGTTGCAGTGAAAACAAAAAATATAATCGATATTAGGACAACGAGAGAGCCCATCGCGGCTTTATGCTTTAGAAATCTCTTAAGAATAATCTGCTTTTGGCTTAGCCCAACTGTTTCTCGATTTGCGATCCCGTTTTCGTTATTCTCAGTAGCGAGTTGTGATTCGCGGTTCATGTCATCCATTGCACTCACTTCCTTATTCTAATTCTAGGATCAACAACGCCGTAAAGAAGATCTGCGACAAAGTTAGCAATAACTGTCAAAAATGCAGAGATTATAAATACTCCCATAAAGAGGTTCAAGTCATAATTTCTGATGGCATCGTTAAATACTTGCCCCATGCCCTTCCATGCGAATACACCTTCGGTAATAATCGCACCACCGAACAAACCTGCGAAGTCATTGACCAGGATTGTGGTGAGCGGGAGCATCGCATTACGCATGCCGTGACGAACGATTACTGTTCGCTCACTTAGGCCTTTCGCACGGGCAGTTCGAATGTAATCCATATTTAAGACCTCTAGCAAGCTTCCGCGGGAGAATCTGACGTATCCTGCGAATGAAATCAAGGTCAATGCAATTGTTGGTAACACTAGGTGTATTGCAGTGTCTAAGCCCGAGATCCAATAGTTCGACATTTGTTCTGGAGCAAGCATGTCATTTCCTTGACCCAAAGTTGGGACTGGTCTCCCCCCGATAGCATCGGAGTTCATATATTCGGCAAACTCTCGCAAAAACCTATCTATGATGATTGGAAAAGTTGAAATAAGTGCAGTGAAAACTCCGATTCTAATATAAACGCGTCGATCAATAGGGCTAACTGCAAAACCGACTGCTACTCCTGCTGAAATCGTCGCCACAAATACGGCGAGGATATTGAGGAAAGATGCATTAGCTGACATCAGGGTCTGCAATGGGTAGTAAAGAATGGCCACGGCAATCGCGGTGCCAAATCCTGCGCGCACGCCCTTTCTGTTGTCCAGTCCGGAAATAAGCTGAATCACTAAAACGGCACTTGTTAAAGCAAGGAAAAAGACACCAAAGATTCCGAGCGATGGCTCGAGGAACCACCTAGTTGCACTCACGAAGGTGAGCACGGCCCCTGCAAAGACTGACGCGCCTGCCATCACCGAGAAGAAGCTTGATCTCGCTCCACCGACAAAGCCCGCAATTACCAGTCCAAAGATCAATGCGGCGATCAGAATAACTTGCGGCGGGATTACGGGGTCTTCAAGAAAATCATTGAACTGAATCGCCATGAACTCCTTGAGGAGTACTGCAACCCAAAATATTGGCAATGAGAACAGCAGGAAGGAGATAAAGGTCATGACATAGTCAAAACGGCTGTACTGTCGCATCGCCGTTATCATTCCTACGCTAACACCAAGAATAATCGCCAGAAAAGTTGAAGTGATGACAAGTCTTACTGTTACTGGGATCGCTTGGCCAATCATCTCAGAAACTTCAATGTTAGACCGGGTTAATCCCAAATCTAGATGTCCCCAAAGGCCACCTAAAATGCCACGCAACCAAGAGAAGTATCTAATCGGAGGAGGCACATCTAACTGTAAATCTCTAATCATTTTTGCAATAAGAAAATTCTTATTTATCTCAGTGCTCTCACCAAAGGCAGAGAGCGGGTCCGAGGAGTAAGCCTGAAGGTTGTATGCAAAAAAACTTGATCCAAATACAACGACTAGCATCATGCCGAAGCGACGTGATATATATGCTAACAATTAATTATCCTGCCTTCGACTCTGTCGTAAATGTATTAACTGCATTTTAATAATGAAGATGGACGTGACGTATCGTAACATCAACAGAAATCCGGGTGTGCCCCTCCTAAGGGGCACACCCGGCTTTCTTTTCTACTGGTGATAGTTACTTGTTACTTGAATGACCACTCGAAGAAGTTCCAAGTGATATTTGCACCAATCGGTGCAGGATCAATGCCCTTTAGCTCCTTGCTAAATGCAGCGATCGTTGGGTTTGCATAGAGAGGAAGTCCCCAAGCATTAGCGATGATTAGTTTGTCAGCAGCTAAGCGCTTTGCAGTTGCCTCTTTGGCGGTAAGAATGTCACCTTCAAGGCTCTTCATGAGTACGTCAACAGCTGGATCATTCCAACCCCAGACGTTGTTTCCACCGTCGGACTTGTAGATAGCAGTTGAATTTGCCTGGCTAATTGAGTTCAATCCAAAGCCGTACATAGTCACATCGTAGTTAGAGCTCTGGTTGGATTTGGTTCCGAATAGATCTGGACTTGCGGTGTCTTTAACATCGAAGCCAGCTTTTTTAGCTTCAGCACCAATCAATTTAGCTAGGTTATTTCGTAACGTAGTGTTTGCGTGAACGAAATTAACTATCGCTAGTGGATTGTCTGCAGAAGCGTTTGGATAGTACTTCTTAACGAGTGCTAAGGCCTTCGCGGTTCGATCTGCCTGAGTGCCTGTCGTGTACTCGCTAACGCCAGATGCGCTCACAATTGCTTTGTATTCAGATGTTCCTTGGAAAGTGAATTGAGTATCCAAAGTAGTGGCATCTGACTTTACTGGCTTGATGAGAGTATCAACCATTTGTTGACGAGGAGTTGCAAGCAAGAATGCTTTACGAAGATCCTTCGCACGTTCAGTGTTTCCAGCGAAAATGCCCGTGTAAGGAGCTCCTCCTGAGAAAGCGCCAACTCGAAGATCAAGGTGTGAATAGTTTCCGCCTACCTTTGTCACAACAGTTGCGTTTGGCAGTGCCTCAAGCACAAGTTTATCGTTTGCTGTTGGCAGAGTGTTGTAATAAACATCAACATCACCATTGCGAAGGGCTTGTACCATCGCTGTGTTGTCTTTGATAATTTTAATTACAACAGTGTTGACTGGGTTCACCGTGGCCATTGCTGGACCTGATGTGTACTTTGAATTTCTAACCAAAGTCATTGAGTCGCCGAAGGTGAACTTCGAGACAATAAATCCACCATTACTAATGAGAAGTAGAGGATTAGTAGAAGCATCGATCTTTGTTAGATCATAACCTGTGCTCCAAATTTTACCGACTGATGCAAGCTTAGGGCTCTTTAATAGGAACCAGTTCTTGAACTTGTTCTTCGCAGCCATATTAACTGATAGGGACTGCAAACCCTTTTTGCCGTCAGCCATAAGAGTCAGCGCAT
>Ga0265593_1001598_pt1 | contig 10367 bp, 8 predicted proteins | sample saktaG_8_FD_190136 | JGI IMG/M metagenome (GOLD analysis project Ga0265593, IMG submission 190136) | Saline water microbial communities from Sakinaw Lake, British Columbia, Canada - sak_2011_5_24_36m | ecosystem: Environmental > Aquatic > Non-marine Saline and Alkaline > Saline ...
GTGTGGCCTTGTGTAAATTATTGCTTTCTAAGCCAGATATGTTGCTTCTAGATGAGCCGACCAACCATTTGGACGCTGAATCTGTGGAGTGGTTAGAGCAGTATTTAGTGCGCTTTCCGGGTACGGTAGTGGCGGTAACGCATGATAGATACTTTTTAGATAATGCTGCTGAATGGATTTTAGAGTTAGATCGCGGTCATGGTATTCCTTGGAAAGGCAATTACTCTAGCTGGTTAGAACAAAAACAAGCCCGTTTAGCGCTTGAAGAATCACAAGAGTCATCACGTCGCAAGGCTTTGAGTACAGAGCTGGAGTGGGTGCGCCAAAACCCGAAAGCACGCCAAGCCAAGAGTAAATCGCGTATTGCCCGCTATGAAGAACTGGCAAGCGCCGAATACCAAAAACGCAATGAAACACAGGAAATTTTCATTCCAGCGGGCGAGCGTTTAGGCGACCAAGTGATTGAATTCAATGGCGTGAGCAAAGCCTTTAAAGACCGTTTATTGATTGATAATTTGAGCTTCAGCGTGCCAGCAGGGGCGATTGTCGGCATTATCGGCCCGAACGGTGCGGGTAAATCCACGTTGTTTAAAATGATTACTGGCAAAGAACAAGCAGATAGCGGTGAAGTGAAAATCGGTTCAACCGTGAAAATGGCCTATGTCGACCAAAGCCGCGATGAATTGACTAGCGATAAAACCGTGTTTGAGGAAATCTCAGGTGGCTCGGACATTTTAACGGTAGGCCGTTATGAAACGCCTTCACGCGCCTACATCGGCCGTTTTAACTTTAAAGGTGGTGATCAACAAAAAATCGTTGGCCAACTTTCAGGCGGCGAACGCGGTCGCTTGCACTTGGCTAAAACCTTGATTTCTGGCGGTAACGTGCTGTTGCTAGATGAACCATCAAATGACTTGGATGTAGAAACTTTACGCGCGCTGGAAGATGCCTTGCTGGAGTTTGCAGGCTGTGTACTGGTAATTTCACATGATCGCTGGTTCTTGGATCGTATCGCCACGCATATTTTAGCGGCTGAGGGTGATTCACAATGGACGTTCTTTAATGGCAATTATCAGGAATATGAAGCTGATAAGCGTAAACGCTTGGGTGAAGATGGTGCTAAACCGAAGCGTATTCGTTACAAACCCATTACTCGCTAGCGGAATATTTAAAAATAGATGCCCTGCAAGGCAATACCAGAGCGGCTCGTAGGGCATCTTATTTCCTAATATTAACGGTTTTATTTGCGTATCATTCTTCCATAATTTCTTTAACTTGAGACCTTTGCACGAGCTAACTTTAACCCTAAAACCCATCAACATCGTCATTCCCGCGTAGGCGGGAATCCAGTTAAGTTGTTGATTCGCCTAGATTCCCGCCTACGCGGGAATGACGATAATTGGCGATTTTATATTAAATTGTGATTAATTTAGCTTCGTGCAAAGGTCTCAACTTAAAATCACCTCGTTGGAATTTTCAGTTTTAGCTTGATTTTGCTAATTTATATTTTGATCGTCAGCCTTGTGGAAAGCGGTTAACAAAGAGGAATGAGCGCTCGCATCACATCACGACCATTAGCCAATTAAGAACAAATGGCTGCAACATCCCCAAAGTGGATCTTCGAGAGTGAGGGCTCTACTTCGGCAGTCGACCCTTTAAAGCCATAACTACGCAAGTTGGGTGAAAGAAATGGATTTTTTGTCTAAAATAGACTAAATAACTTTGCTCTAAACTTACAATCATGAACATCCCAACATTGCATTGGGCGACATGGTAATATTAACTATGACTTCGCTCTCTTTACTGTTCTGGATTGCTTCAGGAATTGTGTTGCAACTAGCGATTTATTTAGGTTTTGTCTTTTGGCGTAAATGGATGGACTATCAAACACTGCCTATCTGTCGGGTGGTTAAAGTAGGTCAGAATGAATTGAGTAGCGCGGGCGACAATATCGCTACCGCTTGGTCAGGCTTTCGCACATTCAAGGTCAGCCGCAAGGCATTTGAAGATGATATCCAATCCGTTTGCTCGTTTTACTTGATTCCAGAAGATGGACAACCTCTACCATCATTTTTGCCAGGGCAGTTTTTGACTTTTCGCCTAGATGTTCCCACCAAAACTGGGGGTACTAAACAGATTATTCGCTACTACTCTTTGTCAGATGCGCCCCATCTGGATTGCTACCGTGTGTCAATCAAGCGCGTGAAACAACCCGTTGGTATTGATGTTCCGCCAGGATGCTCATCTAACTATTTTCACGATCAAATCGCAGTGGGTAGCCTCTTGCAGGTGCGCGCACCTTCTGGACATTTTTATATTGATAAAAGTGACGCCCCAGTAGTGTTAATTTGCGGCGGCATTGGCATCACACCTATGCTGAGTATGCTGAATTGGTGTCTAATCAATCAGCCTGAACGTGAAGTTTGGCTATTCTATGGTGCGCATAATAGTCAGGAATTAGTGATGAAATCTCATCTCGAAACACTTGCCAGCGCACATACGAACTTTCATTTATGGGTTTGCATTAGCAATCCCCTACCAGAAGATACTGTCAGACGTGATTATCGCCATCAAGGTCGAGTCGATATCAATCTGTTACGGACACAGTTGCCTCTCAAGCCATATCAATTTTACATTTGCGGCCCAGCTACAATGATGGAAACTATCGTACCAGGACTGGATGATTGGGGCGTGCCTGATGCACACATCCATTTTGAGGCTTTCGGCCCAGCTACCATCAAACGTCATAACACAACAGTCTCGGTTGCCGCCGCACGGGCAGAGGAGGCTGATACTGGCATCATCGTGAATTTTGCCCTATCCGATAAACAGTTGCCATGGCAGCCCTCAGCTAATAACCTCCTAGAATTTGCAGAAGCAAATGGCATTAGCGTCAATTTTGGCTGTCGTGCGGGTGGCTGTGGCACATGCCAAACAACAATTCGTTCAGGCGAGGTAGCTTACCGCCAGCCACCCGATTTCGACCCCGAGCCTGGCACATGCCTGCTCTGCGTCTGCACACCTAAGACCAGCTTGACACTGGAGGTATAAATGACGACTTCGCTCTGGCGCCAACATGTTTTACCCTTCAGCATTATTCTTGGTTTACTTGCTACCATCACACTGCTTAGCGACTATTTCCTACATCTTTTGAATCTAGTGTGGGTTGGTCGTTATCTAGGTATTCCAGGGACTATCCTTATTATCGGTTCGCTGGTTTATTCTCTGCGCAAGCGCAAATACATCTCATCAGGAAACCCAAAATCTCTGCTGACGTTACATGAATTCATGGCCTGGCTTGGCTCATTGTTCGTATTAATTCATGCTGGCATACATTTCAATGCTATCCTTCCTTGGTTGGCCACAGTGGCGATGAGTGTCAATGTGGTAAGTGGCATGGTGGGAAAATTCCTGCTGGATCCCTCGCGCCGCCATTTACAGGAGCAACGTCAAGACTATCTACAGCGCGGCCTACAGCAACCAGAGGTGGAGCAAGCAGTATTCTGGGATGCCGTTGCACTCGACGCCATGACCAAGTGGCGAAAAATACATATTCCAATCTTTATCGTTTTTGCTGTCCTAGCGTTAGGCCACATCATCAGCATTTTCCTATTCTGGGGGTGGGTATGAGCCGGTTTCTCAAATTTGTTCTAGCCGCCAATCTGATCGCAGTTGCAGCTCTGTCTTTCACCTACCCGCAGCTGATGGTTGGACCAGGCAAACTAATTCCTGGCCATAAACAATTGAATGCTGATTGCTTTGCCTGCCATACGCCTCTGAGCGGAGCAAGCTCTGAGCGATGCATCAATTGCCATAAACCACGCGATATCGGTCGATTAACAACAAAAGGTTTGTTCATCGCAAAACCACTCACTTCAACCCCTTTTCATCAGCAGCTGATCAGCCAGAACTGCATGGGCTGCCACAGTGATCATGCTGGCGTAAAAAGTTATAAGCAGCACGGACACTTTAATCATGCCCAACTGAGATTGGATACTCGCGAGAAATGCCAAGATTGTCATAAATCACCCAATGACTCACTACACCAACAGATCACTGGCAACTGCTCTAAGTGCCATAGCCAAGAAAAATGGTTACCAGCAACATTCGACCACAACAAGTATTTTATATTAGATCGTGACCACAGCACACGCTGCGCGACCTGTCATGTGCGCAATGATTACAAACACTATACCTGCTACGGCTGTCATGAACACTCACAATCCAATATTCGTGGAAAACATATTGAAGAGGGTATTCGTAACTTCGATAATTGTATCAAATGCCACCGCAGCGCCAATGAAGATGATATTCAGGGTAATGTGAGAGGTCGTGAGGATGGTGGGGATGATTAGTAATTTCATGAAAAAAGTCATCCTACTATCCATCAGATTGAGTTACGTGTCATTACGCTCTCAGCACTTTTCAATTTAATGGATCCGACACCATTCCATCACCGAAATCTTGATTGACCCCATCCATCCCGATGTAAATCAAGGTTGGTCGGCTGCCACATCACTGCCAGTCAACTTAAATCAGCTACCGACAAGCATCGATATAGAGCAGAAGATAACTGGAGAGATAAGTTAAAATTTGTAGTGAATACTAAAGTGATACTTAATAAGCTTGAATTAAATGAATAAAACTAGATTGCTCACTGCAACTGACGAGTATTCCGCTATTTTTTGATAGCTAACTCCTCATGAATGCTATGGACACCATCGATACTACGCACCAATTTATTCACATAATCAATTTGGTTTTGATCGTCAGTCTTGTGAAAAGCGGTTAACAAAGAGGAATGAGCGCTCGCATCACATCACGGTCATTAGCCAATTAAGAATAAATGGCTGCAACATCCCCATTTGAGACCTTCAAAAGTTAGTGTGATGTGTCTATTTTTTTATAGGGGGAAGTCCAACTCTCTGCTTGATGGATTAGTCAGATATTTTTCGCAACGATATGCGTAGGAATGTTGTCGATACTTGATTGATTTTTTTCTTCCCAATACTCCATCAGACCAGCTTCCCCTTTATCCCTTGCCCAATCAGTTAGTAACTCCCTATCTCCCGTATGCTCGTAATATGGCACAGCCATACCACACGATGTTTGCACTAAGTCAATTGAAAGATCAAATATCTGGCGTGCGCCAGGCAATGGATTGAAATTGGCAAAAAGATCTTTCCAATCATCGTCGTTCTTGTGGACGACTTTTGCCGTTCCGTAAAGTCGAAGAATAAGAGGCGGTCCGTCGAAAGCACAAAACATGATAGTCATACGTGGATCTTGCTGAATGTGAGCTGATGTTTCATTTCCACTGCCCGTTACGTTAAGCCAAATTACCCTGTTATTGTTTAAGACTCTTAATGAATCCAACCCCTTTGGGGACACATTAACTCGACTACCCGAGGTTGCCGTACCAACAAAAAATATTTTCTGTTCAGCGATGAACTCAATTAATTGTTCAGAAAGTGATTCGAATTTTTTACCCATTGAGTATCCTTTATGCTTCTGCCAAGCTAGGGTTTAAGAAAAGTTTTCATATGAACATCATGACGCTAATTAATTTGAACGGCAAGCCTAAGAAATTACATCACTCCAAAGCCGACTCTGAGAATCGTCACTCCCGACCCGATACTGCCTGATGGCAGGCAAATCAGTTTTCCACAAAGCCGACAGCCGCGCCAGCATTAGTGCCGCTGAATCTTAGCATAACTAGCTATCTTGGATTCTAATCGCTAATCGCTGAGTATAAGCGGATGTAATTAAGCCCTCTCCGTACTGCCTAGCCTTTGGACTGACATCCTTACGATTAGCCTTTATGGACTTCCCCTAATAATGTAAACAAATTTCAATGTCCGAATTGTTGTTGTTCAAACTGAACGGGGCTGAAATATGAAGTTATTACTCCTTACTCTGAATGAGTTCCTCAAGTGGTAGCAATTCACCACGAATAAGTACCATGCGTTTCTGTCCAATGATAGATTTGTTACATTTTGCAATTCCAAAGTAAAAGTTAGTAAGACAAAGAGATTCATCACCACCACTTAGCTTTGCATCATGCAAGGAAATATCGGATTTATTTTCTCTGGCGTGGTTATCAACATTGCCTTCGCAACCCACAAGGATTGCACAGGACAACCCTGTTAATGTAACAATCAATCTCAGCATTATATTTTTCCGTTATGACTGAGTAATACATTGGCGCGTATATCAGGCGCATTTGCATTATCAGTCAGCCTGCTACGGTAAGATAAACAACTACCTTTCATTTTTACTCCTTAGACCTAGGGTCACCCGCGCTGATTAAGTCACATCATTAAAAAAATGAAAGTGCCTTTTTGTATCTGAGAACAATTATTATTTACCAAGTGCAAATACAGCAAGCTGGTCACCTTGTTTAAATCCAAACAATTGATTTCCACCTGCAGCAATCGCGAGGTACTGAACACCATCGATTTCATAAGTTATTGGCGGTGCGTTTGCTCCAGCTTCGCATCGGTATTTCCAGAGAAGCTTACCACTTGAAGCATCTAACCCAAGTACATCGCCGTTACCTTCACCTGTGAAAACAAGGTTTCCAGCAGTGCCTAAGACACCGCCAATCATAGGTTCCTTAGTCTTGTGCGACCATCGCACATGGCCAGATTTAAGATCGATATTTACAACGGCACCCCAACGCTCTCCCTGAGTGAGTTCGAGGGTTGAATACTCAATCGCAGATTTACCATTTTCGGCAGGAACTGAGTGTAAGGTGTAGACAGCTGGCCAGTGTATGGCTGAAACAAAAGCTTGGCCATGTTCCTCATCGATAGAACTTGGAGACCAATTCACACCACCAACCACGCTAGGTGAAATTTTAATACCGTCAGTAGTGGCGCGTTTGAACATGTTTTCTTGTGGTACAAACGAGTCAGATTTGAGAAGGAGCTCACCTGTTTCCCGATTATGCACATAAAACCAACCAGTTTTACTTGCTTGTCCAACTGCAGATACTTTTTTACCATCTTGATTAAAATCGAATAGGACGGGAGGGCTCGCTACGTCGTAACCCCATAAATCATGTGGCACTTGCTGGAAGTACCAGCGCAATTTACCGGTATTAATTTCCAGTGCAACGAGTGAAACGGTATACAAATTATCGCCTGGGCGAGATATATCTTCCAATTGAGGTGAAGGATTGCCTGTGCCAAAATATAAGAGCCCTAGCTTTGGATCAATCGCAGGAGTGGACCACGCAGAGCCGCCTCCAAAGCTCCAAGCGTCCTGATATTGACTGCTGGTTTCACGCTCTTTTTTAATATCTCGGGGAAGTTGAATTCCATCTGACGTGGAAGATTTATAACTTCCTTCCCAGCCTTGGGATGGAATCGTATCGAACTTCCATAAACGTTCTCCATTGTTGACATCATAAGCAGCAAGAAAGCCTGGCATCCCATACTTGCCTGCCAAACCCACCACAGCCAACTCACCATCCTTCTTTTGGCTTTCAAGATGCAACCCATATCCGACACCTGTGATTCCAACTAACACTTTTCCTTCATAAAGCACTGGCGCCATGACAATGCTGGCGCCCGTAGACCCTGCGAAATTTGCCTTACTAAGGGGGTCGGATGAATTAATTGAATCAAGTACTTCTGTAGTTGTTTTGCTGCCTTTTATGACATCAATATCCCAATCAAGTGTCCCAGTTCTGCTATCAAGAGCAATCAAGCGAGCATCCACAGTGCCAATAAACACTTTGCCATAGCCTACCGCCACCCCTCTGTTTGCCGGGCCACAACAAAGTTTACGGTCTGGGAGCAGTTTGTGTTCGTAACGCCAAAGCTCTTTACCAGTCTTAGCGTCCAGTGCAACTACATGATCATATGGCAGTGACACATACATGACCCCATTAACTACGATGGGGGTTGTCTGCATGGTAGCTTTTACACCACTCCTGAAACTCCATTTAAGAGCTAGTTTTTCAACGTTGCTACTATTGATCTGCTTCAACGGGGAGAATCGTTGATTACTATAATCTCTCCCGTTGCTCGGCCACTGCCCTGATGCTGGTGATTTAATTGAATCTGTCGTCAGGTCAGTTTTTGTATTACCAGAAGTAGTGATCTGATCCGCATAGAGTGGACTACTAATGAATAGCAAACCTATGACTAAGTTTGCAAACAATGCTCTTAAAGTTTTCATCTCATATCCTATCTAACTTCCGTAATCACTACTTTAGGGGGTATCTCAGAAAATAGAAAAATCTATTTCATCAAATCCTGTTCCATGCCATCAAGTCCGGCACTAATGGCGCCAAGGACGAGATCTGCTACTGACGAGCTATCTTCTGGTTTAGACTCAAAATCAATGGTCCAGACCACAATACCTAATCCATCGTAAGACTTAAATACTTCAACTGTGCCTCTGTAGTAGGAGACAGGGAATGGAGATATTGGTCGAAGATAGACAAGCCTCATATTGTCATGATCAATCTCTTCAATGGTGTCATTAATGGCACCGCCATTATTAACTATGGTCATATTTCTCTTTGCACCTGGACCATTACCTTCAACTATGCAAGTCTCGATAATTGGAAACCACACATCGAGTCTCCCGATTTTGCTGATTTCATCCCATACTTTTTCTGCGGGGACATTCATTTTTTTGGTTATTGGTTGCTTTGTATTCATATAATTCTCCTAAATATACAATTTGAAATTGGAAAAGATCATTTACAGGTGTAGACCGACCTGTATATGGGTATTAAACCAATATAGGCACGTATGCGTATTGGAAAAATCCGACAACTTGCTGCGCAGAAGAAAGATTAAACTGATGGTGACTTAGCCGTCGATGCCCTCAGGCGGCTATATATGAGTAATTATTGGCTAAGTTGGAATACCTAAATTTAGCAATCCAGAAAACTTAATTGTTTTAGAGGCCATAATTTGAGGGTAGAGAGACTCAGGTGAGATACCATAAAACTCATGAAAATCACGAATCATATGACTTTGATCGTAGTAACCAACTTCAACGGCCACATCAGCCCATGAAGCAAGTTTTTTACGCTGGAATATAGCATTTCTCAAACGTATAACACGACTATACTTTTTAGGTGTAGTGCCTATATGACTGATAAATCGACGCTCAAGAGTACGTTCAGTCAAACCGAGAGTTTTAGAAAGAGACCTAATCGGGTAATTCCCGTTAGAAAAAATCAGTTCCTTGCATGCTCTCTGAACCAGCAGGTCCTCGTTATTTGTGTTCAATATAGATAGCAGAAAATCCTCGATGTACTGAACACGTTCCTTGGCGTCTACTTTTCGCGCAAGGTTGTCCTCGATTTTCTCTATTGTGTATTTGGGAAATATATCTCTGCAATCAACTCTTCTTTCGGCGCACTCTCTCACGATGCCTTTGCGAAATACATTTAATCCCCAAGCCGTTAAACGGGCAGAGACCCCTGATATTTTGCCTATGCCACCCAAGTCACTTCGGAATGTTTGAAAACCTGCCAACCCACTTCGAGTATAGTAAGTAGAATTTTTGTGAGTTGTCTGAAGTAAATCTTCATATAGAAAACACAAATATGTAGCCGTGTCTGGAAGGATTGAAAGGGCAGAACTTTCATCACCGGTTAAGTCCTCATAGTCCCAATATGCCTCAATATATGGTGCAAGTAATTTGGATGGGGTGAAAATTCTCAAGCTCAAGATTGAATCCTAAAGTAGGGTTATTCTTCGCCTATTGTAACCATTTCCTATCTATGGTTATATAGCTCAAACCACTATCTTCTGCTAAGGAATTCCCTTAAATCAGGCCGCATGTAAATGCTAACTGTCTAATTTATATCACTTTGTGCGTCAGAGACGTAATAGCTGGATACTACCGACCAACATTAATTAGCGACTGTCTCAAATGGGCCCACAGTACTCATTGACGTTGCAAAGCTGTATGTCTGCTTAGTCCCACGTTGCTGTCATTTAGTGAATTTTGTAGGCGGCTGAGGCGTGTCAACATTGACGCTACAGCATTCGCAATAGGATGTGTTAATTTCTGCCCTGTCCACGAATTTAACTTTTGGTTTATTACAACCAATCCCAATTCATACGCATTTTTTGAGGCGCTTTTTTCATGGCGAAATCCCACAAAAAGGGTGGGATAAAACGCATGAATCTTGCCACCCAACCCATTTGCCAAGGAATCACCACAAAGCGGTATTGATGCTCAATGGCATCGACAAATTTACTGGCAGCGACATCGGCATCCATTAAGAAAGGCATTTTATATTGGTTAATAGCTGTCATCGGCGTGCGAATATAGCCTGGTGCGATGGTAGTCACGGCAATATTATCCCGTGCCATTTCTACCCGTAGGCTTTC
>Ga0265593_1001599_pt1 | contig 10367 bp, 7 predicted proteins | sample saktaG_8_FD_190136 | JGI IMG/M metagenome (GOLD analysis project Ga0265593, IMG submission 190136) | Saline water microbial communities from Sakinaw Lake, British Columbia, Canada - sak_2011_5_24_36m | ecosystem: Environmental > Aquatic > Non-marine Saline and Alkaline > Saline ...
CGGGTTCGTGATCTAACGCTTTCAATTCTAAGAGAGAACGAATCTCTTGCTCCTGATACAACATCTTTTATAGAACTCATGAAGTGGCGAGCCCCGGTTCGTCGCAACTCTTCATTACAAGAGGAGCTGTCTATATGGACGCTTCGTGAAGCTGAGTGGCTTGGAATTACCGGGCAGGGCGCCATATCTAAATATGGAGTCGGATTCCTAACTGGAGATGATTTACATCTAATAAATGAAGATCTTCCTAAGACCGTCGATCACATACTTATTCAAAGCGATAACACTGCGATTGCTCCGGGACCACTCGAGCATGAGATTTCCCAACAGTTAGCGATTATGGCTGAGATAGAAAGTCGCGGCGGTGCAACTGTTTATCGTTTTAGCGAAGCTACGATCAGACGAGCTTTAGATCACGGAAAAACAGGGGATGAGATTAAGGCTTTTCTAATCAAAACCTCTAAAACTCCGATGCCCCAGCCACTTGAATACTTAATTGCCGACGTTGCCAAGAAACATGGAAAATTACGTGTAGGCAATACTTCCTCCTTTATTCGCTGTGAAGATACTTCGCTCATTGCGCAGATCATGAAGGATAAGAAATTAGAAGTTCTAGCCCTTCGCCGAATTGCACCTGAAGTTCTCATTTGTGATCACGATGCCACCGATGTGATGCGCGTACTGCGAGAATCTGGATATCTTCCAGCAGCTGAATCCGCTAATGGTTTAATGCTGATGGGAGCACGTGCAAATCGCGCACTCACTAAGCCACGCCCACCACGAGTCATTGGTGAGATTGAGATTCCAAGTGAGGATTTATTGAACTCTGCAATTCGTGCGATCCGTACTGGCGAGAAATCTAGTCACAAGCAAACTCGATTGCGACAAGTTGCAAATGAGGCCCTTGGCGCTCTACCTCGTAGCACCGCCAATGAAACTATGGATTTAGTAAATAGATTTATTTCCGAAGAAAAATCCCTCTCAATCGGATATGCCGATAACAACGGCTCTGTTACTCATAGAATCATCGATCCAATTCGAGTCAGCGCAGGGGCCTTGATCGCTCGAGATCACGCAACGGGTGAAGTCCAATCCTTCCGAATTCCACGCATCACCGGCGTAGCACCGCTATAGACTTATCCCATGTTGTCTAAGCTAGAAAAACTTGTACGGTTGGAATCACCAACTGATGATCTAGAGGCCTGTCGAGAAGTAATAAAACTTGCTAGCGACATCGCACATGATGTCCTTGGCTCACCTGCTCAGATTCGAGAGATTAATGGCCGCCCAGTATTTTGGTGGGGCGCAGAAAAACCAGATGTAGTTGTTCTGGCACATCTAGATACCGTTTGGCCAAAGGGATCTTTTCAGCCTTTATGGAGCGTTAAAGATAACGCCGCTACAGGCCCAGGAATTTTTGATATGAAAGCTGGATTCATTCAGGCTCTGTTTGCAATGAAGGGCATCGATGGCTCTGCCGCCCTTGTTGCAACAAGTGATGAAGAAACTGGCAGTGCAACCAGCAAAGAGTTCATTAAAGAGATTTCAGCGCAAGCAAAGGCAGTCCTAGTTCTTGAAGCCTCATTAGATGGCAAAGTTAAGACTGGCCGTAAAGGCACTTCGATGTACCAGGTAAAGATCCATGGCAAGGCCTCTCATGCAGGTCTTGAACCAGAAAAGGGTATTAACGCAACTGTTGAAATAGCGCACGCAATCCTTGCTCTCTCAGGCCTTGAAAACAAAGAGTTAGGAACAACTGTTGTTCCAACAATGTTGCGCTCAGGAAATACGTCTAACACTGTTCCAGATTTAGCTGTGCTCGATGTCGATATTCGCTCATTTTCTATGGATGAACTTCAACGAGTAGATGCTGCAGTTAGAAATTTGAAGGCAGTAAATCCTCAGGCGCGATATGAAATCACTGGAGGATTTAATCGCCCACCACTAGAGACAACATCAACGCTAGCTTTGTACGAGCGGGCAGAAAAAGTTGCGAAATCACTAGGCATGCCAGCTCTCGGCCACGCATCAGTTGGGGGTGCAAGTGATGGAAATTTTGCAGCCGCAGCTGGAGCACAAGTTCTAGATGGTTTAGGCGCAGTTGGCCATGGAGCACATGCTCCACACGAGTGGGTAGACATAACAACTTTGGAAAGCCGCAGCGCGCTTTTGCACGCACTCATCAAGGACATTCTTAATGACTGATGGTCCGTTAATCGTTCAAAGCGATAAAACACTTCTACTCGACATAGATCACCCGCTTTCCACGGAGTGCCGCCGAGCAATTGCACCATTTGCAGAGCTTGAGCGCTCCCCTGAACATATTCACACATATCGATTGACACCGCTTGGGCTCTGGAATGCACGAGCTGCAGGACATGACGCCGAACAAGTAATTGACACACTTATTAAATATTCACGCTACGCAGTTCCGCACTCAATCTTGATCGATGTTGCCGAAACGATGTCTCGCTATGGTCGCCTACGTTTAGAGGCCGATCCAGTGCATGGCTTAATTCTTGTTACGACAGACACTGCAGTTTTAGAAGAGGTTATTCGTGCCCGCAAGATTGCTCCTTTATTAGGTGCGCGAATCGATGCACAAACAATTGCGATTTTGCCTAGTCAGCGCGGAGCAATTAAACAATCACTACTGCGTCTAGGTTGGCCGGCTGAGGACTTTGCTGGATACGTCGATGGTCAAGCCCATCCAATTGAATTGGTTCAAAAGGATTGGAAGATTCGCCCCTATCAGGAGCTAGCTGCAGAGGGCTTTTGGCATGGTGGCTCAGGTGTCGTAGTCCTGCCCTGTGGTGCTGGTAAAACGATTGTCGGTGCGGCGGCCATGGCTCATGCAAAGGCGACAACGTTGATCTTGGTTACGAATACCATCGCTGCTCGTCAGTGGCGTGAAGAGTTATTAAAACGTACAACTTTGCATGAAGATGAAATTGGTGAGTACTCAGGGGCTAAGAAGGAAATTCGGCCAGTAACTATTGCCACATATCAAGTGATGACGAAGAAAAAGAATGGTGTATACGCACATTTGGATCTCTTTGATACACATGACTGGGGTCTAATCATCTATGACGAAGTACATCTACTGCCTGCTCCAATCTTTCGCTTTACCGCCGATATCCAATCTCGCCGACGCTTAGGCCTTACTGCAACTTTGGTGCGAGAAGATGGAATGGAGGGTGAGGTCTTTTCACTCATAGGACCAAAGCGTTATGACGTTCCTTGGAAAGAGATTGAGTCTCAGGGTTACATTGCACCTGCTGAATGCATCGAAGTCCGAGTTAACTTAACTGAGGCCGAGAGATTGCTATATGCAACTGCAGAACCCGAAAATCGCTATCGAACCTGTGCAACAACTCGTACCAAAAGAGACGTTGTCGAAGCCTTAGTTGAGAAACATTCGGGCGAGCAAATTTTGGTGATTGGTCAGTACATCGACCAGTTGGATGAGCTTTCTGAAACCCTGGGTGTCCCATTAATTAAGGGCGATACTCCAATAAAAGAGCGAGAGATTCTCTTTAACAAGTTTAGAACTGGCGAGATTACCTGTTTAGTTGTCTCTAAGGTTGCTAACTTTTCGATTGATTTACCAGATGCCACTATTGCAATTCAAGTTTCCGGCGCATTTGGTAGCCGACAAGAAGAGGCACAGCGACTTGGAAGAATTCTTCGACCAAAATCAGATGGAAGAAGTGCAAAGTTTTATTCTGTAATTTCTCGTGACACAATCGATCAAGACTTTGCACAAAACCGCCAGCGCTTTTTAGCAGAGCAGGGTTATTCGTACAAAATTATTGACGCTGACGATGTTTTTCAAGGGAAGATCTAAAGCGTTCTGGATCAATTCTAAAGAAGTCATGATGTACACCATCAATCTGTATCACTGGAATCTGCTCACCATAGAGCCTCTCTAGACTTTCATCACCGTCGATATAGATTTTTTCAACGCTAAAATCTAATTCAGCCGACATCCCTTCAAGCAGCTCTATGGCAACATGACAGAGATGGCAACCGTGGCGGGTGAAAACAGTAACTACGCATCGCGCAAACCTGTCAGTTTGCTTAGAAAGCCCTCTATCTGCACTATCGACCATGGAGAAATCATCTCATCTTGGTAGTGTTTGCGCTTATGCGGAGTACGTACATTAAACATCTACGAGTTGCGACCCTCGTCGCTGTCCTCGTTGGCTCCCTTCTGAGTGCACCTTCTGCGCAGGCTCTTTTCTTAGAAGTTCCTGGCACCCAATGGGGTCATATCTATGCCGGTACAAATCCTGTTACAACAACTACTCCTCGACCAAAGTTTGCCGTCGGTATTGCGAAATCAACTTTCACCGTTACATATAACAATTTTCCCGACTGGGCTAAAACCGAGGTGCAAGCCGCCGTTGACGTTTGGTCTGCAAACTTCGCATCGACTGTTCCAATCACTGTTGATGCTTCATGGGGGCGTTCAAGTTCATGGGGAATCCTCGGTAGTGCCAGACCTGTAAATTTCTTCTCATCTTTTGCCGGTGCACCTGATCAATCACTGTGGTACACCTCGGCACTTGCTAACGCTCTTGCTGGAAAAGATCTCGATAAAGCGAATCCAGATATTATTATTCAAGTTAATTCAAATGGTGGTTGGAACACTCGTGGAGATGGTTTGCCTTCTGCGCGAGAGTACGATCTTCAATCCGTCTTCTTGCATGAAATAGCTCATGGCCTTGGATTCTTATCCAACGATGCATACGACACCAACTTTGGTGTTGCTAGCCTAGATCAACCGACGCCTTTCGACGCTTATGCGCAAACTCCGGATAATCAACGATTATCTGATTTACCGACGCCATCAAAAGAGCTTGCCACAGCACTCACTTCCAGCCTCGTTTGGTCTGGTCAGAATGCAATAAATGCCAACGGTGGAGTCAAGCCGAAGTTGTACACGCCTTCACGCTACGAACCTGGATCTTCAACTAGTCACTTAGACGAGGCAACGTTTTCCAAAGCTGGACTTGATTCAGTCATGACTCCTAATTTAGATCCAGGTGAAATCTTCAAAGAGCCCGGACCGCTATTGCTTGCCATGCTTCAAGATATGCGCACTAAACCACCGGCAGGAGTGGCCGCTGGATTGCCGCAATCCCCGCGCAATGTTCAGGCTTTCACTGCCGATTCATCAGCGCTTATTTCATTTGATCCCCCGGTTAATTTACGTACCGCGCAAATTAGTGAGTACGTAGTAAAAAATGTTAAGACCGGAGTTGAAAAAAGGGCGCTATCCAGTCCTGTCGTAGTGAGTGGATTAAAAAACGGCACTTCGTATTCGTTTTCTATTGTGGCAATAAACGCCCTCGGCGAATCTGAGCCGGCAATATCTAAGGCGATTATTCCGCAGGCGGGCTGGAAGAGTACGGTCTTAGATAGCAGCGCGGATGGAAAATCAATTGCCAGCACAACATTTAACGGCAAGCCTGCAATCGCTTATACCGATACTAAAAGCGGGGATTTAAAACTTGCGACCTTTGATGGCAAAATCTGGAAGAAAGTTACTGTTGATGGAGCTGGCGGCACAAGTGGACGCACATCACATTCGATAAATAACCCGGTCTCGCTTTGTGTAAATGGCAGCGGAATAAAACAGACGCTCCATATTTTTTATAGTGACACAACAGATAAAGATCTTCGATATGCAACATTCAACGGGAAAAGCTTCACTTTTGAAGTTGTCGACGGTGATGGCCCCAGTGTAAATAGCTATGAAGACCGAGTTCGGGTGCGAACATCCAGCGACGTAAGCGTGACAAATGCATGTGTTGCAACGGCTAATAGCGTGCAGGTTTTCTATCGTGATGAGAGCCAAGGTGTTTTACTTGGTGCAACAAAGCTCAAAGCTGCGCCATGGGTTTATGAGTTAGTCGACGGCGATCGCAAAACTGATGGTCGTTCGACTGGTGACGTTGGTTTTCACTTACAGGCGCTTTTTGATGGCAGTAAAACTTATGTACTGTATGACTCAGTTATTAGCATGAATCAGAAGAAGGATATCTCGGCCGGCGCAGTCCGCCTTGCAACACGAGTTGGAAATGATCCAACTTCATGGGCATATCAGACCCTTGATGTCTCTACAGATGACGCATCGGTCTTCGGATATGACGTCGCTCTCTCTAAGACAAATGGCGATGTAATAGTGGCCTGGCTTGCCACATCTATCGCCTCCTTTCCTAAGCCCGATCAAATCCGATGGGCCCTACTGAGTGCACCGCTTGCGATTTCAAAGATGACAACTGAAAACTTTGGCGCACCAGGTGCTTACTTATCTATCGATGCAAAGACAATTGTTTTTAACTGCCAAGATCGCTTGTGTGCCCTGGATACAAGCAGGAGCGATACAGGGCAATCTGCAATTCGCTTGGTACGAAGTAGCCAAGGTGTAGAACCGACACAAAGTGCATGGGTAATTGTTAATAAGGTCAAGTACTTACTAGCAACAGTCAGTAATAAATTGGCCCTCTTAAAACCTTAATCAGGCAAGAGTGTAGATTGATAAGAGTTCTGAATTTGCGCTCAGACAAATAACACCCAACTCTTTGCTTTTAACCAAACCAATTACTTCTTGCTGATCTATGGGTGCGCTATATGCACTGGTAATTATCCCCTTGGAATCAAAAACTAAAAGAATCGGTTGAGGTCTCTTCGGCTTCCAATTACTCAACTGGGCAATGACTCCAGTTGAATTAAGAAAGGCGTACGTTGAACCAAGGGTGAAAACTGGTCCGGTTGATAAAAAACGATAAGTCCATGTTGGTACGTAGGCGCTAGAGAACTTAGTCACGGCGCTTTCAATCTTTGAACCTGTCGTGACACTTCCTCCAAGAAGAAGGGTGGTTGTGGCGCTACTCCAATTTCGCTCTGCTTTTATTGCAGAACTACGTACAACTTTGAGTAGCGAATTATTTGTCGAAATCCTGACAATTATTCCGTCAGTTACTCCCGCTACTTTCTTGCCACCTATTGTTTCGGCACTCGAACCAATGACTGTTAGCGTTGAATCACTGTGACGAACTACAGCGTCTAACGCTGTCGATTTCGATCCAATTAAAAGCGGCTTACCAAACTCGCCTAGTTCGTTAGCAGATATTACAAAACCGGCACTGCCTTGTGAGGATTGAGTAAGACCTACTAATGAAACACCGTTCTCGTCCACGGACATCCCAGTAATCAGTACGGGCGCGCTCTGCTGTGCGCTAAAGAGAGTTGGAACCGATGTCCCCGCCGGGATTTTCCAGAGTGCAACGGCGTCTAGCTCGGCGTTGAATATATCTGGGCTATTAATAACGTTATCTGGATTTATTGGAGTGAGCGAAGATGAAGGTACGGGTGTGGGACGAAGAAGTGATGTTGAGCCTGCAATCCAAATATTTCCAGCCCCGTCAACGGCTCCAGCACTTGCGATAGATGGTGAGTCTTGGTCGAGTGAAACTCTCCATAATTCACGTCCGCCGGTATCCACTGCTCGGGCGAAGGATCTATCAACTGCGGTTCCAAAGAGAATGATCGTTTTACCACTTATCAAAAAGCCTGCAACATCATCACTAGATTTAATTGTCGTTACTAACTTTAATTCCTTGACTGCAATCTTCTTAGGTGCAGCAAAAGTTGAAGGAATACAAATTAACGATGAGGTTAGAACCAGTGAGAGAAGACGTTTCACGCAAGTTCCTGCGAGCGATCGCGTGCAGCTTTCATGGCGGCTGCAACAATTGTTGCAATCTGATCTGCTTCCAAGGATGCTAACGCCGCTGCAGTAGTTCCATTAGGACTCGTAACATTCTCACGCAAAGTTGTGGCAGATTTACCTGACTGTTCTAGAAGTTTGGTGGCTCCAACCATTGTTTGAACTGTCAAAGTTGTAGCAACATCGCGTGAGAGGCCAAGTTGTTCTGCCCCGTCGACCATAGCTTCAACAAATCTAAAGAAATATGCTGGCCCTGATCCACTTGTTGCTGTGACCGCATCTTGCAAATCCTCCGGCACTTCAACAACTTTTCCAGTGGCTGATAAGAAACCAGTAACAAAAGCAGATTGTTCGTTTGTGACCCCATCGCCGAGTGAAACTGCAGCCATTCCGGCACCTACTAAAACCGCAGTATTTGGCATCACACGCACAATTGGATTGCCAGTTCCGAGGGCATCGGCGATAAAAGCGATCTTTTTACCTGCAGCAAAAGTGACTACTACGGCCTTTGAATTAATAGAGGCCTTAATGTCGGCAAGAACACCTGCCATATCCTGTGGCTTTACGACAAGTAAGAGCACATCAGCGCGAGCAACGTTCTCGTGGATATCTCCGACAGTGATGCCGTAGCGAGCGACGAGTTCATCGGCGCGATCACTACGTTTCTCAGAGATAGTTATCAACTCTGGTGCCACACCATATGAAATAAGTGCAGCAATGAGTGCCTCGCCCATAATGCCGGCGCCGATTACACCAACTGATATCGACTTACTCATTGTCCAAGCCTACCTGTTAAGCGTGTAGGCTCTGCGACTATGTCCGAAGTAAAGCCAGGTTTTGCACGCGATTGGGTTGAGTTCTCTGACCCTAGCGATCCAGATGAAATCTTTAAGTGCGACCTTACCTGGTTGACCTCTTACTGGACTTGTATATATGGCGATGGCTGTCAAGGTGTCTTCAAGAACCAACCAAATTCAGGCTGCTGCACCGAAGGTGCAATGTATACAGATGAAGATGATGAGGCGCGTACAGATAAAGCTGCCGCTTATTTAACTCCAGAGATGTGGCAGTTTTATTCAGAGGCTCGTCCAAAAAAGCCTGGCGCCAAACTGCGTATCTCTGAAAAAGATGAAGATGGCGATCGTAAAACACGTCGCGTAGAAGATGGATGTATATTTTTAAATCGTAAGGGATACGAGGCCGAAGGCTTTACTGGAACTTTTGGTTGCGTATTGCATCACTTGGCCGTTAAAGAAAAGAAACACTTTGTAGATACTAAGCCCGATGTTTGTTGGCAGTTACCTCTGCGTCGTAGTTTTGAAACTCGCGAAGTTGGCGAGCGCGAATACTCAATCACTGTAATCGGTGAGTACGAACGCCTTGCATGGGGCGATGGCGGAGATGATTTCGATTGGTACTGCACGAGCAACACTGATGCTCACGTTGGCACGGAGCCTGTTTATATTTCCAATAAATACGAATTGCAAAAGCTGATGGGCGAGATTCCATATGCCGAGCTCGCACGTCTGTGCGACATGCGCATGGCGGGAATCCGCGATGCCCAGTCACGCTCACTTCCACTCTTTGTCATACAACATCCAGCGACGCTGGCTGTGAAATAGTCAGTCCTTAGTTCTAGGCTCTACCCATGGCAAAAGTTGAAAAGGATCCCTTTCGCTGTACTGAGTGCGGCTGGACATCCCAAAAATGGGTTGGTCGCTGCGGAGAGTGCCAGGCATGGGGTTGCGTCGAAGAGGTTGCCGCTCCTAAGAAACTCTCACTTGTCCCAGGCCGTGTAACAAATAAGGCCACACCAATTGGCGATGTTGATCTATCTGCCGCCCATGCACGCCCTACAGGTGTTAGCGAGCTTGATCGAGTATTAGGTGGTGGCTTAGTTCCAGGTGCTGCAATTCTATTAGCGGGTGAACCTGGTGTCGGAAAATCTACGTTACTGCTTTCCGTTGCCGCACAAACTGCATCTAAAGGACTATCTGCGCTCTACATAAGTGGTGAAGAGTCAGCATCACAGGTTCGTCTGCGCGCAGAGCGCATTAAAGCTATCGATCCACTTCTCTTCTTGGCATCTGAGACTGACTTAGGCGCTGTTATTGCACATATTGATGCCGTTAAACCACAGCTAGTCATTATCGATTCAATTCAAACAATTGGTAGCTCAACTGCCGATGGCTCTCCCGGTGGTGTTACGCAAGTTCGCGAAGTTGCCGGTGCATTGATTCGAATCTGTAAAGATCGCGACATTACATTGTTACTGGTTGGACATGTTACAAAAGATGGATCCATTGCCGGTCCTCGTTTGCTCGAACACATTGTCGATGTTGTATTGCAGTTCGAAGGTGAGCGTCACTCACGTCTTCGTTTAATCCGCGCAATCAAGAATCGCTTTGGCGCATCGGATGAGGTTGGATGTTTTGATTTAAGCGATGTTGGTATTGAATCGGTATTAGATCCCACAGGCTTATTTACTTCCCGTCACACCGAGCCCGTTCCAGGAACTTGTGTCACCGTTACCCTTGAAGGACGCAGGCCATTACTCGCCGAGATTCAAGCCCTTGTTAGCCAGGGACGTGAAAATGACTTTGGTAATGCACGGCGTGTTGTCTCTGGA
>Ga0265593_1001600_pt1 | contig 10363 bp, 8 predicted proteins | sample saktaG_8_FD_190136 | JGI IMG/M metagenome (GOLD analysis project Ga0265593, IMG submission 190136) | Saline water microbial communities from Sakinaw Lake, British Columbia, Canada - sak_2011_5_24_36m | ecosystem: Environmental > Aquatic > Non-marine Saline and Alkaline > Saline ...
GCTTTTAAGCAGGCACTTTTCAGAGGTTTATGAGTGCTTTGGGCCAAAAGCCGCCATTTAGTTTTGGGCAATTAATTTAGAAACTAGGACAGAGCAATAACATTCAAATTTAAAATTGAATTTCTAGGCGTTAAAAGCACGTTTCAGCCGTTGTATACCAGTCGTAAGCTCGGCAGTATTAAGACTGCCGAAACCAAGCCTGATTGCATTAATTACGATAGGAGATTCAGAAAACAATGGCGCTGGAAGGATTCTTACTTTTTCAAATAATGCTTTTTGAACTAACTTGTTTACATCAATACCGTCATTCAAACGAAGCCAAATAGCCAAGCCGCCATTAGGTGAATCAAAACTTACAAATTCACCCAGCTCTTTTTGTAGCAAATTGATTAAAACATTGCGGCGCTCGTTGTAAACTTTTAAGGTTCTCCGAATGTGACGCTTAATCTCACCTGATTCCATTAATGCCGCCACAGCAAGCTCCGTAACGGAGTTGCCTTGCCGATCTATAAGCATCACTTCGGATGCACATTGGTTGATGATCTCTTTAGACGCAACTAGATAGCCAACTCTTAGACCAGGAGCCAGTACTTTTGAAAGAGATCCTACATAAATCACCCTGCCTGCATGGTTACTGCTAGCGAGCGGAAATACTGGGTGGTGGTGAAAATGGAATTCGTGGTCGTAGTCATCTTCAACAATCACAAAATCATATTGGTCAGCAAGCATTAATAATTTTAATCTTCGTTCTGCAGTCATCATTACCGTGGTTGGGAACTGATGGTGCGGTGTGACATATATAGCACTGATCGGATATTTTTTGCATAACTCTTCGAGTTCATTCACATCGATACCATGCGCATCTAAGCCCACAGTAAGGATTTTTGCACCGCATGATCTAAATGCTTCACGTGCTGGAGGGTAACTAAGGTTTTCAACAACCACATATTCATTAGCGTTAGCCAAAATGCGTGCGGCTAAAAATATCCCCATTTGGCTACCACGAGCAATGCAAATATTATCTATATCTATACTTAGACCCCGCTCCATATTCAGCATTTCTGCGATGGCGTGGCGCAAACTCAGCATTCCTCTTGGGTCGCCATAACCGAGCTTATTGCTTCTTACTGGGGCAATAAGCGCATGACGAAAGGCTTTTGAAAGCGTCTCGAAGGGGATTAATCGGCTATCTGGAATGCCATCATTAAAGTCAATTGCCTGCATAAATGTCTCTGCCTCAATGGCTAAAGCATATTTTTCAAGTGCTGGAATAGACTTCTTTTCTATGTGCTGCTTCTCAGGCTTATTGGTATTGCTGAGCGGTGAAAAATGTGGAAGTTTGGCTGAAACAAATGTACCACGCCGACTTTCGGTAGTAAGCCAGCCTTGCGCAATCAGTTCATCGTAAGCCAGTACAACGGTTTTTCTATTGACTTTAAGGCTTTCAGCTAGCTCTCTAGTTCCTGGCATGGCTGCGGACGGGACTAGTCGGCCACGTTGAATTTCATCAATAATTTGTTGCGCTATTTGTAAATAGACCACCAAGCCCGATGATTTGGTGATGTGCAAGTTGAGATCCCATGAGCGTAGCATTGATGTTACTCCTAAATATTTCCAGCAATTGGTGGCACCCTAAATTTTATTATCTCATTAAAATTTACTGGACCACTAGAATTGTTGAATCTGGATGCCTGAACTCTAATTACATTCTGTTACATTGATGTCATGGTTTATTGTAGGCAATAAGACATTCACCAAATATGAGCAATATAGCTCATACAACACCTTAATCCATCCTTAAAACGGTTAAAGATAAACAAAGGAATTTTATGTCACCTCCATTAGATGCTCAACTCACCGACGTGCGCACGCACGCTTTAAAACTTGAAGACGAGGTGAATAAAGTCATCGTCGGCCAAAGTAAAGCAGTTCGCTTGATGAATACAGCAATTTTTTCGCGTGGGCATGTGCTGCTAGATGGGGGTGTTGGTGTGGGCAAGACAACACTGTTGCAAGCCATTGCGCGTGGTATTGGCGGAGCTTACGAGCGTATTGAAGGTACGGTGGACTTAATGCCGAATGACTTGATTTATCATACTTATTTAGGTGATGATGGCCGTCCGAAAATTGATGAAGGTCCATTATTGCGTGCGGGTGAAAACTTATCGGTATTCTTTTTCAATGAAATCAATCGTGCCCGCCCACAAGTGCACGCCTTAATGTTGCGCGTGATGGCAGAGCGTCATGTCAGCGCGTTCAAGAAAGAATATCGCTTGCCACACATGATTGTTTTTGCTGATCGTAACCAAGTAGAAAAGAATGAAACGTTTGAAATTCCTTCAGCGGCGCGCGACCGTTTTATGATGGAAATTCCGATTGAAATCCCAACCGATCGTGAGATGAAAAAATCTTTGGTATTTAATACTAAATTTCAGAATGCAGAGAAACTTACTCAGCAAGTGGAAAGTAATATATTGCAGTTTGACCAACTCAATACGTTTTCCGAGCAATTGCAGAATTATATTAAATCAAGTGACGTACTAGAAGAGTATGCGCTAGATTTATGGGATGCCACACAACACCCAGAGAAATTTGGCGTAAAAATGGAAAGCGTGGATGTGACGCGCGTTATTCAAACAGGCGCAAGCCCGCGTGGTATGGGTATGTTAATGAAAGCGGCGCGGGTCAATGCGTGGCTGAATAATCGCGATAGCATGTACCCTGAAGATATTCATGCGGTATTCCATGAGGTAATTTCACACCGATTGGTATTCAATAGTATGTACGAAAACCGCAGAACTGCGCTTGCACGTGAACTTACGGCGAACATTATGAGTACGGTGGCAGTGCCTAGCCCTACGTTTAGTAAAGCAGCTTAAGTCAAATGAGCTTGGCGATACGCAGTGCGGCGGATGCAGGCTACGCAAAACCTTTTGAGTACATTGTTTCTTGGAAGTCTGCGAGCTTGCAATTAGGGAGTCATCGTGGTACCCAGCGTGGATTGGGGTTGGATTATCGAGGCAATGTGAATTTGGTTGATTACCCTGACGCACGGCGCATGGATATTCGCCAAACCCTGCGCGACCCTTTTGAGCAAGTGCAAGTGCGTCAGTTTAATCAAGAAAGTACCACACCGATTTATGCCGTGTGTGATTTATCTAGCTCCATGCAGTTTAAAGGCAAGCAACGCAAGTTAGATAAAGCCATAGAAATTGCTACGGCGGTTGCAAATTCTGCTTACCAAACGGGCGATGTCTTTAGCTTTATTGGCTACAACAACCATGTGCTTGAAGACTTTACGCTGCCCTTAAGTCGTAACCTACATCAATCTAAAGAAGCGATTGCGCAACTGCATGATTATCACAAAATGCGCGTGGGTGCTGAAGGGGTAGTTGACGTCCCTAATTTTCTTGGGCAAAGCCGAGGCCTGGTGTTTTGGATTTCAGATTTTCACATGCCACTGAGCGTGATTGAGCAAACGCTCACCGCCATGTCGGGACATCAAGTGATTCCTGTGGTGCTGTGGGATGACGAAGAATACAAGAAGCTACCGAAATTTGGCTTTGGCACCATGATAGACCCTGAAACTGGCATGAATAAAACCTTGTTTTTTAGGTATGAAGTCAGGGCGAAATTTATCACGGCGTTTAATGAACGAAGACACGCATTAGAAGCATTATTTCTTAAGTTTGATAGCCCGGCATTGTTTATGCACGCCGATTACAAGCCTGAAACCATGACGCATTATTTTGAACATAACATGAGCCTATAAAAGCATGGCTACAGAGATTAAATCAATGAAGAAATCTAAGATAAAACCAATTTCAAAATTATGCGCTACAGCCTTGATGTTCGTAGGTCTGTCAGCCAACTTTACATTACAGGCTGAAGAAGTAAATCCCAAGGCCGCCAAAATAGCTTCACTCACCAACCCAGCCAACACTTACGGCGTGCAGATTGGCGATAAGTTAACACGAGAAATTGTGCTAGAAGTCCCTGCCCCCTACAAAATTTCCGATACGGCGCTCCCTAGAAAAGGCACTAAAAACAATGGGGTTGAGTTGGTCGGGGTGGATATGATCACAGACAATCAAAAAACACGAACCTTATATACTCTGAGTTTAAGCTATCAAACATTCACCAACCCCAATAAGCCTACGGTGATGCACTTGCCCGCAGAAAAGTTTGCGCTGATAGGCGGCGCAAAGGCCGAGGTGCTAGAAGTGCCTGCTTGGGGATTTTGGCTTTCACCTATTGTCACTGGCGGTATTGAAACAGCACAAAAAAATATTCAGCCAGAAGCCAAGCCGTTTCTGGTAAATGTTGGTACGCACAAAATACGACTTGCAGTGTTTTTGGGTATGTTGGTTGCCAGCTTGCTCGCTTTGCTTTATATCAATGCTGAGGGTAATTGGCTGCCATTTATGGGCGGCGCATTTGCAAAAGCGCATCGACAATTGAAACGCTCGGCTAAATCGACTGCTGCAAAAACAGCAACCGAAGAAAAGCAAGCATTAGTTTTTGTGCATCAAGCGTTTAATCAACATTATGGTGCCAACATGTTTGCCCGTGATATTGAGCATTTTATTAGCCTGCGACCAAGCTTCAAAAAAATGAAGGATGAAATCGCACAATTTTTTGATGAATCGAATCAATCTTTATACGCAGTAGAACCGCGTAACAGCCATAAAATTATTGCTGATTTGACGCAATTGAGTAAGCGATTGCGTGATTGTGAGCGGGGCGTCTAATGTCTTTTCTAACTCCTTGGGCATTGTTGTTGCTACCCATCGCGCTAATTCCATTTTGGCTAAAAGGCCATCAGGGGAAAATTTATACTTGGTTGGAGATGATGCCTGAGGACAAACTCTCCGACAGGCTCAATTTAGCCATTAAAGTGATTACCGCTTTGTTGCTGGCAAGTATTGTGACTGCTTTAGCAAATCCACGCGGGCACGATGAAAAACTGCAGCGCGTTGGCAAAGGTGCGCAAACTGTGATGGTGATAGACCGCAGCGTGAGCATGGACCACCCTTTTGCGGGCGACTCGTCGGGCAATGCGGCTGAAATTAAATCAGGCGCGGCACGCCGTATTATTACGCAGTTTATTGATTCACGCCCTGACGATATGATGGGTGTAGTGGGCTTTACCAACTCGGCTTTATACGGCATTAAAATAACCACCAATCGCGAAGCGATTCACTCTGCGATTGTAGCCGCTACCAGCCCATCGCTTAACCAAACCAATATAGGCGCAGGCCTAACCGAAGGCGTGGGCTTGTTTGATAAAATCGAGAACTCAGGCTCACGCGCCATTATTTTGCTGTCAGATGGCGCGGGCAAGCTCAGCCCAAGGGTGAAGTTTTTATTAAGCAACCGCCTAAAAGAGCGAAAACTCAGCATTTATTGGATTATGTTGCGCGAACCAGGCGAGCCTAGCATATTCTCTAAAGAAGAATACGCCGAAGATCGCGTACCCAATTCCATTGTATTGCATAAGTATTTTCAAGACTTAGGCCTCAAATATAAAGCTTACGAGGCGGACAATCCTGAAACATTGCAATCTGCCATCAGCGACATTGACTCACGCGAGAAAAAATCCATTAAATACACTGAAACCATCGCAGGTTATGATTATTCAAGGGCGTTTATTATCATCGCTTTAATATTGGGTTTGTTGATTTTGACGATTAAAAATTTGACCATTAAAGATGGGGTGCATGAATGAAAAAACATAAAATTAACCGAAAAAATCAGCTATTAATTTTAGTGTTGCTGATGAGCTTGGCTGGTACGGGATATGAAGCATATCAAACCAATAAAATCAACAAAGTGAATCACGCATTGCTAGCGGGCGAAGTCATCAATGACGATGCTTATCCATTTCATAAAAAGTTTTCAGATGCCTACCAGCAAGGTAAAACAGGTAATTTCAAACACGCTGTACAAGGCTTTGGACAGACATTAGAAATAGCAAATAAAAAAGTAGAGCAAGTCTTGGAAGTCAGCCAAGTGCAAAAGTCGAAAATTCACTACAACATTGGTAACAATTTATTTCGCTCTGGCTTACAACGTTTAGTCACAGCAGATGGGGCAATACAAGAAGAAGCTAAGTTTGATTACCTACAAGCAAAAGCATCTTACGAGCAGGCATTAAAACTAGATCCATCTTCACGTGCAGCAAAATTTAACTTGAGTTTATTATTGGGAGTTATTCCAGGTGATATTAAAACTGTGCCACAAGACCCGTCAGGCATGGAAATTAGTAATTTGCCGCAGGGTTTACCATGAGTAAAGTATTAAATATCCTAAAAGGTAATTACGAAACGGTGTTGCTGTTGCTAGCGTCGCTATTTTTGTTGCTCGCTTTAATCAAGCCACAAATTCAGCTCAAGCAAGAGGTGCACAATTACTTGCTAGTTGCAGATGTGTCACAAAGTATGAATGCCGGAGACATGAAAGTGAACAATCTGCCTGTGAGCAGATTAGTTTACACGCAATACATGATGAAAGAAGTTGTGAGAACTTCTCCCTGTGGCACGTATGTAAGTGTGGGCATATTTGCTGCAGAGAATGTAGCCTTGTTATTTATGCCCCTAGAAGTCTGTAAAAACTTTGATATCATTAACGATTCCATTGACCATATTGAATGGCGCATGGCATGGAGCGGTAATAGCCGTATGACATTTGGTGTTAAGGCCGCTGAGGCGACGTTTGAATATTTAAATATTCCCGCACAAATGCTCTTTTTTACCGATGGTGATGAATCCCCCAAAGCCAATGGTATAAACAAGCTGGATATTAGCAACGTGCGCATTGGCAAGAATGTAATATTTGTTGGCATAGGTGGCTACGAGCCAGCGCCAATTAAGCGATTTAACGCCAACAATAAATTTGTTGGTTATTGGGGCACAGATGCCGCAGCCGAAAGTGCGGGCGGCGGCATTATGTACAACGATTCCAGTTTAGATGACCCAGACCCGCCCGTGGCTTATGCTGAGTTTGACCGCTATTTATCGAAGCAAGATGTTAGTCATTTGAAAGACATGGCGAGTGAAATAAAAGGGCAATATATTGAAGGTTTAGACAACCCGAATTTTTACAGATTTGTGCAATCCCAAACCCCCGCGGCAAAATTTGTCACGGACTATTCTGTAAGGTGGATATTTTTAATGATTGCCGCAATGCTAGTGCTAGCAACTTATACGCCTGATTTGCTCTCATATCGCTTTGATAAACGCTTACTTAGGCATTCAATCAAGTTAAAAGATAAAATTTAGTAGATGAAGGGCAGCTCTGTGGATTATTGCCGTCATTTAGTAAAATTAAGTGAATGTCTCTTATGGGTCGGAAGCCACTAAATTCAACGTCTGCTTTAGGGCAGTTTCACTTCACTTATCCCCTTACCTGAAAAATAGTTTGCTATAAAGCAGACAGATATAAATCGGACTTGGGGCACAGAAAGAGACATTCATTAGTAGATTAACTTAGTAATTTAAGATAAATTGTGTATGTCAATGGAAGTAATTTACTACTAGTAATACAATGAAATTTTTGTAGGCAATCTACTAAAGAGGAACATCATGAACAGAAGAGAAGTTTTGCTAAGAGGTGTTGCGCTAGCTGGTGCAGCATTCGTTGGGCGTGCTCAGGCAACAGAGATGAAAATGGATCATACACATCATCATGATATGGCTGCAATGTCTGCCAATGCTGGATTAGTCTCTGCAGCGGCCGATTGCATACAAAAGGGCCAAGTCTGCCTGAATCACTGTTTATTTCTATTGGGACAGGGCGATAAAGATATGGCAGCATGTGCCAAAAGCGTCAACCAAATGCTCGCTCTATGTGGTGCGTTGCAGCAACTGGCTAATCAAGAATCTACTTATCTGCCTAAATTAGCCAGTTTGGCGATGGATGCATGCAAAAAATGCGAAGACGAATGCAAAAAACATGCAAAAAAACACGAGGCCTGTAAAGCCTGCGGTGAAAGCTGCGCGGCGTGTGCCAAAGAATGTAAAAAAATAGCAGCTTAAAACTAGTCTAATTACCATAAATTATGGCTGTTAGACTCGCTGTAATAATTTAGAGGTTTAGTCGCATATAAACAATTAGGCACCTTAGGGTGTCTTTTGTTTGGTGCGACTATCACTTATAGGTCGGTAGTGACGATTCTCGGTATAGGCTTTGAAGAAAGCTGATTATTAGGCCAAATAGCAGACGATCAAAAACTTCACTCAAGGCCATAAGCAGACTATTAATGAAGGAATAGCTTAATCAACATTAAGAAGATTGATATGGGTAAATTTAGCCTATGCAGCGCTCAGGAAAAGCTAATTTAGCTAAATCGTACCCAGCGAACCTTAAAGCTTCAGCGTTAGCCCCACATTTACTGAGCGACCCATTCCTGGAACCGCAGTACCCCAACCTATAGGTGAGTTTTGCATACCCATGGTTGCACCTTGGCCTACGTAAGCACCACCTAGCGGTAAGTAATAATGCTTATCAAACAAGTTTTCAACGCCAAAATCTAAACGGGCTTGCTTCCAGTTATAGCTAGAACGCAAGTTAATTAAACTATAACCGGCCGTCTTAATTTCGTTACGCGCATCTGAGGTGTGGTCTTTGGCTTTCACCATCTGCAGTTCCAACGCGCTATCCCAAGCTTGGTAATTATGCGTCAAAGTCAATTTACCATTGAGCGGCATGATGTTATACAAATCATCGCCAGTAGCGCGGTTTTCGCCATTGGTATAGTTAAGTAGGCCTTTTAATGCAAATAGACCAGCGCCAGTTTGTGCCAACGGCATATGACCAGTTACATCTAAACCATATAGGCGCGCCGACTGGTTGGTGTAACGCAAGCTTGTGAATGCATTTGTAGTTGGCGTTAATTGAACCGCATCAATGTAATCAGTCACATGAGTATAATATGGCGTGGCTTTCAACTCCCAGTCACGATTGGCAGCGTGCCAATCTAACGTGGTAGAAACGGTATAAGCTTTTTCAGACTTAAGATTAACATCCCCCAAATAACCATTACCGTCACCCACAGTGTTATTCATAATCGTCATCATATCGGCCGTAGACCAAGTATAACGCTCATATAAATTGGGTGATCGTACCTTACGCGCCACACCAAATTCAAGGTCAGTGTTAGGATTAGCGACATAACGACCCATAGCCGTCACATCCCAATTATTATCTGTTTTATTACGGTCAGAGTTATTAAATGCAACAGCATCACGCTTTTGATTCATCATATCCATACCACTAATAACTATAGGTGCTGTAGATGAGTTGTAGCCATGCACCATACCGGCACTAGTTTTAACTTGTTCATAACGCAGTCCAGCCAACGTAGTAAAATCTGCTGTTATGCGTTTTTCCCATTCTGCGAAGACTGCGCTGCGTTCACGTTCACCATCGTTAATGTTGATGAAATCATTCGGCCCCATTCCCATACTGCCAACCACAGCAGGCCACCAATCTTGCAAAGCATAGTGTTGGTATTCTGTACCTAGACGCAATACATCTTGTTCAGACAACTTAACGTCTCCTTTAACTGAAACCCCAGTCGTCTTACCTTTAGTGTTCATCGGCATACCCTGAGTAGTATTACCAACGGTATAAAGGAATTTTTTATCAGGCCCAAAATCCATGTAATGGTCAACAGTTTCGTTATAAGCCCTGGCCTCTAAGGCGCCCCAATCATACTCACCTAGATAACGAAGGTTAATGCGTTTTTGCTCATTGTCTAGCAAGTCCATACGTTGATTAGGATACAGTTGCTCAGGCATGTTTTGGTAACCAAACTTCGCTTCAACCAAATGATTGCCACTCTTAAACGCTAAGCCCAGCGTTTGATTTCTGGTTTCATACGCGGTAGATCCAACTTCATCCAACGCTAAGGTATGGCCTGTGCGCCCAGTGACGTTTGTAGTTTTAAAGTTTTTACCGGCCTCATAGTTGTCTGCTTTACTAGTTGAACCACTGTAGTTAGCGCTGAATGTCTCGGTGGCAAAGGTGGCAGATATATTGGCGCCTTGTGCGTTATTATTACTGCGATAAAAACTACCAATTTGACCTTTCACCAAATTGCCTGCACCGGCAGCGGCAGCGGCAAATTCAGGCTTAGCCGAATTAACAATAATCGTACCGCCCAAACTATCGCCACCTACACTCACCGGCGTGATGCCAGCATAGACTTTAATGTTATCGATATTGGTAGGATCAATATAAGACAAAGGTGGATTCATGTGGTTAGGGCACGAGGCGATTAAATCCATACCATCCAACTTAACGCGCACTCTATCATCAGCCAAACCATGAATAGCCGGTAGGCTTGAGACCCCTCCAGCAC
>Ga0265593_1001604_pt1 | contig 10338 bp, 10 predicted proteins | sample saktaG_8_FD_190136 | JGI IMG/M metagenome (GOLD analysis project Ga0265593, IMG submission 190136) | Saline water microbial communities from Sakinaw Lake, British Columbia, Canada - sak_2011_5_24_36m | ecosystem: Environmental > Aquatic > Non-marine Saline and Alkaline > Saline ...
CGTTTTTATCGCCGCCTATTTTGACATTCGGGCAGTTCTTCAAATAGAACTGTGCTTCGTCGCAAGAAGTCATTTCCGTGCAACGGGTTTTCCCTTGGCAGGATAAGCTGATTTTGTTTCGACATTAATTGCCATGGGATTCCCCACGGAAGGACTGTCTCCATTGACTTTTGATGAGGGTGATAAAAACGAGCGAATCTTGTCATAAACCCCTTGCACAAATGATTTTTTGGGTTCGATTGTTTTTTCTGCTTCCACTGTTTCTGGTGTCACTTTGGCAACCGTTTCTGAAAAGCCTTTTTTTTCCAGCAATTTATTCGCTTGCTTTTCTTTATCGGCTGCGCGTTCCATAGTGCCGGATATCACTGGCAACTGTTTCTTTTTAATTCCAATATATTCACTGCCTGTAGCCGAACATAATCTATCAGTATAAAGTATGCCGCCATCCGGATTCCTGCACTTAAAATAGTCTGCGGAATGTGCGTAAGCAGAAAACAAAAGGATTAGCCATGGCATTGGTATTTTCTTCATGGGTAATATTCCACGGCAACCAAAAGCCAAGGCATAATCCCGCTCAGGGTTGGTAAGCAATCCGGTAAATCGCCCCTTGCAGATCATCAGACACTAACAAAGACCCATCCGCCAGTTCCAGAATATCCACTGGCCTCCCCAAAACCTCCCCATTGGCTTGCAACCAGCCTTCGGCAAAAGTTTCATCGGCAATGGGTTTTCCCTCTTTGAATTTGACTAAAGCCACTCGGTAACCCTGTGGTATGGAGCGGTTCCATGAGCCATGCTGGGCAACGAACAAACCCCCTTGATAGCTTGCAGGAAACTGCTTGCCCCGGTAAAAGCGCAAACCCAACGGCGCCACATGGGCGGGAAATTTCCAGGCCGGGGGGGTGAATTCGGAACAGGCCCTTAACTTGCCAAATTCAGGGTCGGCCATCACGCCCGCGTGGCAGAAAGGATAGCCGAAATGCATCCCGGATTTGGGCGCGTGGTTCAACTCTTCGGCCGGCACATCATCGCCTAGCAGATCGCGGCCATTGTCGGTGAAAAATAGCTCGCCAGTCTGCGGATGCCAGTCGAAGCCGACGGTGTTGCGTATGCCACGGGCGAAAACTTCAAAATTCTTGCCATCCGGATCCATCCGTGTGATGCTGGCGTAAACTTCCTTTTCGCTGAGGCAACTATTGCAAGGCGCGCCAACGCCTGCATAAAGTTTGCCGTCCGGCCCGGCACGAAGGTATTTCCAGCCATGGTGCCGGTCTTCCGGGTAACCATCAAAGACGACTTGGGGTGTCGGTGAATTGCTCAGATTTGCGGCAATGTCCTTCAGCTTCAGGATGCGGTTGATTTCCGCAATGTAGAGATCGCCCTTTAGGACGGCCACGCCGTTGGGCGAATTGAGCCCGGAGGCGACAGTCAGCACCCAATCAGCCTTGCCGTCGCGGTTCAGGTCGCGCAAGGCGTAAACTTTGCCCTCCAGGGTGCCGACATACACTGTGCCATCCTCGCCCAAAGCCAGTGAACGGGCATCGGGAGTCTGATCGGTATACACTGAAATATGAAAACCGGGCGGCAGCTTGATTTTTTCCAAGTTCACCGGGGCTTTCCCGGCACAGGCGGAAGCGGCAAAGCCGGCCAACAACACCAACAAACTGAATAACTTCATAAGGCCTCCTTCGTGATGCACAGTCTCAATCCAAGCGGTTTTCGAATCCCCACTTGATTTTTGAGTCCAAGTCACCAACCATGTTAACACTTGTACCACCAACCAACGGAAAAGCAACCATGAGAATCTTCTTGTTCCTACTTACCAACGTGGCGGTGCTGCTGCTGATCAGCATCATCTTTCGTGTTCTCGGATTGGATGATATGTTGTACCAAAACGGTGTCAACCTGAACCTGGATAGCCTGCTGCTAGTCTCCGCCGTCATCGGCATGTCCGGTTCCTTCATTTCCCTGCTCATGTCGAAGTGGATGGCGAAAAGTTCGATGGGTGTCCATGTCATCGGGCGACCCGCCAACGCCACCGAACAATGGCTGCTGGAAAGCGTGCGGCGGCTGGCCCAAGGCGCTGGCATCGGCATGCCGGAGGTGGGCATCTTCGACTCCCCCGCGCCCAACGCCTTCGCCACTGGCTTCAACAAAAACAACGCTTTGGTGGCGGTCAGCACCGGCCTGTTGCAACAGATGAGTTCCGACGAAGTGGAAGCGGTGCTGGGTCATGAAATTTCCCATGTTTCCAACGGTGACATGATCACGCTGGGGTTGCTGCAAGGGGTGGTCAACACCTTCGTCATCTTCTTCGCGAGGATCGCCGGTTTTTTTGTGGATCGCGTCCTGTTGCGCAACGAGCGCGGTTTTGGCCCGGGTTATTTCATCACCCAAATAGTGGCACAAATTGCGTTTTCAATTCTCGCCAGCATGATCGTCATGTGGTTCTCGCGCTACCGTGAATTCCACGCCGATGCCGGCGGGGCGCGTCTGGCAGGCCGGCAGAAAATGATCGATGCCTTGCGTGCCTTGCAACGTGCCCACGACCCCGAACCCCTGCCTGGCGGCATGGCAGCCTTTGGCATCATCGGCGGAGGATTCAGCCGCTTGTTCATGAGCCACCCGCCCCTTGAGGAGCGCATTGCCGCGCTGCAAAAGCTAAACTGATGCCCTCCGCTCAATGTGGATGAATCAAGTTGCCGCAGCCCGGATGAAGCCTAAACCATGAGTATAGAAAATTGCTATTCCCCACTCCCTGAAATGGGCATCCTGGCCGTCAGCGGCAAAGACGCGGCCAAACTTCTGCAAGGACAGACCACCTGCGACATCTTAGGGCTACCGCCGGGCCAAACGACCTTGGGCGCGCTATGCACCCCCAAGGGCCGGGCCATTGCCGTATTCCGCGTGTTGCGGGCGGAGGAGAAGATTTATCTTTTGCTGCCAACGGAACTGCTGGAAACCGTGCAAACTCGCCTGGGCAGGTATGTCTTGCGGGACGATGTCAAAATTGAAGATGAAACTTGGAATTGGATCAGTTTTGGCCTGTTTGGTGAAAAATCCACGGAAGCCCTGCAAATTTTGGGTCTGCCGATCCTCACCCAGGACAATGAAGCGGAGGGGCAGGACAGCTTTTACACCCGCTTTTACGCAATCCGCATCCCTGACGCGAACACCCCAAGAACCTTGGTATTGGTCGATGCGGCGAAAAGTGCCGGCATGTGCAGGTTTCTAGACGGGCATGGGCTAGGCCGCTGCGAGTCTTCCCGCTGGTTTTTGGAAGACATCCGCGCCGGGCTGCCATCCATTACATTGGCGACGGCGGAAGAATTCGTACCGCAAATGCTGAATCTTGATTTGGTGGGCGGAATCAGTTTTAACAAGGGTTGTTACACCGGTCAGGAAATCATCGCCCGCACCCATTATCTAGGCAGCCAGAAACGCCGGATGGTCCGTTTGGTAGGCGAAGGGGGGCCGGTCCCGCAAGCCGGGGACAGCTTGCTGACCGAAGACCCAGGCGGGCAAAGCGCGGGCTTGGTGGTCAGTTCGGCTCCCGTTGAAGAGGGCGGCTTCGAATTGCTGGCGGTATTGAATGTGGGCCTGTTGGAAGACCCGGAGGCCACTGTTAAAACGAACGAGGGGATTGGGTTGGCATTGGCAAAGCTGCCGTATCCGCTGCCGGTGGGTGTGTCGGAATGACTTGCGTGAACAGTTGAAAAGCATCTTGGCGGAAGCCCTGCCGCGATGAGCCGCTACCAGCCACCGCTAACCATTACGCCGACGATTTTGGACTTGGTCGGGCAAATCAGCGAAACGGTGGGGCGCTGGGCGAGTTGCATCCCTTAGTAGCCAGTTGCGTGTTTCATTATGAATTTGAATTCATCCATCCCTTCGCCGACGGCAACGGGCGATTGGGGCGCTTATGGCAAACGCTGATCTTAAGCCGATGGAGGCCACTGCTGGCCTTCCTGCCGGTGGAAACCGTCGTCCGTGACCGGCAGACTACTATCAAGCGCTGGCAGATGCCGACAAGATCGCCGACACTGCGCCTTTCGTGGCCTTCATGCTGCTTGCCCTGCACACCGCCATGAACGAAACGGCGCTCACCGACCCAGTAAGCGACCCAGTAAAATTGCTTCTGGCGGCTTTCCACAATGATGATTTGAGGCTTAATATGTCGTATAGTGACTTTGACTTAAAAAAAGTAAAACATGAGTTGGGTGTGCATCTTATTGAGCGTCAAGCTGCCTTTGCGGAACTCAATAGTGTTCAGATTAGTCCGGCTTTTGCTGAAATACTGGCAGAAACTGTTCCTCTTGCTCGCGCCATAAACACTGAAAAGGCTCGCTCCGAATTTATTATCGCAAATATTCTAGTAGAGTTGCGAAAGCTGCTTAATCATAAAATTAGCTTGTTTTCCGGGATTGAGTTCAACGTGGATAGGGAAAAAGGGCTAAATGGTTACTGCGATTTCATTATCAGCGCTTCCCAAGAACAGTTGATTATGAGCAGCCCCATAATTGCCATAGTTGAGGCGAAGAATGAAAATATAATTGGAGGCTTAGGTCAATGCATAGCGGAAATGGTGGCAGCCAATATTTTTAATGCAGCGGAAAACAACAATGACATAAAAAAAATATACGGCGTGGTGACAACCGGCACTGCATGGAAATTTTTAAAAATGGAAGGGCTTGATGTTGTGATAGACCTTGATGAATATATAATAGACAATCCTAATAAAATTATAGGAATTCTATTGGCAATGATGGCACAAAGTGCCTAACTTGACGCTCCACCCAGGCCATGTCCGCAAGTACGTAAAGTATTTCGCCATGCACGATAGAAAACTTTTTGCAGTGAAGCCCGCAGGCGCAATAGCGTACTCGCGTATTGCGCCGAATGGCAAACACCTCATAGGCGGCGGAATACGGCGGAGTACCGCCTATTCCGCCCTACGGCCCTATCTGCGACCGGCTTTGGCGGGTGGCTGGATCGAGATGACCCAACCACAATCCCCCAACAGTCCGGTGCAGAAATACCGGTTGAGTGAGAAAAGGCATAAGTTGAGGTAAAATTAGAAGCTGGCTAAGGTTTAAATGAGTCAGGGCGGGTATGAAGCGAGCGATTTGGCGTAATGTGTCGCTGGTGGGTGAGGTGGAATTAGGTAACAGGACAAAAATATGATTAATAATCTTTACGAAAAATATCAAGTTACTCAGTACCCAGTCGATGATCCGATAAATCCACTCAGCTATATACTGCGTAAAGCAGAACTAGCGAAGAAATTGACCTCATCTGAGTGGTTATGGCTTGAACACGGTGGTTTTCATTCGACCATCGCAATCATAAAAATACAAGAAGACTATAGAAATCTGATTACTAATGAAATCAAGAGTGAACTTCAAAATTTAATTGAGAAATGGAAAAAGTATTTTCCTGATTATAGTTTGGGAATTTCTTCAACTATGTATACAGAAACGGGGTTTTTATTGTACAGAATGAATCGATTTGAAGATATATCTGACTGCACCAATGATTACGTCAAGCATATATTTAAGCCAATTTATGAAACCTATAAATTAAAAACTAGCCTTTCAATAACCGAAGATATACCTATAAATACAAATACGTATCAAAAGCTATTTAGCATGAGTATTTCTGGCTATAGATTAAATTCAGCCGATTTAACTTGGTTGATTGAATTTAAAGTTCATTCTGCCATTGATTTTTTATCTACTTCAATATCAGATATTTTTAACGAATTTAGCCTGACTTTACAAGCTACTGAAACCAATAATATTCTTTATATATCTCTGATTTTACAAAAGCTCAAAGAAAATATAGACTTGTCTCAGCATGAATTCCAATTTCTGCAAAAACGCAAAATGACTAATGCTCTAGTAGTTGCTGAAAAACTAGAGCTTTCCCAATTCAAGAAAAAATTTAAAGCCACATCTTTTACTGATGACTCTCCAAATAGCCATCTTTACAAAGTACTAAAAAAATTAGATGCTGGCTTGGCTTTGCCTGAACCAGATATAAATTTTCTTAAAAAATGGAAATTGAACGATACTCTTAAAATAGTCTACAAGCCTGAAGCAGACAAGCTAATTCATAAACTTAATTCTGGTCATGAATTGAGACCCGATGATATTGCTTGGTGTAAAGAACACGGGTTTGAAGAAATTATTTTCCTATGGCTCATAAATGACGTTGATGTTAAACGTCGCTTCGACCAACCAGACAGTAAATTTTTTACTATCTTGCAAAAACTGAAACATGGCAACCGCCTTATTGATGATGAAATTGTCTGGCTGGAAAGCGAAAAGCTTTTTCAGCATTCCACACCGATTTTCAAAACTCACCACAGACTCGAAGCTGAATTTTCCGAGGCGGAGTTTAGCCGCACCAAAGGCTATTGGAATTTAGTCAATGCCAGCGCCCATTGGCGTAAAGCCGAAAATCCAGCCCGTGCTTTGGAAAAGACGGAAAAATTAGACTTAAAATCAATTAAACCAGCTAAGTTAACAGCGGCCTTACTTACGACCCGTGGCGGGGCTTTGCGGGATGTTAATCGCTTGGAGGAAGCCGAGGAATGCGCCCTTGAAGCCATCAAACATTATTCAGATAGCTATAATCCTTATACCTTGATGGGGGCACTTTGTTACGGCACTGGGCGTTACGAAGAAGGACGGCGTTGGTTTGAAGAAGCGATTAAACGAGGTGCAACTGAGCAAGATGAGGATGTGGAGATTAAACGTATCTTAAGGAAAAAGGAAGATCATAATAACCTGATCGAATACTTATTAAAGCGTGATCCACATCGTTTTGCGTGGGTTAAGAAATTTCAGCAAAATAGTCATAAGGCAGTTTTGCTGCGATGAGCCGCTACCAGCCGCCGTTGACCATTACGCCGACGATTTTGGATTGGGTCGGGCAAATCAGCGAAACGATGGGGCGCTGGTCGCTGACCACGGAAAGCGAGCTTTCGCCCAGGCTCCGGCGCGGCAACCGTATCCGCACCATCCAGGCATCCCTGGCAATCGAGAACAACACCCTGAGCGTGGAGCAAGTGACGGCTGTGCTGGAGGGCAAGCGGGTGTTGGGTCTGCCGCGTGAAATCCAAGAAGTCCGCAACGCCTTTGCCGCCTATGAATGCTTGCCACAGTGGCAACCCGCCGCCCTCAATGACCTGCTGTCCGCCCATGGTGTGTTAATGGCCGGGCTGTTGGATGATGCCGGTCGGTTTCGCTCCGGCGGCGTGGGTATCTATCGCGGCGATGCCCTCATGCACATGGCCCCGCCCGCCAGCCGGGTGGCGGTGTTGATGCAGGACTTGCTCGATTGGCTGGCGCGTGGCGAGTTGCATCCCTTAGTGGCCAGTTGCGTGTTTCATTATGAATTTGAATTCATCCACCCCTTCGCCGACGGCAATGGGCGATTGGGGCGCTTATGGCAAACGCTGATCTTAAGCCGATGGAGGCCGCTGCTGGCCTTCCTGCCGGTGGAAACCGTCGTTCGTGACCGGCAGGATGCCTACTATCAAGCCCTTGCCGATGCCGACAAGATCGCCGACACCTCGCCTTTTGTTACCTTCATGCTGCAAGCCCTGCACACCGCCATGAGTGAAACGGCGCTCACCGATCCAGTGAGCGACCCAGTGAGCGACCCAGTAAAATTGCTCCTGGCGGCTTTCCACCATGATGAATCGCTGAAAATAGGCGAATTACTCAATCGCCTCGGTTTGCAGCACCGGCCTACGTTCAGGAAAAACTACTTGAAACCCGCTTTGGCGGATGGCTGGATCGAGATGACCCAACCGGAATCACCCAACAGCCCAATGCAGAAATACCGGTTGAGTGAGAAAGGCCGCAAGCTGCGGTAATGAGGGAATCGTACTTAATTCGGATTATTGCCTAATATAATTCGGCTATGCAAGCGATAAAACGCCCCGCAGTTTCTATTGCATCCTTTGATCGCTCAATAGGTATGTCAGAGTCCGGGCCGGTTTCGTAGTCGGCTACGGCCTTGAGATTGTAAGCGTATGATAAGAATTTCGGAAATCTCCGGTCGATACGCGGTTCGTCCATTGCCAAGCGGTGAAATTCACGTTGTACGCCTTGGTGGGTTTTGGCTATTTTTCCCGTGCGCTCAAAAATAAATGACTGCGCGGCATGGAAAGCGGCAAGATACCCACTTCGGGCGGCATCGTTGCTCAGGTTGATTGCAAGCATACTCTGGGCATTTGACAAGCAAGTATTTGCCTTGTCTAAGTAGCGCGATGTTTCCTCCTTCATATTTCCATACCTTCCCGTCTAACTTCATGCATCAGCGGGGTACGCTCTTGGTAAGAACCCGCACGGTATGGCATGGCGTGAATCACCGCACCCGTCTCGGCAAGAATATCAGAGGTTGCATAGGCGATTTTTTCGACTTCGGCCCAACGGTCATCCAAATCTTGCAAAAACACCGCTATGTCATAGTCGGAATCGGGCCTTGCATCGCCCCTCGCCCTTGAACCGTACAACACCACCCGCTCAATACGGTCGCCATACAAAGCATCTAGCGCGGCTCGAAACTTTGCCAAGACCACGGGTTTGGCTTGGGTTAATGGATGATTGGGTAAAGTGGCTGTATTCATAACTCTACGGGGACTTTATTGCCGAATCTACCAGAAGTTTTAGTATTAACATCCTTATCGACATTTGAATTCTGAATTATATTCATATAGGGGCCAGGAACGATGTCGAAAAGGGTAATAGATAAAAGCTCAAAGAGGAAACGTTCTAGCGAGACGGAAGCCCCCGTGAGTGGTAATGAGGTCCGGGTCTTTCCTGCTGCGATTGGAGCAACGCAAGAGTCGAGGATTGAAGTCCCAAGAGCCACCCCGAACCGATATGGATTCTTTAGTGTTGGCATTACTAACCCTTAATTCCTCTCCGGCGAAGACCTGTTCAAATTCAGAGGCGGTCCATTCCCACACGTTGCCATGCATATCATGCAAACCCCAAACATTGGTCGGGAACTGCCCTACTTCCACAGTCCTTCTCCGATAAATGCCTTTCTTGCCCTTGCCGTAAGTACCATTCCCTTCATAGTTGGCTAGGTCGGTGCTAATTGTTTCGCCAAAATGGAACGGGGTTGTCGTGCCGGCCCGGCAAGCATATTCCCATTCTGCCTCGGTCGGTAAGCGGTAGGTTTGCCCTGTTTGCGCTGAAAGCCATTCTGAATAGGCTAAAGCTTCATACCATGTGACTTGGATGACAGGCCGCCGACCACGACCCCAACCCGCATCACTAACTGGATCTCGCTGAGTTCGAAGACAGAACAAATCGTATTCTTCAAAAGTCACGGCATATTTGCCCATGGCGAAGGGTCTTGAGTGCGTGACAAAATGTTGCGGCCCTTCGTTTTCATTACGCTCCGGCTCGTTTGCGGGCGAACCCATGATAAACGACCCGGCGGGTATCACCACCATCTCCGGCCCTTCACTGCCTAGACTCAGCCTGTCGCGGAACACGACTGGCTTGCCTAGCGCGTTTGCTGCTTGTATTTGCAAGGCTTGCACTTTATCGCTAGGCCAACCGTGAATGTACGGCACGACGGGAACCGGTTCGGGCTGGGGCTGAGGTTCTACCGATATGCCGGGATTGATGAAATCACCCAATTGTTTCGGTTTGCTGCCGGTAATGCCCCAGATAAGCCGGTAAAAGCCTTCTTCTTCTTTGCCATCGCGGCAATCCACCCACGTAAACCGCCGTAACAACAACGGCAATTCAGGAGTTTTCGGGCAACCGGGCAACAACAGCGGAATCACCGGCATTTTGCGGTGGACGAATTCATCCAGACAAGACCGCATTTCTGTGTCTTCCCACGGGCCGATGCCCTCCATACCCACCAGCACCGCCGCCGAGCGCGAACTGGAGATAATCTCTTCCAAAGCCTCTTGCCAAGGATGACCGGGGCGCAGTTCCCACGCATCCAGCCAAACCTTGATACCGTGGGCCTGCAAGCGTTGGGCAAGGGCAATCACAGCAGGTTTGTCCTTGCTGTTGTGGGACAGGAATACGTCAAATGTCGATGGGTTAGTCGGGTCTGCCATGCTTGACGGCTCCATGGGTTAAACAACACGTTTTGTAAATTGCACAGGATACAACAAATTGAACGCGCCTAACTTATAAACTCACCCCCCCGTCCGCCTTGCCCGCAACACGTTATGGATTTCACCAATCTTGTCCAAGGCTTGGCTAAGCTGGCCTAGGTCATGTATCTCGATGGTGATGCCCATGGATACGGATTGGTTCTGGGTATTCGTGTGGGTATTGGTGCTGAGGATAT
>Ga0265593_1001606_pt1 | contig 10336 bp, 9 predicted proteins | sample saktaG_8_FD_190136 | JGI IMG/M metagenome (GOLD analysis project Ga0265593, IMG submission 190136) | Saline water microbial communities from Sakinaw Lake, British Columbia, Canada - sak_2011_5_24_36m | ecosystem: Environmental > Aquatic > Non-marine Saline and Alkaline > Saline ...
CCAATTTTCACTACTGAAGGCAAACAAGCTTAAAACCTTTATTTGTTGCTGTGCACAATACTCAACAATTTTTCTAACTACTTTAACACCTGCTTGATGACCTAAGGCTCTCGGCAAAAATCGCTTCTCAGCCCAGCGCCCATTGCCATCCATGATGATGGCAATGTGCTTAGGCATAACGATTTCATTTACATCCGTCATAAGCTTCACTTTAAATAGATAATAAATCAGCTTCTTTGGCTTCTAATATTTTCTCTATTTCTTTGATGTATTGATCTGTCAATTTTTGAACCTTGTCTTCCCCTGCCCGCGCGTCATCTTCAGAGATCAGCTTTTCTTTTAATTTTTTGCTAATCTCAGTATTTGCATCCCGACGAATATTACGAATTGCCACACGCCCATTTTCTGCTTCATGCTTAACGACTTTGACTAAGCTACGACGTCTCTCTTCAGTTAATGACGGTAAGGGCACTCGAATAACCATGCCGTTTGTTGAGGGATTTAATCCTAAATCTGATTTCATAATTGCTTTTTCAATCGTTTGCACCATGTTTTTTTCCCATGGCGTTACGGTTAAAGTACGCGCATCTTCTACAGCAATATTCGCCACTTTTGACAACGCCGTATCCGTTCCGTAATACGAGACGTTAATTTGCTCCAGCAAACTTGGATGGGCACGACCTGTACGTATCTTTGAAAGCTCATGCTTTAAGGCGTCAATAGATTTTGTCATGCGTGTTGCTGTATTTTGTTGAATATCATTCATCTTCATTTTTCCTTATTGAATAAGAGACCCGATGTCTTCGCCCTTCATTAATCGCATAATTGCCCCTTGCTCAAAAATATTCATGACTCGCATAGGCATATTATTTTCTTTACATAACACAAGTGCAGTTGTGTCCATTACATTTAAACGCTGATCTAAGGCTTCGTCGTAGCTTAACCTAGAATAAAATTGTGCATCTTTGTCTTTTTCAGGATCGGCAGAGTAAACCCCCTTGACTTTAGTTGCTTTAATCATAAGTTGGGCATTAATCTCAATAGCCCTAAGACTTGCAGCTGAATCGGTGGTAAAAAAAGGATTGCCTGTGCCGGCGGCAAAAATAACTACTCGACCTTTTTCTAAATGCCGTATCGCTTTACGTCGAATATAATCTTCGCAGACTTGATTTATTTTTAACGCGGACATAACTCGCACTGGCTGCTGATAGCTTTCAATTGCATCTTGCATGGCTAAAGCATTAATGACTGTTGCCAACATTCCCATTTGATCGCCTGTTACACGATCTAAACCCTGTGACGCTTTTTCTGCGCCTCTTAAAATATTGCCGCCACCAATAACCAAACCAACTTGCACGCCGCAATCACATAACTCCTTTATTTCCATTGCGAGCCGACTAACAATCTTACTGTCAATGCTTCCTCCAACATCGCTCATTAAGGCTTCACCGCTTAACTTAAGTAAAATTCTCTGGCAAATTAATTTGGTCATAGTATCAACGGCACTCTTTGTAAATAACGGAAAATGGTTAAATAAATGTTAGCAAAACAGGTTTAACTTCCTCTTACTTGCGCCATGACTTCTTCGGCAAAATTCTCTTCTTTCTTTTCAATGCCCTCACCAACTTCAAAACGACTAAAACGAATGATCTGATTGCCTTTTGATGCGGCTAATTTACCAACGGTTACTTTATCATCTTTAATAAAAGGCTGTCCTACCAGTGTAACTTCAGCAAGAAATTTGCTTACTCTGCCTAATACCATTTTCTCAATAATCTCTGCTGGCTTACCACTTTCAGCCGCTTGTGCTGCAAAAATTTCTTTTTCTTTTTCAATAAGCTCGGGGGCAACTTCTGCTTCAGAAACACAAATTGGTTTGCTCGCAGCAATATGCATGGCAATGTCTTTACCCAAATCACCATCAGCTACGGCAAGCTCAACAATCACGCCTATCTTGCTTCCATGTAAGTAACACGCAGTACCACCCTCAGGTGTTTGGTATTTTTCAAAACGTCTGATAGTAATATTTTCACCTAATTTTGAAATTAAGCCACGACGCATTTCATCAACTGTCACGCCACCTTCTAAGGGCATTGCTAATAACTGTTCTTCTGTTTCAATGTGTGCGTTTAATAATGCGGTTGCAACGCTATTTACAAAACCAACAAAATCATCTGCTTTTGCCACGAAATCAGTTTCGCAATTGATATCAACGATAGCGACAGCTTTTGCATCTGGACTTACTTGCACACCAATAATCCCTTCCGCAGCAATGCGTCCTGATTTTTTATCTGCTTTAGCCAAGCCTGCTTTACGCATATTTTCAATGGCCAATTCCATATCACCTTCAGCTTCTACCAATGCTTTTTTGCACTCCATCATGCCTGAACCCGTTCTCTCCCGTAATTCCTTAACCATACTGGCGCTAATTGTCATACTCATTGCTGTTATCCTCGTCTGTTTTCTGAAAATGTTAATGCTATAAAAACGCCCCCATAAGGAGGCGTTTTGTTTTATCTTTATAAAATCCTACAAATATGCGTTATAGCTAGTAACTATTACTAAACCTGGCTTTCAACTATTTCGGCACTTTCTTCAATAAAATCTTCTTCGCCTGTTTTTGCGGACAAACCTAACGTTGCTGCTTTAGCTTCAAGCACAACCGTTGAAACACTTTCGCAATAAAGCTTTACTGCACGAATTGAGTCATCGTTACCAGGAATGATGTAATCAACACGGTCAGGTGAGTTGTTTGAATCGACAATCCCAACAACAGGAATTCCTAGTGTTTTGGCTTCGCTGATGGCATTTTTTTCGTACCCAACATCCAAAATAAAAATCACATCAGGCACGCCTTTCATATCTTTTATTCCACCTAGGCTACGTTCTAATTTTTCAAGCTCACGCTCCATACCTAAGGCTTCTTTTTTTGCAAAACGTTGATATAACGTGCCATCAAGCTTCATCGCCTCAAGCTCTTTAAGACGATTAATTGATTTTTTGATGGTTTTAAAGTTTGTTAACATGCCACCCAACCAACGGTGATTCACATACGGCATGCCACAACGCAATGCCTCTTCAGCAACGACTTTTCGTGCTGATTTTTTAGTGCCTACAAATAAAATAGTGCCTTTATTTGCAGACATTTGACTAAGATAATTCATCGCATCATTAAACATTGGAAGCGTTTTTTCCAAATCAATAATATGGATTTTATTACGTGAACCAAAAAGGTAGGTTGCCATTTTTGGATTCCAATAACGAGTTTGATGTCCAAAATGAACACCGGCTTCTAACATTTGACGCATTGACACTGCTGCCATTAACTTCTCCTAAGATTATAACGGATATTATCCGATGGGTTACGCCTCCACTTACCCCGATTGGAAACTGATAATCACTGTCAGCACCCTACCAAACGTGACGGTAAATGTGAGTATTGATGTAAAAATGAACTTAGCTTTATACCATACAGCCTTTTTTTTTACAACACGACCAACTCTGTTAAACTCTTGCAATGAATGGTATTCTTTATTTTTAAGCAGACTTACCACCCCATTAAAACCTTCGCAAACCAACCATACAAGCTATGAGTGTAACCATTAAAACAGAACTAGAAATTGAAAAAATGCGTATTGCTGGCAAATTAGCGGCTGAAGTCTTAGAAATGATTGAACCTTACGTTGTTCCCGGCATAACAACGAATGAACTCGATAAAATTTGTCACGATTACATTGTCGAAGTCCAGCAAGCAATTCCTGCCCCACTTAATTACCACGGCTTTCCTAAATCAATTTGCACATCGATTAATCATCAGGTTTGTCATGGCATTCCTAGTGAAAAAAAATTGAAATCAGGTGATATTGTGAATATCGACATCACCGTTATCAAAGATAATTTTCATGGCGATACCAGTAAAATGTTTTGTGTCGGTACCGTTCTTCAGCCCATAAAACGCTTAGTAGCCATCACGCAAGAGGCTATGTATAAAGGCATTGAGCAAGTGAAGCCAGGCATAACCTTAGGTGATATTGGCTTTGCTATCCAATTTCATGCGGAATCTAATCGCTATTCTGTTGTAAGAGAATTCTGTGGCCACGGCATTGGCGAAAAATTTCATGAAGAACCACAAGTTCTGCACTATGGCAAACCTAATTCTGGTATGACACTTAAAGCTGGCATGATTATTACCATTGAGCCCATGATTAATCTTGGCAAACGCCATGTAAAAATATTATCTGATGGCTGGACTGCCGTCACCAAAGACCGCTCTCCATCGGCGCAGTGGGAACATACTATTTTGGTGACTCCGTCTGGCTATGAGATCCTCACTTTGCGTCAGGAAGAATGCTAATGCAACGCAGTGACACGGCTATTTTTAACACACAAGATGCGCTGCCTTACTACAAAAAAGTCATCAAAGCTAAAAACGAAGTGCTGCGTGAGGCCTTCAATCCTCACCAATCAGTCGCGTCACTGCTCAAAGAACGCTCCGACTTTATCGACAGCATTTTAACCCAATGCTGGCAACATTTTATTGGTCACTATGCGAATCAACTTAGCTTAGTTGCGGTCGGCGGTTATGGTCGACAAGAGCTATTTCCATTTTCTGACATTGATATTGTGGTCTTACTTGACTCGGACGACACCTCTGCTTACCAAGAAGCACTCGCCAGTTTTTTTACTTTTCTTTGGGACATTGGTCTTAAACCAGGACAAAGCGTTCGGACACTTGATGAATGTTATGACACCGCGCTAAGCGATCAAACCATTATGACCAGTTTAATGGAAATTCGACTAATCACTGGCTGTCCTAATCAGTTTAATGAACTACAACTGCGCATTTCCCCTGACAAAATATGGTCGTCCAGTGCCTTTTTCTTAGCCAAAATGCACGAACAACAACTTCGACACGCTAAAGCTCATGATACCGCCTACAATTTAGAGCCTAATATCAAAGAAGGCCCTGGAGGATTACGTGACATGCAAGTGGTAGCATGGGTATTTCAACGCCATTACCACACAGCAAGCTTAGATGAATTAGTTAAATACAGTTTTTTACCCGCCTCCGAATACGCCGAACTGATTGCCGCACGTGAGGTTCTATGGCGTATTCGCTATGCTTTACATCTCTTAACTAATCGAGGTGAAGATCGATTAATATTTGATTATCAAAGAGATATTGCCTTTCAGTTTGGCTTCAATAAACAAGATCAACAGTACAACGAAGATGTTGAGCAATTTATGCAGTTTTATTTTAAAACTGTGCAAGGTCTTGAACGACTCAATGAAATGCTGCTGCAATTATTTAATGAACGCTTTGTTGGCACAACAACTAATGTCCAGCCAATCACTATTTCTAAATACTTTGTTGCTATCAATGGCTATTTAGAAGCGATTAATGATGACATTTTTAAAACCGACCCCTTAGCACTGTTAGATATTTTTATTATTTTAGAGAAAAATCCCTCACTTAAAGGTATTCGGGCAACGACCATTCGCTTAATTAGAAAAAATTTATATTTAATCAATGATGATTTTCGCACTAACAAACAAGCGAACGCACTATTTATTGAATTGTTACGCCAACCTTTCGGTATTACTACGCAATTAAAACGGATGAACCGTTATGGTGTTTTAGCCGCTTATTTACCCAGCTTTGCGCATATTGTTGCACGCATGCAATATGATTTATTTCATGTGTACACCGTCGATGAACATACTCTTTTCGTTATCAGAAACTTACGCCGCTTTGCCTTTAAAGAGCATTACCATGAACTGCCTTTTTGCCATAGCCTATTTCGGTTAATCCCTAAACCTGAATTACTTTATATTGCCGCGCTTTTTCATGACATCGCCAAAGGCTGCAAAGGCGATCATTCTACAATCGGTGAAGATATTGCTCGGCAATTTTGTGCTCAACATGAACTGTCAACACACGACACTAAGCTGGTTACTTGGCTGGTACGTAATCACTTAATTATGTCAATGACTGCTCAGCGCAAAGATATTGCTGATGCAGATATTATTCATGAATTTGCTCAACACGTTGCCAGTATTGAATACTTAAATTACCTTTATTTATTAACTGTTGCCGATATTCGAGCGACCAATCCTGAATTATGGAATTCTTGGAAAGATGCGTTACTTAAAGAACTTTATTCTGCAACACACAGCGCTTTACACAAAGGCTTAAAAAATCCCACGGCACTCACTGACCGTTTGTTAGAAAATAAAAAGGACGCCAAAGATGAGCTACTCAAACTCGTTATTGATGAAACGCGTATTGAGCAATTGTGGCAACATGCTAGTAATGATTATTTTTTACGTTATTCCACGGAAGAAATAGCGTGGCATACTCAAGCCATCATCACCGCCCCGTCTGAGACCTTACCATTAGTTTTGTTACGCCCACAAACCCAACGCGGCAGTGCAGAAATTTTTGTTTATTCAGAAAATACTGGCCCTATCTTTTCATTAAGCACAGCTACACTAGATCAATTAGGCTTAACTATTTTAGAGGCCAGAATTAATACCACTACGGATAATCACATCCTTAATAGCTTTCAAATTCTTGAACAATCAGGCGCTCCGATTGCCGACCAATGCCGAGAACAGCATATTTGCTCGGCACTGCGTCATAATCTATGTCAACAAGAAATAAAAAAACAACGCAACATTCATCGGCAATCGCGTCAAGCAAAGCATTTCCCTATTCCTACAACAATTAACTTTCAAACCGACACCTCAAATCGACATACCATTATTGAATTGATTACCACGGATCACGCAGGTTTATTATCTAAAATCAGCACCGCTTTTATTCTGCAAAATATTAAATTGCATAGTGCAAAAATCACCACCATTGGAAGTCGTGCGGAAGATATTTTTTATGTCACAAATGCCGAAAATGAGCTTATCAGCGATCTCACTAAACAACATCAAATAGAAATAGAAATGTTAAAAGCTTTAGACAATGAAGAGTAAAACTACGCTGGTTAATGGCTGCTCGCCTTTTAATTGAATTGAATTTAATTATCATAATTAAACGCAATCATCTAAAATTTAAAAGGGCATCGCTACAAATACCAAGTTAGCCAACTAAAGTCTTCGTTGCCCTAATAACTGTATTAATAATAATCACTTGGAGGATAGTATGTTCAAAATTCAATTCTTAGTTGCCACCTTGGCACTTAGCGCATCGTTATCAACCGCTTATGCTTGGGAAAGCCTGCCTACTGAAGCACCTGCGCCTGAAAACAACCCGACTACCACTGAAAAAGTAGAGTTAGGGCAAATGCTTTATCACGATCCACGCTTGTCTTCAACAGGCACCGTATCATGCGCCTCTTGCCACAACACAATGTTAGGCGGCGAAGACAATCGCCCAAATTCTATGGGCGTTAATGGTCAAACAGGCGGCAGAAGCGCACCAACAGTATGGAACTCAGCATTTAATAAAGTGCAATTTTGGGATGGCAGAGCAAATAGCTTAGAAGAGCAAGCGGCAGGACCAGTCACTAACTCCATTGAAATGGGCATGAAAAGCTGGGATGACGTGGTGGCTAGATTACAAACAATGGAAGGCTATCAATCAGCTTTTGAAAAAGCCTTCGGTAAAAATGCTATTAATAAAGACAATGCAACCAAAGCGATTGCTGCCTATGAAAGAACCTTGATTACGCCAAATAGTGCGTATGATAAATTTGTAAAAGGTGATCAAACCGCGCTAACAGCACAACAAATTAAAGGCATGGAAAAAATGGCTGAAGTTGGCTGCACAAGCTGTCACAGTGGCCCTGCATTTAATGGTGCCGGCATGTTCCAAAAATTTCCGCTGATTAATAATGCGTATTTTGAAGCACAATTTCATTTCAAAAAAGATAAAGGACTTGCTGAGGTTAGCAAAAATAACGCTGATGAAAATCTTTGGAAAGTACCTACTTTACGTAATATCGCACTCACCGCACCGTATTTACACAATGGCTCAATTAAAACTTTAGAGCAAACGATTACTATCATGGCTCAATTGCAATTAGGCAAAGAGCTTAACAAACAAGAAATTGAGGATATTGCTGCCTTTTTATCTGCCTTAACGGGTGAATTCCCAGTACAAAAAATGCCTAGATTACCTGCAACACCTGGTGTCTCGTTTAATTAATTAATTCACTCATCGTAAGCTCAGAAAATGCGAGTTTTTGCGTTTTCTGAGCAGTTTCTTTTTCGTCCTCCGAACTTACCCATAAGCTCTGCTTACTTTGCATTAATTATCGAGACACCTTGATCGTTATGCGCGGCTAGCGATGGATTAGCGACCGCCACACTCACGGTTATTGACGGCTCCCACGGCAAGCTTTTTCTACGCAACACCCATTCATTCAAACTTTTTTTCCCTGGCGTACTAATTTTTTTGTTGTCCCGAATACAAAAACTTTGTAAAAAACCATCATAGCCCGTCGGCATGCTGCGCTTAATACCACGCGCAAACAGTGCCAATACCTTATTCATTCCTTGCCGAGAAAGAATATACGCTTCGGTTCCTGTTCCAATTAAGTTCTCTTCCGTTAAAACAATAATATTACCTGCCTGAACCGTTGTTTTGCTGCGCATGCGATCATTTAAATATAATAATTCAATATCATGCTCGATCATTGCAGGAATCATTAATCGTGGATCCGCGCGAAATTCAGCATCATCTTCAGCAATAATTACAAAATCTGCGTGCTGCTTTTTAGCCGTATCAATGGCGTTTATATGACTTAAAAAACATCCAAAACTCGCACCCAACCAGCCTTCACCTTTATTTTTTAATTGATGCGCAAAAAAAGATGCTGAAAACATTTTTTCTAGCAGACTAAGCGGTAAAACCCTTCCATCTACTGCGGGGATTAGCTCAAAAAAATCATCACGTTGATGACGCTGTTTAAATTGCACTATTCGCTCAGACTCTGCAAAACCAATCACATACGCCATTATTTTCATTGATGCTCTCCTGTTAATACGGCAGCCTTAATTCGCGCATAGAGGCCCCTATTAAAATGCGTACAAAAATTTAATGACGCTAACACCTCTGCATTGGCATCCTTTTCCGGCTCAATAAAGCATGCTGTATTGAAGTTTTTTTCCACAAAATCATTTGTCCCTTTATAACGTTTCCAGAGTGTATGACGATCTTTCATAGACAATAAAGGCTGGTTTTTTTCCAAGCTAAACTCAGTCGTTAATAAGCGTATTGCTAATTGATGCTGTTCTTTTGTTAACGATAACTGATTTAATCTTGCTAAGTACAAGGTCGCTTTATTAGGCAAACTTATATTTGAGTGCCGCTCCTCGGGCATCATAAAGTTGTCATGCAATGACAAACCTAAGGTCGCTAAAAATGCATTAAAAATTCCATTTGGTTGTTTAGACCAATAGTCATAACTGATGATTGACAAGCCATCATCACTAAATTTATGTCGCCAAATATTGCACAAATATTTGTAATTAAAACGCTGACTAAAATCATGATCAAAATGAAATTTAAAAATATCATGGCGATATTTAGTTGAAAACATTTTTACATGCTGATTATATTCAGATTCAAGCAGTGAATCCTGACGTCGCAAAAACATAATAATCTTACAGTGATCATGTTGTAATGCGGCACTTAGCATGTGCAGATCTCTTAAAAACTCAAATTCTTCAGAGCTTAAAATAATATTTTCACATCCTGCTCGCCTCGCTTCCTCTTTAATTGAATGCAATATTTCATGCAAACGTGCAGACTTATCTTTATTTTTTGCTAACCACGCAATAGTGTGGTGCCCTGCATCTTTCAACCCAATTTCTGGGTAAAAAAAGCCAAGCTCTTGAAGCTTTAGTCGATTTTTTAAACAAAAATACTGCAATGCGGTACTGCCAGTTTTATGTATGCCAATATGGATAAAAAAATTCATAGCGAAAATAACGAAAGCTTACATTTAAAAAGGGGTGTCAACGCACTAAACATTATGAATGCTAGGTGTTTATTGAAGCTGTTTAGCGCAGGCCCGACGGCTTTGACGTGGGCAAGCATACTCTATGCACTCGACAACTTAACTGACAGCGGCTAACGTGAAGATAGATAGGGGGCGGTAGGAAAAGATTGTAACCACGACACTAGATTTCTAATGACCTTGATTACAATCCGATAGCACTTTACTCTGCTGATTTAATTATTTTGGACGGACGGAAGCCAACTTTTTTAACCATGATTTTTTGCCCGTCTTTTTCACGCTCAACTTGTTTGCTGGTAAAACTGCCCAGTGCTTGAATTTTCAGTGCACCTTGATCATTTGCTTGCACTTGTTTAGCA
>Ga0265593_1001611_pt1 | contig 10318 bp, 8 predicted proteins | sample saktaG_8_FD_190136 | JGI IMG/M metagenome (GOLD analysis project Ga0265593, IMG submission 190136) | Saline water microbial communities from Sakinaw Lake, British Columbia, Canada - sak_2011_5_24_36m | ecosystem: Environmental > Aquatic > Non-marine Saline and Alkaline > Saline ...
GCCTTCCTTCCGGCCTGCAGCTCCAGTGGAAAGATAACCATACAGCAAGCAAAAAGTGAAAGTATTGAAGTGGGGAAAACCGTATCACTCTCGGTCGAGCCGGATGTTGAAAATGTCAAAGCTGTCCACCAAGATGTCGCGTCCCGTATCCGCGAAAGGCTGTTTGGGAAGTTGGTGACAGATCGCATATTTAAAGCCGTGGTCATGGCACCTGAACCCGCAGATTATCGGATGGATGTAAAGGTCAAGGGTGCCCGGCAAGTTTCGACTGGCGCTCGCATATTTTTGGGAACCATGGCAGGTTCCAATAATCTCACAGCGGATGTTAAAGTATTTGGGTTCACATCCAACCGACTAATTACTGCCTACCAAGTACAGGGAGCGTCTGCTTCCCATCCCTTCTCTTCGCAAGCTGGACTCGACGATGCCATACGTGAAGCCGCCGACAAGATAATTGAGGGTTTAAGATAGGTGAAAACCTAAACTCATCCTGATGCCGCCGCGACGATGACCGGCACTGCCATTATTTCCCCCGTCGCCATCACCGCTTACCAATGCGTTAGCGCGGCCGGGGACGACTCGCAAGCCTTATGGCTGAGCCTGCAAAGCAATCAAACCTGCCTCAAGCCGTTGCAGTTGTTTGAGCTTCCCTTCACGACGGTGGTGGGCGAAATCACCTCGCCCTTGCCGGACATCCGGCCTGAATTGCGGGCTTACGACTGCCGCAACGCCAAGGTGGCGCTGAGGGCATTGAACCAAGGCGGTTTCCGCGCCGCCGTGGAACAGGCGATGGCGCGCCACGGCGCGGGGCGGGTGGGGTTGGTGCTGGGCACTAGCACGTCCGGCATCTATGATTCCGAAGCCGCCTACGTCCATTTTCTGCAACACGGCCAAATGCCGGGCGATTTCAACTTCACCCGGCGCCACACCGCCCAAGCCACCGCCGAATTCCTGCGCCTGGAACTGGGTTCGCAAGGCCCGTGCCATGCCATTTCCACCGCCTGCTCGTCCAGCGCCAAAGCCTTGGGTGCAGGGCAAAGGCTGATCGCCGCCGATGTTTGCGATGCCGTGCTGGTGGCCGGGGTGGATACCTTGTGCCGGTTGACCCTGCACGGCTTTCACAGCCTGCAATTGGTATCGACCGAGCCCTGCCGTCCCATGGACATCAATCGCTGCGGCATCAACATCGGCGAAGCGGCGGCACTGTTGCTGCTGGAACGGATGGCCGTGGATAATGCCCATCATCCCCGGTTGCTGGCGGTGGGCGAATCCTCCGATGCCCATCACATGAGCGCCCCGCACCCGGAGGGCGCGGGTGCGGCGGCCGCCATGCGCAGGGCACTGGCATTGGCGGGCAAAGAACCCGGCCAAGTCGATTACATCAACCTCCATGCCACCGCCACCCCGCTGAACGATATGGCCGAAGCCAAGGCCGTGGCCTGCGTGTTTGCCGACCCTCCCCCGTGCAGCGGGGTAAAAGGCTTGTTGGGCCACACCTTGGGTGCCGCCGGCGCGGTGGGGGCCATCGTCAGCCTGTTAGCCTTGGAGCGGGGCTTGTTGCCGGGCACCTGTGGCTTGGCGGAAGCCGATCCGCAATGCGCCTGCCCGGTCTTGGCCGCGCCGCGCCCGGGTGTGTACCCGCGCCTGATAGTGAGCAATGCGTTCGGGTTCGGCGGCAATAACGCCAGCGTCCTATTGGGCATTGGGGGATCGCGATGATGGAATGCATGACCTTGCTCGGCTTTGGTGTCTGCGCCCCCGACCCTGAATTTAGGGCGAGCCTGCCCTTTCCAGCCGGAGACATCGACCGGGGCGTGATGCCGGCAGCCTTGCGCCGCCGCGCCAGCCAAGCCATGCTGACGGCCTTCAGCGCCGCCGATTTAGCCTGTAAACGTGCCGGATGCCCGCCGTCCGGGTTGCCGTCGGTATTCGCCAGCGCCGCCGGTGAAATCCAAGTGACCGACCGACTCTGCATCGAACTGGCCAAGCCCGACGGGGTGGTTTCCCCCACCGCTTTTCACAATTCCGTCCATAATACGACGGCGGGCTACTGGGGCATCGCCCATCACTGCACCCGGCCATCGACGGCCTTGGCGGCAGGGCACGACACGTTCGCCATGGCTTTGCTTGAGGCTTGGTGTCAATTGGCCTGTCATGGCGGGGAATTGTTGCTGGTCTGTTACGACGAACGGTGGCCGGCCTATCTCGCCCCGCCCATGGGCGCACCGGCGTTTGCCAGTGCCATGGTCTTGGGTGCCGGTTCTGTGGCCGGCGGCCTGGCAAGCATTGGCCGACCCCAACCGGGGCTATCGGCAAGACTGCCCGACAACTTAGCGGCATTGGCCGCACACCAACCCGCCGCCGCCATCCCTTTGCTGGCGCAGGTGGCTGCGGCGGGGAAGAATCAAGAAATTCCCGTCTCCATGGCTTTCGGGGGATGGCGGGTCAGCTTAATATCTTATACTTTCGAGGTGACGGATGAAGAACAATGACTTTGATTACGATGTCGTGGTCGCCGGCGGCGGGCCGGCCGGATCGACGGCGGCGACCCTGCTGGCGCAGCACGGCCACACGATCCTGCTGCTGGAACGGGACAAGCATCCGCGCTTCCACATCGGGGAGTCCATGCTGCCCTTTAGCGAACCGGTGGTGCAACGGCTGGGGATTGATTGGAGCGAAGGCAACCAGTTCAAGAGCGGCGCAGTGTTCATCGACGAGAAAACCGGCCAGCGCATGTATTTCCCGTTGAGCGCCTTCCGCAAGACCTACCAGTTGGAGCGCGGCCCCTTCGACCAGAAGCTGTTCCAAAACGCCGCAGCCCATGGCGTGGAAACCCACGAAGAGGAAAAGGTGCTGGAGGTTTCTTGCCAACCGGACGGCGTGGACATCACCACCGACAAGCGCGGCTACCGCTGCCGCTATTTGGTGGACGCCAGCGGGCGCAGCGCGTTGATGGGCAAGCAGCGGCAAGGCATTTCCCGCATCGAAAACTTGGGTAAATTCGCGGTGTACACGCATTTCGAGGACATTCCCGCCAACGGCGAGGCGGACGAATTGTTCGCTTCCGGCAGCATTTACGTGCCGGTGGTGGACATCGGCTGGATCTGGATCATCCCCCTGTCCGGGCGGCGCCTGAGCGTGGGCCTGGTGGTGCAGAAGGAACGCCCCAAGGATTGCGACGTGGAAGAGTTATTGCGCCGCTATCTGGCGCAGTCGCCAATCCTTGGCCGCTTGCTGGACGGTGCGAAACAGTTTGCCCCCGTCCGCGTCGAGGCGGATTTCAGCTACACCAACCAACACCGTTACGGCCTGCGCTATGCCTGCTGCGGCGACGCCGCCGGCTTCCTCGATCCCGTCTTCTCATCCGGCGTGTTCCTGGCATTGACCAGCGCCGCCCGCATTGCCGACCAAGTCCACCTCGCGCTGGCGGAGGGACGCGAAGCCGACCCGCAACTCCACGCCGGTGATGACGCGGTTTATTTGTTGGGCTTCAACACCATGCGCCGCTTCGTGGAGCGGTTCTACCAATCCGGCATGGTGCACAACCTGTTTTTCGAGGCCGACAAGCACCCGCGGTTGAAAGACGAAATCGCCCAGTTGCTGTCGGGAGACTTGTGGACGGGCGACAACCCGTTGCAAAACAGTTTGCTGGCCAGCCACCGGGCGGTGGGTTAGGGGCATTGACGGGAATGGCTTCACCCGTAGGGCGGCCTTCAGGCCGCTTCGACGGGCGAAGCCCCTGTCGGTCTGAGTTGGCAGCCTGAAGGCCGCCCCACGACAAGCTTCCAAGCTTTGCCGCGTGACATTAGTAATTAAACAAAATTGTTTTAAAACAGTTGAGTTTTAAATCATAATACAATAAAGTATGGACTCCCTATTTTTCAGGAGTCCACCATGTCCCTAGACTTCGCTACTGCCCCCTATGGTCGCCGCGCCGAAACCGATGCTATTTTCCGCCGCTTCGATGCCGGTAAAAACCTGCTAATGCCCGGCCCGCGCCGCCTGGGCAAAACTTTCGTGTTGGAACGGTTGGAGGAAAGGGCGCAGGGACATGGCTATGTCGCTGTGCGCTTCGACGTTTCCCATTGCCGCGACGAGAAGGAGTTTTTCACCAAGCTGTGCCAGGCCATCGAGGCAAAGCGCGAACAGGGCGATCTGCTGCTGGCTTCCTTGCAACAACGCATCAAACAAATTTTCCAAAGCTCGCAATCCACTTCCGGCCCTTGGTGGCAGTCCGCGCTTAACCTGAATTGGGAAACCTTTGCCGATCACTTGATCGCCACGCTTGCCGAAGACCCGGAAAAGCATTGGGCTATCCTGATCGACGAGTTGCCGGTGTTCCTGCTGCATTTGGAAGCCATGCCCAACGGTTTGGCCCAAGTCAAAAGCATCGCCTACCGTTTGCGGGAATTCCGTGAACGGTTTCCCCAATTGCGCTGGCTGATTACCGGTTCCATTGGCATCGAACCCTTGGCGCGACGCGGCGAATACCTGGGTGCGTTCAACAATCTGGAACCATTCGAGTTGCATCCGCTATCGCCGGATGCCGCGAGTGCCTTGTTGCAAGACTGGCCGCCGACGGGCTTGTTCGAGCATCGCCGGCGCGTGAGTATTTATGAAGCCGAGGCTATCGTCGCCGCTTCGGGCTGGTTGTCTGCGTTTTACCTAGAAGCCTTCGGCAAGCAGTTGCAGGGCAATCCCGCCGAAGATGCCGCCACCGCGCTGGAACGAGTCGAAGATGCCCGCAAACGCTTGCTGCAACCGGTTAATAAAAATTACTTTGAAACTTGGCCGGAACATATCCGCAAAAACTTTACCGAGCCAACCCAAGGCCGGTTGTTCTCAGTGCTTGCCTACCTGTCCGATTTTGCATCTGGGCTGTCCACCGATGGATTAATGCCCGCGCTGAACGACCCGAACTTGCCAAGAAAAGACCTCCGCCGCCTGCTCAATACCTTGGAAGAAGACGGCTTCCTCGTATCCGACCACGATAACGACCGTCACCGCTTCCGCATGGAATTATTGCGTTTGTGGTGGCAACGGTATTTGCCGGAATAGCCCAATCTCAGGTAGGTCGGCATCCCCATGCCGACATAGAATGGATGGCGACAAAGGATTGCCGCCCTACTCGAATATATGAATGATGGAGAAATTAGCATGACTGACATCGAAACCATCGTCCACTATGGACCCCGCAATCTGAAACCGGAAGACCTCGTTGCCGGTTTTGTAGCAAGGGAAAACACGTTGGCCTATTTCCTCAACGAGCTGCGCCATCAAACCACACCGGGGGCCAGTCCGCGCCATCACCTGATTATCGGTCAGCGCGGCATGGGCAAGACTACGCTGTTACTGCGTATTGCCGTTGCTATTAGCGAAGCCACTGATTTAACTCGCCCCCACCCTAACCCTCCCCCGGTGGGGGAGGGAATTTTAACGCCTGATTCAAGTCCGCTGCCACTAGCCGATTACTTCGTGCCGCTAACCTTCCGCGAGGAGCAATACAACGTCATCAATCTGCATGTGTTCTGGCGTAATTGCATCGAATCCTTATTAGACTGGCTGGAGCAGCAAGGCCGTGACGACGAGGCCAAAACCTTGGAACGGCAATTGAACGAAGTGGAAAACGCCTATGAACAAGACCGCAAAGCCGAGGCGGGCGGCAATGCGGCGGGCCGGGTGTTCCGGCAGGCTTGCCAGCGTTTGCAGCGTCGGCCCGTGTTGTTCCTCGACAATCTGGATTTGATTATCGACGCGCTGAAAAAGCACGATTGGGGCTTGCGCGACCACCTCCAACAAAGCGACGGGCCGCTAGTCATCGGTGCGGCATCGGCGTACCCGAAAAGCCTGTCCGACCGCAAAGCCGCATTTTTCGATTTCTTCCGCATCACCACGCTGGAACGGCTGGAAACCGCCGAAGTCCGCGCCTGTTTGCAACGCTTGGCACACCGGCGCGGTGCAGCCGGCACGAAGGTGGCAGCAGTGCTGCGCCGTGATCCCGGACGCATAGCCGCGCTGACCGAAATGACTGGCGGCAATCCGCGCACATTGACTTTGTTGTATATGCTGCTGGAAAGCCAAGCGGGTGAGGATGCCTTTGCCGACTTGGAAAAACTGCTGGACCGGATGACGCCCTTATACAAAGCGCGTACCGAGGAGGCCGCGCCGCAAGCCCGCGCCGTGCTGGACGCGGTGGCGCTGAACTGGGACCCGATCACCGCCAACCAAGTGGCGAGGGATTCCGGCCTAGAGGTGACCGCCGTCAATGCCCAGTTGGCGCGGCTGGAAAACGACGGCTATGTGGAAAAGGTCGAGGTCAGTGGCAGCGGGCGTTCCGGTTATCAAATCGTCGAGCGCTTTTTCAATATCTGGTATCTGATGCGCCATGGCAATCGCCGACTAAAAAAACGAGTGCAATGGCTGACTGGATTCCTGCGCGGCTTTTACTCCCCTAGCGACCGGACAAGCCTAGCCCGCGATATGCTGCGCTCCGGCAAGCACAAAGGCCGCGCCGATGTGATGATGGCTTTGTCGGAATCGGTGGATGATCCTATTTACCGCAAAGCCTTGAGCCATGCCGCCGGCCGGGATTTGCTCCAGCAATCGGACATCCGCAAGCGCATCGAGTGCTTGGTGGACTTGCGCGACATCGACCCGGAACAAGCCGATATGGTCGAACTGGAACGGCAAGCACTGGCGGTCAAGGGGGAATGGCCGGAAGGGATGGATGCACGGAAGTTTTGGGAATTATTAGGTGGTTCGTTGGAAATGAGCGCGGCGGAGAAACGGAAGATTATCGAACAATTGCCGGGTATGGGTTTGGATGAATTGGTAGAATTGACGGCGACCTTGTGCAAGGAAATTGCCGAATTATGCGAAAGTTTGAGTATTACCGAAGAGGAATTGGAAGCTTACCGTGCGGCGATACGCGATGGGTGTATACGCCATCGCTATGACTTGCTGGGGGCTAGCGCGGCAGCCTTGCATGAGAATAATACGAGTATTGCGGCTGTGGGATGTTTGCTGGCACTAAAAGGTTACGGGGATTTAGATGCAGTAAGAGAGGTATGTAAACGTTTCGCTGATGAGACTAGTCCAATCTGGTTGCACATCCATAACGAGCCAAACTTGTATCAAATTGAAACGGCACAACGGGCTTTTGACTGTGGTTATTGGCTAGATAGGCATGAATTTATAGAAGATGCCGAGACCGCCTATCGCCTAGCCATTAGTCTTAATCCTAAATTAGTGGCATCGTGGAATAATCTAGGTTGTCTGTTTCAACAACACTTAGGGCGTTACGAGGAGGCCGAAGCAGCCTATCGTCGGGCAATTGAGATCAATCCCATGTTTGCAATGCCTTGGAACAACCTTGGCATATTGCTTGAAAAAAACTTGGCCCGTTATGAAGAAGCTGAAGCTGCCTTTCGCCAAGCTATTTCAATCGACCCCAAGTTTTCGTGGCCTTGGAATAATCTAGGCGGTTTACTGAAAAACCATTTGAGCCGTTATGAAGAAGCCGAAACTTCCTACCGCCAAGCTATTGTACTAGACCCAATGTATGCAGATGCGTGGAACAATCTTGGCAACTTACTGCAAGATCACTTGGCCCGCTACGAGGAAGCCGAAACTGCATACCATCAAGCCATCGCACTTGATCCTAAGGACGCATACCCTTGGATTGGCCTAGGCGATCTGTTGCAAAGCCACTTGGCTCGTTACGAAGAAGCAGAAGCGGCTTACCGGCAGGCCATTGCTCTCGACTCCAAGGAGACTGCTCCCTGGAACAACCTTGGCAATCTTCTTCAAAAACACTCGACCCGCTACGAAGAAGCCGAAGCTGCCTACCGACAAGCCATCGCTATTGATACCACACTTCCATTGCCATGGTGCGGTCTCGGCAAACTATTTCAAAACCACTTGTCGAACTACGAAGAAGCTGAAGCCTCCTACCGACAAGCCATCACCATTGATCCTAAAGACGCTATCCCTTGGAGCGGCCTAGGCAATCTACTGCATAACCAGTTAGCTCGCTACGAGGAAGCAGAAGCAGCTTACCGCCAAGCCATCGCGCTCGATCCCAAGGACGCGATTCCATGGAACGGTTTTGGAAACCTGCTGCAAGACTACCTAGGCCGTTATGACGAGGCTGAATCGGCCCATTTCCATGAGCTAGAACTAGGCCCCGAAAATACGGTTCCTCATGCAAATCTAGCTTATTTATACTGGCTCCATTTGAACCGCCCAGAAGACGCACAACGCCATGCCGATTTGGCCCGACCGGGAATCGCCGAATGCGGCCAGCGTTTGCTGGATGCGATGCAAGCCTTGGCTACTGCTGATTTGGGTTCGGCTTGGGCAACGTTTGATAGTGCTTTGGCAACGAACGATAAAGAAGTTTGGGTGAGCTATATCGACGACTTGCAACGAGTCCTCTGCTACACCGTCTCCCTTGGCTACGGACCCAAATTCAAGGAATGGATGGAAGCCGCCGGTTATCCCGACCGCTATGCCCCGCTGTACTGGGCTTATCGGGCGCTGCTGGAAGGCGGGGAGATTTTGTTGAACGTCAACCCGGAAGTGCGCCGCACCGCCGAGCGTATCTATCGCGGCCTTGCCATCGGAGCCAAACCCGAACCGGCCCCGCCCAAACGCACTCGGCGGCAAGCGACGAAATAAACCTGTGGGAAGGATGGAAAACGGGGAAATACCGTCATGCCGGACGGGATTCGGCAAGCTCACCACGAACGGCTTAACCTGTCCCGCCTTAAGGATTTGGTTAAAAATAACCTCCCGAAAGAAGCCAAATGTAGGCCGGAATAAGCCCGCCTTGGCGGGCGTTTCCGGCAAAGTCAGCCTCCGCGACTTGTCGGAGGTATGCCGGAAACGCCCGTGGACGGGCTTATTCCGGCCTACGGTGCAAGGAAGTTATTTTCGGCCATATCCTAAGTTGGTGGCACTACATTCCACGGGCTAGAGTTCGCCTTGACTGCCGGCTTTGGCCGGCCCGAGTAAGGACTTAAAACCTTCAAGCGCTTCCTTCAATGCATCGGCGGCACCGGCTGCATTGCCTTTCTCCAATTGCAGGCGGGCGTTTTTGATTGCCCTGGAACCGCCTTGTTTTCTTGCTTCAATAGTGCCGCCCAAGATGAGTTTGGAAGATTGGCCGGCAGCCCTAATATGTTCTTGAGCCACTGCCAAGTCATTCGCGTCGATTGATTTCAGCGCTTCTTCAATATGTGTAATGGTACTGTTGATAAGTTGTGTCGTGGCGGGTTCAGTTCCCCCCGCATTTACAACAGTGCCACCCGCACCTATGAAGAGCATTAAAAAACCAACGCCTAATAATATTTTCCTGGTATTCATCATGATGCAAACTCCTCAAGTGTATTAATGTTTATAAACTATTTGGCTCATATTGGCAATTTGGCGCAAGGCGATCCGTCACCGCCCATTTTTCCCGGATAATACGCTCTTGGAAATAGACTGTCAACCATACAAGAGGAATGTCCATGGGCAGTGCCGGCCATTGGAGACGAAATCCCGCATTATGTAAGATTATGCCAACTTGGCACTGTTTTGGTTTTCCTGATCGGAGTAAGATAAGGCATCTTTAGTTGTGAAAGGGGTGGATGATGGCTCAAACAAAAATAGTAAGACGGCTGATCTGCGGATTGGCAATTTCCCTGCTAATACTGGTGCTGCCGGGCACAGTCCTGGCGCATGGCGAAGGCGGGGGAACGGTGATCATTGGCGGATACCAAGTCAGCCTAGTTTTTACGGAACCTGTCAAAGTAAGCCAGAACCTGTTCCATGTGCAAATTCTGGATGGAATGGGCATGCCGGTCAGAGGCGCACAGGTGATAGTCAGTGCCAAACCGGCTGAAAGTGCGCAACCCCATCAGGGAAGCATGGCGGGAATGGAAGGCATGGCAGGAATGGAGGGCATGGCAAGCACGGAGGGCAGTGCACAGGAGATGGGCGGAATGGGCGGAATGCATGGGATGAGTCACGGCCCGGTGGCTGTCCCGGTCCGCGTTACGGCCAACGAAACGGATGCGGAATATAGCGGGGTGATTGCCTTTTCCGCAGCCGGTCATTGGATGGTGAACACTCATGCCATCGTCAACGGCCAGATGCTCATGGCTGATTTCCCGGCGGAGGTTGAGTACGCTTCATCGGGCTATGCCTTTGCCATTCTGGTCGCGTTCATCGGCCTGAATGCATTCATCATCTGGCTTGCCTCATTTACCAAGCGCAAATCCGTTTTGCCTGAACCAACCGTGGAATTATCATGACCACTCCATCCTCCAACTCC
>Ga0265593_1001613_pt1 | contig 10314 bp, 9 predicted proteins | sample saktaG_8_FD_190136 | JGI IMG/M metagenome (GOLD analysis project Ga0265593, IMG submission 190136) | Saline water microbial communities from Sakinaw Lake, British Columbia, Canada - sak_2011_5_24_36m | ecosystem: Environmental > Aquatic > Non-marine Saline and Alkaline > Saline ...
TTTGCTGCCGAAAACTTTGCCATCCTGAGATCCATTATCGAAACAGCCATCAAAAACAAACAAGATGTGCTGCAAGCCCTCAATGTAATCGCTCATTATAAATAGGACTGATTAGTTACGATTTAAGATATAACTTTGTTTTAAGGATTTTTTTTACGACAACAATCTTTTTATTTGGAAACTTTGATTTCTATATGTCAGGAAAGATCAGTGTCCTATTGATAGTTATCGTTTTTTTTCTTCACTCCTCAGTCATTACCGCACAGGATTTATCCAGGGTTGATTCGCTAAAAGCCTTGTTGAAAACGGTAAAAGAGGATACCAGCAAGGTTAATATTTTAAACGAACTTGGAGAACGGGTCAAGTACGGTAAGGAAAATGAAATGGAGATTCGATATGTAAACGAAGCCATTCTTCTTGCTCAAAAAATTAACTATAAAAAAGGCATTGCAGATGCGTATAAAAGTATCGGATGGTATAATAAGTCCCGCGGAAACTATGCTGATGCCTTAAAGAACTTTGCTGAATGTTTAAATATCAGTATCAAAATTGGTTATCAGAATGGGATTGCCCAGGGATACGCTGGTCTTGCAGATGTTAATTGCACGCTGGGTAATTATCCCTTGTCCCTGGAATATTTCAGCAAGGCGTTACGGATATTTCGTCAAACCTTGAATCAAAAGGGAATTACAGATGTTTATGCAGGCATAGGGAATATATTCCTTGGAAAGGGCAACTATCCCGTAGCACTTGACAATTATATGTCAGGGCTTAAAGTCGCTGAAGAGATCGGAGATAAGTCAAGAATTGCATGGGGTTATTTCAGCGTAGCACTCATTTATTACAACTTGCGCAATTATTCCGAGGCATTGGAATACTACCGGAAAGTTCTTGGTATTGGTAATGAAATCAATGATAAAGCAATGATTGCCTATACATCCAACAACATTGGATTGATTTACGCAGACCAGGGAGAATATAATGAAGCGTTGAAATATTACTCCGTCTCCGTTAAAATCACTGAAGAATTAGGTGATCAGGAGGCTTTGGCGGAATCTATCATGAATATTGGAGAAATTTACCTTCAACAAGGTGATTATACAAACGCTTTGAAGAAATATTTTTCAGCTTTGAAGATGTATGAAGCGCTCGGGCTCAGAGGAGGGATAGGCATGACTTTTATCGGGATCGGGACTGTGATTTCAAAACAAGCCATTCATAATAAAAGTGATACCGGAAGTCAGCAATATACTGAGGCCATTCATTATCTGCATATGGGATTATCCATCGCACAGCAGATTGGAGACAAAAAATCACTGAAGAATGGTTTTTTATCTCTATCTGAAACTGAACGTGTACAAGGGAACTATAAAAAAGCTTTGGATGACTATCAGTTATTTTTCATTTACCATGACAGTTTGCTTAGTGAAGAAGGCAACAACAAGGTGACCAGGTTAAAAATCAGTAATGAAACCGAAAAACGTGACCGGGAAATAAAGTTGCTTGGCAAGGAAAACGAAATCAAAACGCTTCAGGTAAAACAACAACGGATCTTTATGTTTGTATCATTTGCAGGCATAACCTTGTTGATCATCATCGTGCTGTTTATAATCAACAGCCGGAGGAGGCTAAACAAAGCCTACCTTCTGGTAAACAAGAAGAACAAAGTAATAGAAACAACCCTGGATAAACTGAAGCAAACCCAGTCCCAGCTGATCCAGTCGGAAAAAATGGCTTCGCTTGGGATGCTTACTGCCGGGATAGCCCACGAGATCAATAACCCGGTCAATTTTATCAATTCCGGGGCCATTAGCCTGCAAAAAGATTATGAGGATCTGCAACAGTTTATTCAATCCCTGGAATATAAATTTCCCGGAGTTCAGAAATACGCTGAAGAACAAGGGGTTGATGAGATCCTGACAATCATGCCTCAGACAATCGATGATATCAGGACCGGTGTGACCAGGACATCTGAGATAATAAATGGATTGCGAAACTTCACCCGTATGGATGCCTCTGAATTGAAAGAGATTAATATTCATGAAGGTTTAGAAGCAACATTACTCCTGCTAAACAGTAAAATCAAGGACCGGATAACCGTTGTGAAAGCGTTTGATGAACGAATTGGATTCATCAAATGTTATCCCGGTCCTTTGAACCAGGTATTCATGAACCTTCTTAACAATGCCATAGAAGCCATTGATCAGATGATAACCAAATATCCCGCGGAGGATCGAAAATATCAGATCGGAATAACGACAAGCCTGATGGAAACCGGATTGCAAAATCAAGTGCAGATAAAGATCAGTGACAACGGGATAGGCATTCCTGATGAAATAAAAGATAAACTGTTTGATCCGTTCTTCACAACCAAAGATGTCGGTAAAGGCACTGGCCTTGGTCTTTCTATCTGTCACGGCATCATTGAAAAGCACGATGGCAACATCTCATTTGAAAGCAGGGTCAATGAAGGAAGTGTCTTTACGATAATGCTTCCGGCTGGCTGATAGGACGGGCCGGACACACTGACTACCTTTCGCCGGTTTTGGCTGATCCCTTCAACCTTTTAACAATCAATGAATAGGGATGGTCCATTTACATCGGCTTGTCCAGCAATCGTATTGCATATAAAATTGTCCTATATTCGCATGGGGGATTTTACAAATGGAAATCAAGTTCCAACACTTTTTATTTGCACTCCTGGCGCTTGCCAATAACATCTCGGCGATCCCCTTGTTCATACGGATCTCAAAAGACTTGTCGCGCAGTGAGACGAATCGGTTATCATTGATTTCGACCCTTACCGCATTCCTTACGATGGTTGTTTCCATGCTCACCGGGACCATCATCCTCCGGTTCTTCGGGATCAGCCTTGACGCCTTCCGTGTTGCCGGTGGGATCCTGCTGGCCGGAATCGGGTACAAGATGATGAACGACCCCCCTTCTGAAACCCAGGATTCCGGCTCGTCCGTTTTGCCCAATATGATCTCGCTGGCTGTGATCCCGATCGGGATCCCGCTTACCACCGGGCCAGGGGTGATCACCACCGTGATCGTATTTTCACAGGGCATTTTTGACTCCGGCAACCTCTTCCCCGACCTTACCGTCCGCCCCTGACAGGGCAGGCCTGGACATTCCGTCACGCGTCACTTGTCACGACTTTGTCACCCTGTTACCTTGTTACCCCCGGCAATTTTAAACCCCACGGGTTCCATCGGTTCACTCTTCTTTTCAATCATTTACCGGATAGTTTCAAAGATCAATTGGATATTTTCATCATGTGATGAAACCGTCCGTTCCAGTTCCTCGATCTTCAGGGCAAGGTCTTTATGAGTTTCAAGAAATCTCCTCATTTGTACGAAAGCACGCATGATGGCAATGTTAAATGTGGTTGCATTTTTTGAGTTCAGAACTCCGGAAAGCATTGCTACGCCTTGTTCTGTGAATGCATAGGGTAGGTACTTTGTATGTTCTCCTTTCTTTAAGGTGCCAAATTGGTACCTTAGAGAATGATGTTCCTCCAGTGTTAGTTCAAACATGAAATCTGTTGGAAATCGATGTTTGTTTCGTTTAACAGCCCTTTTTAACGATTTTACTTCGACATAGTACAACTGAGCTAAATCAAAGTCAAGGATCACTTTTTCTCCCCTGATGTAATGGATCAAGCCGGCTATGCTTTCCAACTGTATTTGGACATCTGATTCCATGTCTCATTTCCTGCTTAATCCTGCAAAACCCAAAAGGTGAACCTCTTTTGAAACTTTTTCCTATCACTCCGTATAAGAAGTTTTGCATTCATCCATTGAATTCGGCTATTTTTGCTATATGAAACCAATTACAACACCTGCCGGGCTGATGGAAACGGTAAACACGTTCCGGATAAGCCGCTTGATTCTTTCTGCTTTCGAACTTGGAGTTTTCGATCACCTGTGGGGGGGATGCATCTCCTCTGCAGAACTGGCATCCAAAATGGGCAGCGACCCCAGGGCCACCAACCGCCTTCTGAATGCACTGCACGGCACAGGTCTCGTGAGGACGGAAGATGGAAAATTTTCCAATTCGGATTTTTCGGAAAAGTTCCTTGTATCCTCTTCCCGGTCATTCATGGCAGGATTGGGCCATTCAGTCGGGCTTTGGAAAAACTGGAGTACGCTGACCGATGTAATTAAAGTGGGTCATGCTGCCGAAGAGATAGAAAAGAACGATATCAACAGCCGCGGAAAGGAATGGCTCGAATCGTTTATTGCCACCATGCATGCGAGGGGTGTTTCCCAGGGCCGGGAGATGGCCGGCCTGCTCGATCTTTCGGGAACCCAAAGAACGCTGGATGTGGGAGGCGGTTCAGGCGCATTTACCTTTGCTTTTATTGAAAAAAATCCAGCCATTACCGGGGTGATCCTTGATCTGCCCAACGTGGTCCCGATCACCCGGAAATATATCGGTGAGGCCGGTTTTTCCAGTTCCGTTACTACATGTCAAGGCGATTATCTCCATTCCGGTTTTGGGGAGGGATTTGACCTTGTGCTGATGTCGGCCATCATCCATATCAACAATCCTTCGGAGAACAGCCTCCTGATCAGAAAAGGGGCAGATGCGCTGAACAGGGGAGGACAACTGGTTATCATGGACCATGTAATGAACGGGGAACGGACGGAACCATTTGTTGGGGCCCTGTTTGCCTTGAATATGCTGGTGGGAACAAAACAAGGGGATACCTATACGGAAAAGGAACTCCGCGACTGGATGCAGGATGCAGGATTAAGCAGCATCCGCCTGATAACAGCCGAATCCGGAATGCAGATGATGGTCGGGATAAAAGATCATTCCTGAAGCTTCCGGTTGAAAAGCTCAATCAAATGCCGTTTATTTATTTAAGAATATATTAGCCCGATTTGCGGCATTTTGTCTGATATTGTAGTAGTAAAAAGGATAATCAAAGCTATGGTAAACTCCTTTTGGAAACCCGCTGAGTGAATCTAATTTGGCTATTCTGGATTCATCGGCCGTTGTGCAAACCAATACACCCTTTACTGTGTCAACGCGGGCATCGGCGTACTGTGGTATTTTTACCCATACTCCTGCTTTATTTGGAAAGAGTGACCCCAAACCTTGTGTCGTGTCTGCTAAGGTCTCATCTCTTGTCCAGGTGATAGGATTTATCACAAGGCCAACCTCCCCATACAGCACAGGATTCACACCAGTAACATCAATTGCTTCGGTGTTATATGAAATCAATTTCCGTAATGTGCAGGATCCGAATTTAAGGAAAACGATGCTCAATAATGCTTTTGAAACCGTCAGTGATCAGTGGATTCAAAACGGGGCAATCTATAATCTCCTTGAAGATAACTGCAGGAAGTTTACCAAGGATATGTTAGACTATCTGCAGCCTTAAAAAAAAGCATGAATGGATGACTTGGACAAAATGGATCATATGACCACCCCTAATAAAGATGCAACAACACAGTGCAATTTACCTGTGCTAGTGTTAACCACGAATATTAAAGGATTTACCTGTCCGGATTACTTTCCGGAATTACTTATTTAATTTTCGCTTTTCTAAAGCTTCAATAGCAGGTAACTCTTTTTTATATTGCTCAACATCCCACTTTATCCCCGCTGGCTCAAGATACTCCTGCATCGGAGGAAGCCCAACCTCAACGCGTCTTGCATCAACATTGCCGGGATCCTCCAATGGACAAACATATGTTTTTTTTGTAACGGGATCCATTCCCAGCTGACTTCCATAAATCTGCCTGCGCCCCTCTTTCAGTGCCACCCTGTCTTCAAGTAAAGCTAACTGATCGGCCCTGGCCCTCCCGTTTTTAACCGCCTCTCTCATGATTGGCAAATACTTTTCCTGCGTTTTCAGGTCGGAATGCTGAATCACGGCAAAAAAAGTCGAGTTCCCGTATTCTCCAACTACATCGGCCCCTAACCAGCCATATTTTTCAATTATAGAAGTAATCTTGACGGTGTTAATCGAATCTGTTTTCCTGCATTTTTCTTTAAATGCTTTATCATTTACCATTGAATCGACCTCTTTTGATTCCCAGCCATATTTTTCAGCAATTGAATCTAGTTGTAACCTGGATTTTTGATCATCTGTAAAAATAGTATCTAAAGTGGCAATAAGCTTTTTATTATAATTGGCTTCTTTTTTTTCTTTGTTCGATTTTACAATGCTTTTAATCTCCTCCCACCGGGAGTCATTATACAAAGGCTTCAAATCGTTATCATTTATCAGCTGATCATACGCTGCACTATTACCTTTTATTGCGATCATGAACAGATGCGCAAAAGCGGAATCCTTTTCATTGGCCAATGCCCAGTTGCAGGCAGCATAATACCGGTCCTCTATTAATCCTTTGTTCCCGTTCACAGCGAATGCCTCTGTATACTTTTTCCCTGAATTCTGATATTCCCCATTTTGATAAAGCTTGTAGGCTTCATCAATCAGTCTTGTATATTCCCCGTTATTCTGGCAAAAAGCAATATGAACAACCATCAATAATGATATTCCTAAGAAAATCATAGATCTCATAATCGATTGTTTTTTTCAATTCCCGTTAGGCATAAAAAAATACTGAATGTTAATCGTCAGCCCAATTTTCAAATGTCAAGGTATAATATTAATATGTGGTTTTTAAGGGGAGAATGCACCTGAAAAGTCTTTTATTACAATGGACAACTCCATCGGTCTGTCCAATCCCTGGCGCTATTTAAAAGAAATACCCGATTTCAATAGAATTGTCAGGGAATTGTCTCTGGGTATTCTATCAGTCCACAGGAAATCACAGTAAGAAGGAAGCCAGAGAGAAGCTTTGTATCGTCTTGCTGTTTGCCCAATAAATGCTGTATCCTCAAGGGCTTTATCTTCATCACCGTAACAATGGACCATTAATGCTGTTCCCATACAATGGCTGATATGCCAGGCAGTATCATTGTAAGTAATTTGCTTACCATTCATAAGCATTGTCGTAAACAGGGTATCCGCAGCTATCAGGGATAAACTTTCAGCATATTGTGGAAACGTTTGACCAGGGGGAATGCCTGAATAATTTACATTCGTGATGTGCTTCGTTGTAATGATTAATGCGGAATCCTTAATGTACGTTATCAATCGGTATGAACAAGGGTAAACAATAATTGAACCGGTTTCTATATCATATAAGGTCTGATTTCCTGATTGTTGTTCTGTAATATCAGTTGCATGAAAATGTCCCGTAAACATAATCTTTAGTCCCGCATTCATAAGTTGATTTGCTACATCTCTAAAATTATCCAGCATAAAGCCAGGGAATGTTGTGTCCTTGTCGGTAAATTGCTCAACTAATCCGTGATGCATCATACCAAAAACTGTTTTTCCTTTCTGAGCTGCTTCTGCCAATCGGTCAAGTACCCATTTCATGGTGCCCGGCCTGATCGCTCCTGCAGTATAAATCGAATCGTTTATATTATCATACTTACAGCAATCAATTGCGAGGAGCCAGAGATTGGGCAAAGGTTCCGATACATAACTCAGGGAGTATGGATCGGTATACAGCGCATCGCTATAACCACAATCTGAATAAATCGATCTGAATTTATCCGGACCGATATTCTGAACCCTATTCTTTGTAGCGCCGTTGTAAACATACGAATGCGGGTTGTAAATGTCATGGTTACCAGTAATAACCCTGACTTTGATCCCGGCCTGAATCAATTGCTGGAGGTATAAATGAACCGAGACATTGCCAACCAGTTCACCATCTTTGGTAAGATCTCCGGGAACAAGGACAAGGTCGGGCTTTGGCGTTGCATGAATTAACTCATAAATAGCCTCCTGCATGATGGCATCACTCGCGGCCAGGAGTTTCCCGTCCGTTACAAGATAATCCTGAAATGCGGGACCATCCTGTATCAGCAAGGAAGGATCCATGTAATGATTGTCGGCCAACACAGCAATCGTATATACATTATTTGCGGTGCTATAAACGGTTTCGCTCTTTTTACATCCTGCAAAAAAAAACAGTATCAGGATCGCTGGCAGTACAAATAGTTTTTTCATGTGCCCCGGGATTTAGTTTTGGTTGTGAAATGGATACTTGTCTCGGGGAAATTTTACAAGATCAATCCTCTCCGATACCATAAAGATACACCTTTATCCTGGGCTCCATCCATGTTCCCCAAAATATTAATTTCCAGTTCCCCTTCCTTCTGTCTTTGACTGGAAAAGCCAGTCAACCCGATTACCCTCAGGCCAGCGCAAACCGACCACCCCAAAGCATTGATTGTTAACAAGTTTGCAAGGTCAATAAAAATCGGTTGAGGGTGGGCATTGGCGGGTGCTTCAGGGTTATTTGTTCCCGATCGTTTCGTGTGCGTATGGGCGCACCTCAGTCTTTGATGCAGCGCACAGAAATACCAACCTTCTTGTAGGGGGCCCAAGGAGTACATTCCTCCAAGTTATAGTAAAGAATCCGTTCAAACGCCATTGTATCCGATTCCGCTACCGATGACCAGAAAAAGGTGTTGGCATTTAACATATAAAAAAATCCATCACCTCCCAAGCTTCCGCCCGGAAGGGCAGTGAATTCACTGGAGTTGGTTGCCTCGGTATTTGGTGATAACCAATGAGTTGTTCCGGCCTCTTTCATCTTGCCTCCGGCAATTTTGTATCCGCCAAGAAAATCAGTAAGCACTGTCCATTCATTATCACTTGGCAAATGCCAGCCCGACGGGCAAACCCCAAGTGCTGTTTCCCAATCATATAACCTGCCATAGGTATCACAATTTGAAGTATTATTATCCCAGCACCAACTATTTCCGGTTTGATAATTCATATTTTTCTGCAACCAGCATTGGTCGCCGATCTTAACGGTAGGGTAAACCTGTCCGTCTCTTGAATCTGTCACGGTTGGTACTCCGGGGCAGCCTTGTCCCCCAGTTCTAAAAATAACCTGATTCCCATAACCCGTACCGGAACTGTTTGTGGCATAAGCCCTCACATAATACGGAGTGTTTGCAGCCAGTCCGGTTATGTCGCTTGTAAAACTACCTGTTCCGCTGCCATCCGTAGTTTTACTGTCAGAGAGGGTAGGATTTTGTGACCTACTCCAGCATACGCCTCTTGCTGTCACGGTGGAACCACCTTCCGATGTTACATTCCCGCCTGAGGTGGCCGTGGTTTGTGTGATGTTTGTTACTGAATCAGTTTCAACTGTTGGCACACCTCCAACTACCGTTGTAATATTCACATTAGCATAGGCGCCGTCAGATTTCCCATTTCCATAAGCGGTAAGCAAGACATAATAGTTTCCGTTCTGAAGATATTGATGGTCAAAAGTCATTACCGCTGTGGTAGAGGTTTGTCCATCACCGAAATCCCATAAATAAGATGTAGCATCCGTTGAAGTATTAAAAAATGTAACTACCCCGTTCGCTTTTCTGGTATACTCGAACATCCCATAAGGGTCTTTAACAACCGGGGGAGAATCAGTGGAATCAGTTTTCGTACAACTCGGAACCATCAGGAAGAGTCCTGATAAAAAGAGAAAAAATTTATATTTTTTCATTGGTTATTTGTTGATGTATCTATTTTGTAAAGATATGGCATTATAAATGTAATGTCAAGAATTTGAATGTGTTATTTTAAAAGTGGCTGTCATATGAAAATGGATAATAGTTGAATTAGCCCCAAATTATGCTCTCTGGCCAATCCATCCAATCGGATGCATAAGACACTCGTATATGGAAAGGTTGTCATATGTCAGATGATGCGTATTTGGGAGCATCTGGTGACAATGGTATGATCCTCAAATAATTCTTCTGCATCATTAAATTCAACAGTTGAAGGTGTTAATGGGGCCAATTCAAAGTTTGACAGGCATATAAAGATTGTGAAAATAAAACACTTTTTTTCTTAATACACCTGATATTGGTGGATTTCGTTGATGGCGGGTAATCCTTTGTGGCTGTATCGACAATAATGGCGAGGAAGCCCTCCATTTCTCTTCCTTCCTTGGGCATATCTGCGGGAATATTGCCCTTTTTATCAAGAAAGTGGGTCAGGTTGGATATGAACATCTTATTGGGGGTTAAGGGGGATATGTGTGAAACATGTAAGGAATTCCCAAAAATGTGTAATACTTCCGGAGTTAAACAGCACGAACTTTGTCTCATCATCCGAATTCAGCAAACCCTGGTCAGGAACATTACAAGAGTAAATAAAGAAACCATTATGAAAACTGAAGAAACACCCGAAAAGAAAATTATCGTTGTTTACAGGAAGGACGGGAAGACACCCGATTTGAGGTACACAGGTTTGAGGGA
>Ga0265593_1001614_pt1 | contig 10308 bp, 17 predicted proteins | sample saktaG_8_FD_190136 | JGI IMG/M metagenome (GOLD analysis project Ga0265593, IMG submission 190136) | Saline water microbial communities from Sakinaw Lake, British Columbia, Canada - sak_2011_5_24_36m | ecosystem: Environmental > Aquatic > Non-marine Saline and Alkaline > Saline ...
TCGCATCATTCCTAAGCTATGCGAATATCTCCAGGATTGAATTGGATGTGCAACACTATGTTATCCCGGCCCCTATTATTCCGATCACAGAGCGGGCGTTCAACACGGTTTATGAAGTCGTAATTGAGCTTCTCGAAGCCGACGAAGATCAGGTAATTATTAATAAAAAACCAAAGCCATGAATGAAATTACAACAAAGGATTTTTTTGCCCGGAATGATGTACGTGCAAAATTCGAGGAAATGCTTGGAAAGCGTGCGCATCAATTTATCACATCAGTCTTACAGATAGTGGCATCTAATACGATGCTGAAGAATGCCGATTCCTCGAGCATCTATAATTCGGCCACCCTTGCGGCCACCCTCGATCTACCGCTGAATAATAACCTGGGGTTTGCTTATATTATCCCGTACAATGTGAAGCAAAAGGATGGGACGTATAAGGTAATGGCACAATTTCAAATTGGGTATAAGGGGATCATTCAACTTGCCCAGCGATCAGGGCAGTTCCTTACCATTTCATCGGCCCCGGTTTATGAAGGCCAGCTGGTAGAAGAAAACCCATTGACCGGGTTTGTATTCGACTTCACGAAGAAAAGATCAGAAGTGGTCATTGGTTACGCCGCTTATTTCAAACTCCTGAACGGTTTTGAAAAGTCAATGTATATGTCGGTTTCCGATCTGAAAGCACATGGAAAAAAGTTCTCAAAAACATATGACAATGGGAACGGCCTGTGGAAAAATGATTTCGAGGCAATGGCCAGCAAAACAGTGATAAAACTGTTGCTTTCCAAATTTGCGCCTCTGTCGATTGAAATGCAAAAAGCCGTGATCTCTGATCAGGCCGTGATCTCTGATCAGGGAGATGTACAATATGTCGATCATGAAGAAGTCCTGGCCAATAAGGAAGCAGAGAGAATTGTCTTGATGATCCAAGATTGCACGTCACTGGAGGATCTGAAGAAAATTGAAAAAGACGTGCCAATGGACTTGGTAGATTTCTTGACGGCAAAAAAAGACGAATTGGCCGAGGCCGGAAAGGGGACAAGAAAATGAAACATGATTTTTCAATTACACGCTTTAGGGCATCCCAGGCCGGTAAACTGATGACCGATTCCCGGTCAAAGTCAGAAGCTATTTCTGAAACCACAAAGGAATATTTAAGGGAGGTATATATCAATATCCGCTATGGCAGGAGCAAGGATATTGTGAGTAAGTTCATCCAGAAGGGGAACCTATCTGAAGAAGATTCCCTGACTATTTTATCCCGGGTTGAAAAAAAATTCTTTACCAAAAATGAAGATCATTTTTCAAATGATTTTCTCAAGGGGACCCCGGATATAATTGAAAAAAACGATGCCGGTATTGTGATTTTCGACACAAAAACATCCTGGGACATCTTTACTTATTTCAAAGCGAAACATTCACCGGTTGACAAAATGTATTACTGGCAACTTCAATCCTACATGGATCTTACCGGTTCAAATATCGCATATCTGGTATATTGCCTTGTAAATACACCGGAAAAGTTAATTGAATCCGAAAAGCGGAAGTTCGCATGGAACGCCGGGATTATGGATTCTGATTCTGAGATATCTCAGGAGGCATTGGCATCGATTGAAAAATTGTGCATCTATGATGACATCCCAATTCAGGAGAGGGTTCATAAAATTATGATTGAGCGTAATCAGGATGACATTAATAGGCTGCATGAGAGGGTGATTGAGTGCAGGAAATGGATGAATGAAAACTTTTAGCCCATCCACCCGGCGGCGGGACAATATAACTCCGGTTGATCCCGCCCCGGAGAAGGCGGATGGCGATTTAAAATAAAAGCCTTGGGAGGGCTTCGTAAAACCCAACAAAAACAGCATGAAAATACATCATTTTACGAGAGAGGACATGGTAAGTTTTGGAAACTTCCTCCTTTCCGATGCAAGAACAGAAGCGAAAATGAAACACCCTGAGTTTAATCAGGAGCAGAAAGAGGAAACTCTAAAGCAGGTTAGTCACGCTGACGTGAGCAACTGGTTTGACACGCAAATAGTTGAGATTGCAGAGTAGTTAAATGTCTGGTGGGGCGGATTTTAACGCAGAATGTTTGATTGAAACACTAAAAAAATAAAAAAGAAGGGAGGGGAAAATTCTTTCAAAGAGTACCCAAAATTTAATACTAAAACAGATGAAAAAATTAGGAGTATTTTTAACATTAATTGGTTCAGTGCTTATTATTTTAAGCATCGTTGGCGGAATTGTTGGTTCTTATCAATATGAAAATTCGTTTAAATCATATTGGGATTTAGCAGACAAAGCATCAACTATAATTAAAAAATCAGAAAACATTGACAAGTTTGTTGATGCACTTGAAAAAGGCGGATTTGAAGGAGAATATAATGCTGTATTTTTAACAACACCAAACAATGCTTTTGACCAAAATTTTGAAGCGTTAAAAACATTACAACAAAGATTGCATGAGATTCAAAAAATGGATGTTACTTCATTTGAATATCAAACAGCGATGCAACAAATAACAGGACAAGAACAAGGCGAAGCCAATGAAATGTTAAGTATTTTTAAGGGTATTTGGTGGAAACAAAACCATTTTTTACTATGGAACTGGATTGCGTGGGTTCAAATTTTGTCTTGTATCGGAGTTATAATTACAGGAATAGTTATTTGGGGTAATGAGGAAGATTGGTGGCATAATAGGTATGTTTATGATGAAGGTGGTAATTGTGATGGGTTCGTCTGTTAATTGCCGCTAACGTTGGCGGCTTGGCGATGTTGCCGATTACCGCAGCCAAATTGAAAGTAAAAAGTTGAGGGTTTGTTCTTCAGCTAAATTGAAAAACGTCACGGCAATATTGCCAAACCGCTTGTTACACGAAGCCAATTAGGGACTTCGCATATTCTGTCAAAATGGAGATAAATAAAATAATACAAGGGAATTGCTTAACAGTATTAAAAACGCTGCCTGATAATAGCGTGGATTGCTGTATTACTTCGCCACCTTATTGGGGATTGAGAGATTACGGACACGATGAACAATTAGGAAGTGAAAAACACTTTAAAGACTTTGTAAACAACCTTTGCAATGTGTTTGATGAAATAAAAAGAGTGCTAAAAGATACAGGCACTTGCTTTGTGAACCTGGGAGATAGTTATTCAAGTGATACAAAGGGAACTGGTGGACCGTCCGATAAGCAACTTTCTAATAAAGGAAGCATGTATGCTGCTAAAAAGTTTGATACTGAAATACCAAATAAATGCCTTTGCCTTGTGCCTGAAAGGTTTGCTATTGAAATGGTTGATAGAGGATGGACAATTAGAAATCAAATTATCTGGCATAAACCAAACCAAATGCCATCAAGTGCAACTGATAGGTTTACTGTTGATTTTGAAAAGATATTTTTCTTTGTGAAAAAGCCAATGGGATATTATTTTGAACAGCAACTTGAAAAAAGTATTTGGGCTGAATTTGACAAAAGAAGTGAAGTAAAAGGTGGTGTAAAAAGTAACGGCAAAACTGCAACTGGCAATTATGCCACAAACAAAGTAGCATATACCGAAGGTGGAATGAGAAATATTAGAACAACGTGGAGTGTGAATACAGAGCCTAACAGCGAAGCTCATTTTGCCACTTATCCGCAAAGATTGGTAGAACGTATGATAAAAGCAGGATGCCCCGAAAATGGGCTTGTAATTGACCCGTTCTTTGGAAGTGGAACAACTGGTATCTATGCAAGGAAAGTCAATCGTAACTTTGTCGGCATAGAGTTGAACCCTGAATATGTAGAGATTGCAAATAAACGTCTCTTTAAAGAATTAGGGATGTTCGCATAGGTTTCGTGTAACGTCTTTACTGCCGCCAAATGACGGCTATCTCACTAAAACTAAAAGGAAATGATAAAGTTGATAAATGATCACTTTCAGAATTATAAGCCTTATGGGATTCCAAAGGCCCAATTAATCATTGCGGACATACCCTATAATGTTGGGAAAAACGCCTATGGCTCAAATCCATCATGGTACATCGATGGAGATAATAAGAATGGTCAAAGCGAACTTGCCGGGACGGAGTTTTTTGACACAGACAAGGATTTTAGGGTAAAGGAATTTATGCACTTTTGTTCAAAAATGCTGGTAAAAGAACCAAAGGAAACAGGCAAGGCCCCATGTATGATTGTTTTCTGTGAGTTTGAGCAGCAATTTGAATTGATTGGACTTGCAAAGGAATACGGGTTAAACAATTATATAAACCTTGTCTTTCGGAAAAACTTTTCTGCTCAGGTTTTAAAAGCAAATATGCGGGTTGTTGGGAATTGTGAATATGCCCTAATTCTTTATCGGGAAAAATTACCAAAATTCAATAATAATGGTAAAATGGTTTTTAATTGCATGGATTGGGTCAAAGATTTCGATACGGAAAAAATTCATCCGACACAAAAACCAATTAAGGTACTTGAAACCCTCATTAAAATATTCACAGATCCTGGAGAGGTCGTTATTGACCCGGTTGCCGGAAGCGGAAGTACATTAATTGCGGCAAATAATACCGGTAGATCAGGCTTTGGGTTTGAGATAAAGAAGCCATTTTATAAAGAAGCCATAAAATTAATTGAAAAACATGAAACAATAACAAATGAGATCAAGGCCATTGGTTATGCGAAAACAGAAATCAGTAAAAATCATCCTATATTATTTTAACCCATGATTGAAAAGAAAACACACAAGCCGGATGGACAGCATCAGAGAATAATCAGGTATCTCAGGCAGGGCCGGCATCTCTCCCTGATTAATTCATTCGAGGCCGTAGGTGTCATGGCTCTATCACAGAGGATAGGGGAATTGATCAAAGAAGGATATCCAATACGCCGGGGTAGGATGACCACGAAATCCGGAGCCATGATTGGGAAATATGAATGGATTTTTGAACAGCAGTGTGAGCTGAAGCTGTAAGCCTAAATCATAGCTAATAGTTATTAATAATATATCATTTTATCATTGACTTTTATAATCTTTTAATGTATATTTGTACACGAATTTGACAAATTCATCCTATGGCTACAAAAATAAAAAGTAATCATTCTCAAAAATCCCTGACCAGGGGAAAGTATAACAGGGGGAGTAGCCACCTGCCTGTTATTGGCATTGTCAATGCTGATCCTGGCAGGGTTTTTATACACCAATTATGGCACTAAGAGATCAACCGTATTTACCACTATACGTTCAGGATTTTTTGACCGATGAAAAACTGATTGAATGTTCAGCACAAACAACCGGTGTATATATCAGGCTCCTATGTTTAATGCACAAATCTGATGAATATGGTAAGATTTTGCTACGGCAAAAAGACTGGCAAACAGACCAGCAAATTTTAAATTTTGCTAAGAAGTTGCTAAGGCAAATGCCATACACCGAAGAAATTATTTTTAATTCCTTGGTGGAATTAATAAATGAGGGGGTCTGTATAATTGATGGTGATTATCTTATTCAAAGGCGCATGGTTAAAGACAATGAGATAAGTTGTATAAGAAAAATAACAGGTTCTAAGGGTGGTTTTGCTAAGGCAAATAATGTAGCAAAAAACATAGCAAATGTCATAGCAAACACTGAATATGAATATGAAGATGTAAATATTAATAATAATGGTGTAAAAAAAATTCATCCTTCATCTTCAGATTATCTTGTTTTTTATGACATGGAAAAAGTTGAACAGGAAATGATCAATTCTGAATCCTGGCAGGTTAATATCCTTCAACTTAACCCATCCTTGGAAAAACTAAGGTTGCTCAAAGAAATATCCATTTACTGCCTGGAACAAAAAACAGACAACGACATAAGCAAACCATTTTCAGAATATAAAAGGCACTTCAGGAATTGGATAAGAAATAAACTGAGCAAGGAACTGCCGGCAATAAAATCACATACGCCAATCGGGAACGTATCACCGGCTCCAGCCAATATTGTAAAAATATCTAAACAGATGAACAAATGACAGAATATGGGAAAATACCACCACAGGCCATAGACCTTGAGGCATCTGTTTTGGGATCGGTTTTATTGGAATCGGACAGTCTTATCCGAATAAGCGACTTCATCACCCCTGAAACATTTTACAAACCGCAGCATAAGACAATATTTCACGCGGTTCAGCTTCTTTATTCCCGAAATGAATCCATTGACGTACTTACTATAATTGAGCAGCTGAGAAAGACCGGTGAACTTGATGCTATTGGGGGTGCATTTTACTTGACATCGCTTACTAATGGCATTTCATCCTCAGCAAACATTGAACACCATGCACGCATAATTCAGGAAAAATTCATACAACGGGAACTGATAACCGTAGGAACGGAAATAACCAGGGACGCCTATAATGATCAGATTGATGTATTCGACTTAATGGAGCGTGCAGAGAGTATGATTTATAAAACATCAGAGCAAATAACCCGGAAAGATTTTGAGAGCCTGTCTGGTCTTATAATTGACGAAATGCGGGATTTGCAAACCAGGATGAAAAGCGAAGCAAGGTTATTGGGTATTCCTTCCGGATTTACGACCATTGACCGGGTAACAAATGGCTGGCAAGGGTCAAATTTGATAATCATTGCCGCCCGGCCCTCAATGGGGAAAACCGCCCTTGCGTTGAATTTTGCCAGAAATGCAGCGGTGGATTTTAATACGCCGGTTGCGTTTTTCTCACTTGAAATGTCTGCAAAACAATTAACACAGAGAATCATCTCTTGTGAATCCAGGGTAAACTACTCTCAGATACAATCCGGAAATGTTCAGAATGAATATGAATTGATTTGTCGGAAGTCTGGTGAGATTTCTAATTCCAAAATATTCATTGATGATACTTCATCCATTGGGATTTTTGAATTACGAAGCAAGGCCAGAAAAATGAAGATGAAACACGGGATAGGGATTGTTGTCGTTGACTACCTTCAATTAATGCACGGAGAAAAAGAGAAAAATGGGAATAGAGAACAGGAAATTTCATCTATCTCCAGAGGATTAAAAGCACTGGCCAAAGACCTTGGCATTCCAGTCATAGCATTATCGCAATTATCCCGTTCATGTGAAAGTAGGGCTGATAAAAGGCCGATTTTATCTGACTTGAGGGAATCGGGTTCCATTGAACAAGATGCCGATATTGTTGGATTTCTTTACCGGGGCGCATATTACAAGGATAGATTACCGGATGGATCTGAATATCCCCCTTCACTTGTTGAATTGAATTTTGCAAAGAATCGAAACGGAGCAATAACCCTGGAGCCAATTACGCTGAATTTCTCTGCAAATATTCAAAGGTTTTCAGATCAGCCAGACGAAGATGTATTTTAAATGGCACTTGTAAAAACTATATTAAACGATAAGGCTGTGTATATCATAACTGATCGAATTTTTGAATTAAGCGGAAAAGAATGGCAGGTAATTGGTCTTGAATTCAGGGATCGGAAAGCGATCTATACGGTAAAAAACGGGGATGACATCCACGAGGTTGATGAAAAAACAATAATTGATAGGCATAAAAAGCACGGGATAGACATACCAGTAATCCCGCTAAACGAAGCGATAAGATGATAGAATTATTACGAATCCGAATCCAGAGGCTTAATGGCCACAATGTAATCAGTCAGGAAAGTGTTGACCCGAAAAACAAGCGGTTTGAAACAGAGGAAGCGCTTGAGTATTACCGGAAAAAGAAAGAACTGATGCTTCAGTTTGCCCAGGACAAGAAAAACAAGAAAACCGGCGATGATACCCGGGTTGAAGTTTTGTTTGACAAAAAAGAAGTACCGGTACAGGAAAGGACTAATGAGAACTGAAAAAATGTTTTAAAAATCTTTAACCATGAATGAAGAACCCATAAAATTCGCCGTCCTGATCTATGTCGTGGCCCTCACAACCCTGGCATTTTTAATATACATCGGAATAAAATCACAAAAAATCAGGGAGTTTAAGAAGAACCTTAAACCCGGGTATTGGTGCTATTATTACGAAGGCGAAGAACGTATGGCCGCACGGGTTGAGGTAATTAAGGATGAGTTGGTTTTATTGAAAAACGAATATGACGAACTCATTTACAGAAACATAAACGATCTTTATATATGAACGAACTGGTAATGGCCATAGACCCCGACCTGCACAAGAACGGGGTTGCGATGATTGAGAACGGCAAACTACTCAAGGTTGAATCGCTGTACCTGTGGGATTTAATTTCTATCATAGTTCATTCCGCTTTTTACTGTGGAGAATTTGGGGATAAATTTCACGTCATCATTGAAGATGGGAACCTGGGACGGTCTGCTAATTGGCATGGTGGAGGCAAAAGAACAGCCGGAAACGTTGGAAAGAATCAGGCCATTGCAACGATCCTGCGTGAACTGTGCGAATGCCATAACATATCCCATGAGTGCATAAAGCCTCACGGATATTCAAAGGTATTCAGGGATGAAAACATATTCAAACAGGCGACCGGATGGATGGGACGGACAAATGAAGATAGCCGTGCTGCGGTTGCCATAGGATTCAGGTTCGTAAAATAAAACCCTAAAATTAAAAACCATGACAAGACCAGATTTTCCAAGACCTTATACGATTTTAACACCTGAAATGATTCATCGTATAAATTCAGATCAAGAAGTTTATGACAGAAATCCAGAAAGGTCTGAAAGGATGCAAAGACAAGCCGAAGAAGATTATGAACGTGAAAAACAAGAAATGTATGAACAAGAGCGAAGACATAATCAGCGGGATTAAATGGTATAAATTTTTAAATTACAGCAAAATGGAAAATAATCAATGTAATTCACTAAATCAATAAGACCATGCTAATCCTTACGGCAATTCTCGAAAACCTTTCTTCCAGAAAAGACAGAACCCTGAAGCTCACGTTTGGAACGCAGGAGCTTTCACCAGATCAGGTTACGCAACTTTATGCAGCTCTTGACAAGTTTATTTTCGTGGCACTTAAAGTTGACGATTTCAAAAGTAACGAAATGAAGATACTTTCAGACCTGCAATCCGGATATGAGGAAAAATCAAAAAGTCAATCCAAAAGAATACAGTCAGTCCTTTTCATCCTCTGGAACCAAAACAATGAAGGCTTCGTCGATTTTGACGCTTATTATAAATTCAAAACCGAAAAGTATATTGACCATCTGAAAAGTAAAATTGAACAGTAAAGTAAAAAACCATGAACCTAACACCATATGCAGCACCAGGAATCGGGGGAATAAAATACATTGTAAATATCAACAACTTTGATTCTGATGTTTCAGAAATTGTTGCAAAGGTTTGCCACGAATCGGGAACCAGCATTGAAGAACTTTACACACGATCAAGAAAAGGGAAAACGCCAATTTGCCGATATCTTGTCTGGCATGTCTTGAAAAAAAAACATCCACGAATCCCGGGAAGAACACTTGGAAAGGTGTTTGGAAATTACGATCACTCAACGGTTCACACAGGAATAAAACTTATTGGGATTCTGAAGGAAAATAAAAATTACAAGGATTTCATTTTCTCAGTAGAACGGTCATTCCTGCCTAATTAACTTGACAAAACGTTTTTTAAAGGCTATTTTTGTAACGTGAAAGAGAAAAAACTTACGGCAAAGGAAAAGGATTTCTGCAAGTATTACAGGCTTTGCGGGAAAAATGCAAGCGAGGCGGCCAGACTTGCTGGATATAGAGAAAAGTCTGCAAGGCATACAGGATCTGAAAACCTGACAAAACCGCACATTCAAGAAGAAATCAAACGTGTTTCCGAAAACATTGAAGAATCCTTATGTCTCTCAAAGGAGTTGATCATAAGGGAACATATAAAGATAGCCCTAAGTTCCATTGCCCACCTTCACAATACGTGGATTGAAAGAAAAAAATTCGAACAGCTGACTGAAGATCAAAAGGCTTGTATCTCAGAAATAACGACAAGCATCCAAAAGAAAAACATTGGAACAGGCATTGAGCCGGAAATAGTGGAAGTCGAATTTATAAAGATAAAACTATACGACAAACAAAAATCGCTTGAAGCAATTTCAAAAATTATGGGATATGATTCAGCCACTAAACTGGAAATTGAGGATAAGCGGAAAACCATATCAGACCTTTACCCACCGGAAGAAGAATTAATGAACAGAGCAAATGCGCTGGATAAGTCCTAATCTTCTTTATCTTCATTGGGCGTTAAGAAACAAAAGCGGTGCATTGCTGGAAGGTTCGAGCCGATCAACGAAGACAATCGCATCAGTAGATTTCATCATTTATTTGTGTGCCAGGAAAGAAACCAACGCCACTATT
>Ga0265593_1001615_pt1 | contig 10301 bp, 8 predicted proteins | sample saktaG_8_FD_190136 | JGI IMG/M metagenome (GOLD analysis project Ga0265593, IMG submission 190136) | Saline water microbial communities from Sakinaw Lake, British Columbia, Canada - sak_2011_5_24_36m | ecosystem: Environmental > Aquatic > Non-marine Saline and Alkaline > Saline ...
GCCGGGGGCTCTTTGAACCCGTTCTCCAAGAGCCATGTGACTATCGCTGCTTGCTTCTGGACATGCTGTCCCGGCCCAATCTCTGTTCCAAGGAATGGATCACCCGCCAGTATGATCACGAAGTGCAGGGGTCGAGCGTCGTCAAACCCCTTGTGGGAAAAGACCGGGATGTTGGCAGCGATGCATCCGTTATCCGTCCGGTATTGACCTCCGAGCGCGGAATTGTCTTTACCCAGGCCCTGCTTCCCCAGTATTCGCAGATCGACGCTCACGCCATGACTGCCTGCACCATTGACGAGGCGGTTCGACGGGTCATTTCCGCAGGCGGGGACATGGACCAGATCGGCGGGGTGGACAATTTTTGCTGGCCCAGCATTCAATATCACCCGGTGAACAATCCGGACGGACGCCTGAAGGCGGCTCAGCTCGTGCGCTCCTGCCTGGCCCTGAAAGAGATGTGTCTGGCCTACGCGATTCCGCTTCTTTCGGGTAAAGACAGCATGTATGTGGATGGACATCTTGCCGGCAAATATGGCGAAACCCATAAGGTCTCCGCCCTTGAGACCCTGCAGTTTTCAGCCAGCACCCTCATTTCCGACATTTCCCGCTGCGTAACCCTGGATCCCAAGGCAGCGGGTGACCGGGTCTATGTTCTGGGCGCTACGCGAAACGAGCTGGGGGGGTCCGAATATTATGACCATCTTGGATATGTGGGACTGAATGTTCCCCGGGTCTTTCCGGACCGGTTTCTTCCCATGTACCGGGCGCTTTCCCGTGCCATTGAAAACCGCCTGGCTGCTTCCTGCCACGGCATCTACAGCGGCGGCCTGGGGATTCATCTGTCGCTGGTCGCCATGGCCGGCAATCTGGGCATGTCCATCGATCTTTCCCGTCTTTTGCTTGAAGCGCCCCTCAGAGACGATCAGGCCCTGTTCTCGGAATCCGCGGGTCGTTTCATTGTCACCGTATCCGAAGACAATGCACAGGCATTTGAATCGCTGATGGCCGGGCAGTCCTTTGCCTGCATCGGGAAAACCACGGATGAAACCGGCGGCCTTGAAATCCGGGCAGGATCCGGAGATCCGCTTCTGCGTGTTTCGATAACCGAGCTGAAAACTGCCTGGAAAAAGCCTTTTGGAGCGTTGATATGAGCAAGGTAAATGTTCTGATTCAAACCGGCTATGGGCTGAACTGCGATATAGAGACCGCTCATGCCTTCGAGCTTGCCGGCGCTTGTCCCACCCGGATACACATCAATTCTCTGGTGGACGGATCCGTTCGGCTGGAATCCTGCCAGATCCTGGTTTTTGGCGGCGGGTTTAGTTGGGGAGATGACCACGGCGCCGGCGTGATTCACGCGGTCCGGCTCAGAACCCATATCGGCGAGCAGCTTCTGGATTTTATCGACAGAGGAAATCTGGTTATCGGTGTCTGCAACGGTTTTCAGACCCTGGTGAATCTTGGCCTGCTGCCCGGTTTCGACGGAAATTACCGCCTGCGTTCGGTTGCCCTCACCTTCAATGACTGCGGCAATTTCAGAGACCAGTGGGTCTCTCTCAAGTCAGACCCCGCCTCCCCCTGCGTGTTTACAAAGGGAATGGACGGGTTTGAACTTCCGGTCCGCCACGGCGAGGGGAAATTCTATGCAGAGCCTGCCGTCATCAGCCGGCTGGAGGAAGCCCATCAGGTCGCGCTTCGCTATTGCCTGCCGGACGGCACTCCGGCTAACGGCTCTTTTCCCCACAATCCCAATGGATCGGTTCAAGATATTGCCGGGATTTGCGATCCCACCGGCCGGATATTCGGCCTCATGCCGCACCCTGAAGCCTATCACCATTTCACCAATCATCCGGACTGGACCCGGATCCAGGAGGCGAATCGGCGAAAAGGCCTCACGGCCGCTCCCGGCATGACACCGGGGATCCGCATTCTTGAAAACGCCGTCAATTTCATTCGATCCCGATGACGACATTTTCGATAAAAACCCTGGGGTGCAAGGTCAATCAATTTGAATCCGAAACCCTGGAGCAGGCACTCGTCAACCAGGGATACCGGCTGACCGGCGGGAAAGAGGCGGCTGATCTTTGCATCATCAACACCTGCACCGTCACGCAGAAAGCCTCCATGCAATCCCGGCAGGCCATCCGCCAGGCCATCCGCGCCAACCCCGGAGCCAGGATTCTAGTGACCGGCTGCTACGCACAGACCGAACCTGAAGCCATTCGAAGCATCGCCGGGGTCCATGACATTGTCGGTCATGGAGACAAGTCAAGGATTCCGGAAAAGCTATCCCTGACGGTGGCGACGAAAAACAGGGGAGCCGGGGAGTTGATTTTTCCGAATCTCAGGGCTTCTGCTCCTCCCGACTTCCCTTTGGAACAGGGCCGGTCGCGCACCCGGCCTTTTTTGAAAATCCAGGATGGCTGCAATGCCTTCTGCGCATACTGTATTGTGCCCTTTGCACGGGGCAGAAGCCGAAGCCTGCCGATGGAATCCGTTCTAAAGTCCATTCGCGGATTGAAAGCGGACGGAATCCATGAAATCGTTCTGACCGGAATTCATCTTGGCCACTACGGCCTGGATCTGAAACCCCGCACCTGCCTGACCGATCTGCTGACTGCCATCGAAAGCGCCGATATGATGGAGCGAATTCGCATCAGCTCCATTGAACCTGGCGAAGTTTCCGATGAATTGATCGATCGGGTTGCCGGCTCTCGGGTATTCTGCCATCATTTACATATCCCGCTTCAAAGCGGCGACAATGACGTGTTAAAGCGCATGAACCGGCCTTACCGCCGGGAACTGTTTCAGCATCTCGTCCAAAGGATCCATGACTGGATTCCGGATGCCGCCATCGGCGCTGATGTCCTGGTCGGATTCCCCGGGGAAAGCGACGCTGCGTTTGATCAGACGGTTTCCCTGATCGAGTCGCTTCCGATAACCTATCTGCATGTATTTCCTTTTTCGCCCAGAAAAGGCACGCCGGCATATGGTTTTGCGGATCAAATCCCCCATCCAATCGTCAAGGCCCGGTGCAGCGCCCTCAGGGCGCTTGGCAGGGCCAAGAAAAAATCCTTTTACCGCAGCCACATCGGAAAGGAAGTGGAAATCCTGATCGAAGGGGTGCGGGACGAAATCACGGGCCTGTTAAAAGGGCTGACATCCAATTACATTCCGGTGATGATTGAAGGCAAGGATCATCACAGAAACACGCTGGCAAAAGCCCGAATCATCCGTCTTCAAGGTGAATCCGCCATGTTCGGCGTTATCCAGTCCTGACTTAGCCCATATCCTATAACCGATTGCCCTTTTTTCTGAATAATATGCCAACCATTCGATTGAAAACCGGCCGGGAAAAATCCCTTCTTAACCGCCACCCCTGGGTGTTTTCAGGCGCTATCGACGCAATCAGCGGGAAAATAGACTCGGGGCAAACCGTTGATGTGGTATCCGCAAACGGAACCTGGCTGGCCAAAGGCGCTTTTTCCCCGCATTCCCAGATTGCCGTGCGGATCTGGTCGTTTGCTCGGGATGAGGAAATTGAGATCGGCTTTTTTCGAAACCGGATTTCACGGGCGATTCTGGCCAGAACGCTTCCGGGCACCCGGCAGAATTTTTCGGCATGCAGGCTGATTCACGCCGAATCCGACGGGCTTCCCGGCATAACCGTTGACAAATACGGGGATTATCTGGTGTGCCAGTTTCTTTCCGCCGGCGCAGAACACTGGAAAACCGATATTGTGCGGATATTGGAAGAACAATTTTCCAGTACGCTGCACCGCGGAGTACTGGAAAACGGTCCTTGCAAGGGCATTTATGAACGCTCGGATGTGGCGGTTCGTGAAAAGGAAGGCCTCATCCCAAGCACCGGGATACTCAGCGGCGACTGTCCGCCGGAGCGGGTCCAGATTCTGGAAGGCGATCTGCGGTTCCGGGTGGATGTCTTGAAAGGGCATAAAACCGGGTTTTACCTGGATCAGCGGGAAAACCGCGCCATGATCCCGGAATTCTGCAAAGGGGCCGATGTCCTGAACTGCTTTGCCTATACCGGCGCTTTTGGTGTGGCTGCGCTGGCCGCAGGCGCTGAAACCGTCACCCATGTCGAAACATCTGCCGCCCTTCTGGAGCAGGCCAGGGAAAATGCCGAGCTGAATGACCTGGAGTCAGCCCGCATGCATTACCTGCCCGAGGACGTGTTTCACACCCTGCGCCGTTTCCGGGACAGCCGGCGCAGTTTTGATGTGATCATTCTGGACCCGCCCAAATTTGCCGAATCCCAGAGCCAGATACCCAAGGCCTGCCGGGGATACAAGGACATCAACCTTCTGGCCGCAAAACTCCTGAACCCCGGCGGAACACTGATCACTTTTTCCTGCTCGGGGCTGATGCCGCCGGATCTGTTTCAAAAAATTGTCGCGGACGCATCAAGGGATGCCGGCCGGAACGGACAGATCGTTCGCAGGCTTTATCAGGCATCCGATCATCCCACGGCCCTGGAGTTTCCGGAAGGAACCTATCTCAAAGGTCTGATTTGCAGAGTATGGTAAGGAATTTTCAATGAATACTTCCCGGTGTATCTTATGGCTCGTGCTTCTGTCCCTGGGGGTCATGGCGACTGCGGATGCCGCAGCTCCCGATATGGGCGCTGTTCTTAAAAACGCCCGGTTCATGTCCTATACCCCGCGAAGCTTTTCAGTGGTCAACGGACAGACGCAACCCGCATCCCCAGAAGGCATTACAGCGGACCTGAAGCTGCTGCGCCCCGACTTCGACAGCCTCATCACCTATTCCTGCAGCAACGGCCTCGAGCATGTCCCGGCCGCTGCGGAAAAGCTGCAATATCTGGCCGTAATTGTCGGCATCTGGGACCCGAAATCCGAAATTGAAATTCAGAACGCCATCCGCCTGACAAAAAAACATCCCATGCTGATACTTGCCATTTCAATCGGAAACGAGGGAATTTACGCCAGACAGTATACCCCGGCTGATGTTGAAAAAACCTTCCTTCGCCTCAGAAAGGAGCTTCCGTCCATTTCCCTGACCACTTCCGAGCCGTTTTTCCTGTATCTGAAGCCGGAGTATTTCGATTTCTTCAACAAGATGGATCTGCTGCTTCCCAATATCCATCCGACGTTCGAAACATGGTTTAACCCGTCGGATGCCGAAAATGCCGCCGCCTTTGTCTTGAATGTGGCAGGCAAACTGCAATCCCGGTATCCTCAGCCCCTTATCGTCAAGGAAACCGGGCTTCCGTCAGAGCCCGCTTCGGCAGGGTTTACCGAAGCGTATCAAAGCGGCTTCTGGAAAGAGATCCTGAAGCAATCTGCGCCATCAGAAACCAGGTCTGTTTCCTGCTTTGAGGCCTTTGACGCACCCTGGAAACCGGCGGTTACCAGAGGATATTTTCCCGGAAGTGATCATTTCCAGGAAGCATACTGGGGGTTTTATACCGTGAATGGGAAATCAAAGCCCGTGATGGATGCCATCCGGGCCGGAAGAGATAAAACTGGCCGGGAAAAGCGGTAAGACATCAAAGTTCTGATCGTCTGATCCGAATTTTTTCAGGTGGATTTCTCCGTTTTCCAGCACCGCATATGTAAAATACCGTATCCAGTCTCCGGTATTGCAATAGATTTTGCCATTCCAGGAACGCATCTCCGGATAATGGGTATGGCCGAAAACAACAATATCCGGCCCTGCTTTCAACATGTTTTGAGCCACCAGGCGATACGCATTCCGCTCGCTTTCCCGCGACCTGAAGCTGATCTGATCTCTGCTGGTCCGTGAAAACACCTCCGCCAGGGGAATGCCCCAATTGGGATGAAGCATTTTATAAATTCTCTGACACAGGGGATTTCGCAGGATTTTTTTCAGCACCCGATAGCCGTGGTCTGAAGGCATCAGCCCGTCTCCATGACTGATATGAATGGCTTTGCCTTGAAGCCGGATATCCATGCATCCCGACGGGTGAACCACAATCCCGACAGTTTCCGACAAAAATGTTCCCAGCGCGAAATCATGATTTCCCGCCAGATAATGAATCTCGACCCCCTGCTTTATCAGCCGCCTGAACTCATACAGCACATGAAAATAATCCGGACGGATGGCATGCGTATATTCGATCCAGAAATCAAACAAGTCCCCCACGATGAATAGATACCGGGCCTTGTGGGTAATGCTTTCCAGAAAGGCGAGCACCCGGGCCCCCCTTTCTTCCGCATCCGGGGCTGCTGCGCCCAGGTGGGCGTCTGAAATAAAATAAGCTGCTTTTGTCATTCTATGTGCTTCCGGTCATCCCGTCTTCCGGGCTGTTTCATAGAGCGGTTATTCTTGCCGCAGGTTATTCCGGACAATCCACTGAACAGAAGGATGGCTGAGAATGGCGGCAATATGCCCATTGAAATAAAAATGCGCAACGTTTATCTGTTGATGGTTGTAAAGCAGAATCAGGTGATGGTCATCCACAATATCGATGACCCGGCACTGTGAAAGCGCCTTCATGCCGACTCCAGCGGATTTCAACACCGCTTCCTTGGCTGTCCAGTATCGGAAAAACAGAAGATCGCTTACCATCCCTCCCAGTTTCCATTCCGCTTCATCTGCCGTCATGCGATAAAGCCCCGGCGCACAGGACTTGATCTTCTCGATATCAATGCCTATGGGAAAATCGGCAACAACCCCGGCCACATACTCCGATTTATGCGCCAGGGACCAGAAATACCCGCCAACCGGAAGCGGCGCGCCTTCCGGCGATTTTATCAACTCACCGAGCATGACGCCACATTGTCCTGCCGAAAGCTGAACGGCATGACGGGCAAGTGCGCTCAACCGGGCAACCTTATCGCGGCCCCGCAACAGGCGATCCGCTTCCGGAACCGCCAGAATGACTGGGTAAATAGTCTTCAGCCTTCAGCCTGCTCTCTGAGAAGAATTCGGCAGTCGGCAACGGTTGCACCCTGCCCTTCCGCGTGAACCAGCAGCGGATTGACATCGATTTCCTGAATCTCCGGATGCCGGCAGACCAGATCCGAAAAGCTTACCAGCAGTTTCTCCAGAACAGCCAGATCAACCCTGGGCCTGCCCCTGAACCCTTCCAGAAGCCGATACCCTTTTATCCCCCGAATCATGATGCGGGCCGAATTCCGCTGAAACGGCGCCAATCGGAATATCACATCCTGAAACACTTCCACAAAAATGCCGCCGGTGCCGAACATAACCATCGGCCCGAACACCGGATACCGGTTCATTCCCAGAATGACCTCTTCTCCGCGAAGGGCCATTTTTTGCACCAGAACCCCGCAAATCTCTGCCTTTGGATCATAGGCTGCCGCATTCTGAGTAATGGCGGTATGGGCCGACTTTACCTGTTCAGCCGTAGCAAGGCCGACCTTCACGCCTCCGGCATCTGATTTGTGGAGGATCTGAGGGGACACGATTTTCATGGCCACCGGATATCCAATCTGTTCCGCAATCCCGGCAGCTTCTTCCGGACTTTCGGCCAGCTGGGTCGGCAGAATCTGGAATCCGTAACAGGCCAGCAGATCAAGACCTTCCAATTCTCCAAGATGGAGTCGTCCCTCCTTGATACAGGCTTCAATGATCCGGGACGCCCGGTCCGAATCATGTGAAAAAGTAAAATCCGCCATAACCTGTTGATTCAGCCACCTGGAGTATTTATACAGCGCACCGAAGGCTTTTGCCGCGTTTTCCGGAAATTTATAAACCGGAATTCCCTGCTCCTGAAGGTATTTGACCCCGGAAGAAACATCAACCACCCCCATAAAACAACACAGAATGGGCTTGTGCGTGCGCCGGGCTATTCGGGCAACGGCCTCGGCCGTACCCAGCGCGTTGGTCATGGACTGGGGGGTCAGTATGACCAGGGCGCCATCCACCCCTTCATCCCGGACCACAGCCCCCAGGGCATTTTCATACCGATCCTGGGCCGCATCGCCAATCACGTCCACGGGGTTATGGATATTGGCTGCCTGCGGCAGATGACTCGAAAGGGCTTCCAAAGTGTCGCTATGGAACTGAGCCAGCCGCAGACCCGAGGATACGGTCATGTCGGTTGCTACAATTCCGGGGCCGCCGGCATTGGTGATAATCGCGACGCGATTTCCCTCGGGAATTTTTTTTCTCAGTTTTCCCAGATTGCTGAGATTCTTGTAGGCAAAGGCGGTTGCAAAATCAAACAGCTCATCAATGGAGTCCGCCCGAATGATGCCGGACTGGTTGAAAATGGCGTCATAAACCGCCTCCGAACCTGCCAGCGCACCGGTGTGGGAGACGGCGGCCGCAGCGCCGGCATGGGTTCTGCCGGATTTAATGGCCAGAATCGGCGTGGGCCGCTCGCCGGAGGTGATCTCCCGGACTTCATCGATAAATTCATGCCCTCTTCGCAGCTCTTCCAGGTAAATCATGATGACTTCGGTATCCTTATCGTTATGCAGGTACCGCAGCAGATCCAGCTCATCCACATCGGCCTTGTTGCCGATGGAAATAAATTTTGAAAATCCGAAATCGCGGTCTGCGGCAAAGTCCAGGACAGCCGTACACAGCGCTCCGCTTTGCGAGATAAAGGAAATATTGCCGGGTTTCGGCATTCTTGCCGAGAAGCTGGCATTCAGTCTCACGGAGGCAAGAGGGTTAATGACGCCCAGGCAGTTCGGCCCGATCACCCGGATATTCGCCTCCCGGCACATGGAGACGATCCGATTCTCAATCTCAAGCCCTTCAGCCCCCACTTCCCTGAAACCTGCAGATACGATGACAATGCCCTTGACCCCTTTTTGAATAGCCTCCTCAACCGCTCTCAGGCAGATCTGCGGAGGCAGAATGATCATTGCCAGATCAATGTCATCGGGAATCCGGGTTATTGAAGGATAGGCTCTGACGCTGAGAACGGATCTGGCGTCGGGGTTTACGGGATACAGTGTTCCCTTATACCCCCCCTTCAGGATATTTGCAAAAATATCATGCCCGACTTTTCCCGGTGTTGTCGAGGCCCCGATGACAGCAACCGATTGAGGTGAAAAAATGGCATCCAGCTTGTCCATTTCGGAAAACTCCTGATTTTATGAGTGACTATTGTTGATGCCGAAGTCGAAACCCCGACAATGCGTTCAGTGCCTTACCGTTGATCCGAGTTGACAATACCCTGATTAACGCTCGATGTAAAGACCCTCATCGCGTCGAACTGTTCCGGTTTTTCGTCTCTCATTGATACATTTTCTGCAATCCATCGGATCTACGATATTTGTGTTATAATTCTCTTGAGAAAAAGGCAAACATATGGTTCTATTGTTTACTCAACAATTGCATCTTCAAAAACCGTTATAATCTGAAAAACCGGCATTGTCTGGTCAACGGACATGACGATTTACAGTTATGGACTCACGGGCTGGGATGGATGTTCCGGCAGCGGTAAAAAGGAGAATCAGGATATGCAAAAACATGCTCTGGTTATTGACAATGACTTTTTTTTCGTTGAATTCCTTTCGGATATTCTTGAAAAAAGAGGTTATGTGGTCAGCAAGGCATATGATGGCAAAGACGGCATCACCCGATTGCGTGAATCACCTGTCGACCTGTTGTTTGTGGATATGATCATGCCCAAAATCGATGGGAAACAGGTGATTCAGTTCACACGGAAGCAGTTCGCCGGGCACCGGTTTCCCATTGTCGCCATTTCCGGCTCCGTGATAGAAGGCAATGAGGATATTCAAAAAATTGACGCCGATTACTATATTGCCAAAGGGCCGATTGAATCCATGACTAAACATATTCCCATATTTCTGGATAAACTTGAAAAACATACCCTTTCGGCATCAGATGAAATCATGGAGACAACAAGGCTGTTTCAACGACAATCCACCGCCGAGCTGGTTGAGACGATGGATTTTCAGGAAAGCATTTTTGACAGTATCGGTCTGGGCCTGTTTGTGATCGATCGGGACGCGCAAGTCATTCGGGCCAATGAACTGGGGCTGGCCATGATCAACCAGTCCATGGAAACGGTACTGAACCGCCATGTCACAACACTGCTGCCCGAATCGGGAAAAGCCGAACTGATTTCCGCCCTGAAATCGATAGCCCAGCATAAAAATAAAAGAAGTGTTTTATTTGAAGTTGATACGGACGATCTGCGCCTGCGGGGGATTGTTTCCATACATCGAATCGGGCAGGAAGCCATCGGCTGGATTATTGCCATGGAGGATATGCGTCAATGGGAAGAACCAGTCTGAAAAACAAATTGCTTCTCGCATTTCTGGGATTGCTTTTGACCGTCATGACCGTTG
>Ga0265593_1001618_pt1 | contig 10295 bp, 10 predicted proteins | sample saktaG_8_FD_190136 | JGI IMG/M metagenome (GOLD analysis project Ga0265593, IMG submission 190136) | Saline water microbial communities from Sakinaw Lake, British Columbia, Canada - sak_2011_5_24_36m | ecosystem: Environmental > Aquatic > Non-marine Saline and Alkaline > Saline ...
ACATGTCTGCCGTGAAACCGCCGCCTTGTATCATAAAGCGATTAATTACACGGTGAAAAATAGTGTCTTTGTAAAATCCTGAATTAACGTATTGTAAGAAGTTGGCTACCGTTTTAGGCGCTTTTTCTGGATAAAGCTCCACAATAAAGTCGCCACGATTGGTTTCAACAGAAATTTGTGGGTTAGCAGCCCAGGCAGTATTGCTCATAGGCGCCGCCACACTCAGTAAAGTTAGTAATAACAACTTGTAGATTTGACGCATATTTTTCCTTTAAATTAAACCCTAATGTGGGGTTGTTCAACTGTAAGTTTGGTACAAGTTCAGTTTTTAATTGGACTTAAGTCAGTTGTTTTATGAATACAAGCGTAATTTTTTTAAGCAGAACCTTCGTAAATAATTTTCCATGTATTATTTTCTTGAATCCAGTATTGGCGTTTTTGCATTTTATTACTCAAGCTTGGGCTTTTAAAGTCTTGCATAAAATCAACCACCACAAGTTTCTTATCTGTATCTGGGTAAGCAAACATACTGATACCTGATAGGGATATTTCAACATTAGGCTTGCTGGCCTGCACACTGATTTTGTGGTCTGACCATTGCTGATAATTGATGCCGTTACTTGAAAAGTCGCGTGAGTAATGTGCAAGGTATTTAGGTGTGTTTTGAGATTTCCAGTCATTTAACCAGCTATCAATAGCTGCTTTTAAAGCTTGTTTATCATTTGAGGCACTATCTGCATCGAGCCATTTGAGATTGTTGGCGATGATGACTGGTGTTTTTCCCGCTTGTAAAATGGGGCTCAGTGATTTTATATCTTCGTTGGTGAGTACAACGCAACCATCACTCGCGCGGGGTGGGCGGCTGTAAGTATTGCTCGGTGTACCATGCAACCAAATACCAGAACCTTTTTTACCATGCGCCGTGTCCCATTCATTTGGATAATTGAGCGGGAAAGCCGCTTCGCCATAAATATCGGCTAATGGCTGGGTTAATTTGTGACCAGTAAAGTAAACGCCAATGGGCGTGCGTTTATCACCCTCAGCCTGTTTCTCCACCCCATTTTTACCAACCGTAATATAGTAGTCGGCAACATAGCTTAGCTGCTGATGTGTATTTTTATACAAGTAGAGCCGCGATTTGTCTGTATCAACAACGATTACATGGCTTTGTTGTTCGTTAGGGGCTAATAATAAATCTGGTAGCTTGCCTGTAGTTTCTTTCGATAAATAATGCTCAATTCGCACCCGCGCTTCATCTTGCAAGTCTTTAACCGCATCGTTAGATTTATCTTCGGTGTTGCCAAAGGCTTGCAAATGCTGAGCTTGTGCCATCAGCAAATCACCGCGCACCAAGTTTGCAAGTTTGAAGTTGGGTGTACTTAGTAGCAGTTTATCTAAAGTGTTAAGCGCTTGCTGGTTTTTACCTTGGGTAATTTCCAGTAAACTTTTGACCAATAGGCTCTCGGCAAGATCTCTCACTTGGCTAAATGTAGGCTTCGGCAGTAAGTAACTAAAGCCATTGCTATTCACCGCCGTCGCGTTCCACGGCGCAAGCGTAATTGTAGCGATAAGCGCATAAGTTAACCCTTTATTCAAACCAATCACTCTAAAAATAATCCTTTTAAATTAGTTGCTTGCGATTTCTTGTACAATAAACCAGTGATCCCCAGCTTTTTTCATGACTAGTGTTTTAGTGGTGCTAATTGGTTTGCCATCGGCACGATAAGATTGTTTAAAACGTACTTTTGCATTTTCGTTATCTACTAATACGATGTTGATTTTAGTTAACTCAACCTCGATTTTAGATGGTCTAGTAATGCGCTCACGGCGTTGTTGCTCCCAAACTTTACGGCTCTCACCTTTTGCTGGTTCAAAGCTGGCGCCGTAGCTGGCAAAGTAGCCGTCAAGATTTTTTGATGACCATGCTTGTGCCCATTTGTTTACTGTAGTAGTTAGTACTTCATCATTATTTTTAGGCGTTTTAGGGATTTCAGCAGCGACTTTTTCTAGATCTACATCAGCCTTCTTAGGCTCAACCGTGCGCACTGGGTTTGCAACTTTTATAGCTTCTACTTTGGCGGCAATAGTTGTTTTGTTGCCAGTGCCAAACAAATCTTTAATGAGTGATAGTTTAGTTTGTGCTCGTGAGTTGCTGGTATCAAGCTGCAGCGCCTTGTCGTACGCCTCAGAAGCCATGCGTGCATAAATATCCCCTAGGTTTTCATGTGCAGTTGCATAGCTAGGATGTGTTTTTATTGCAGTTTCAAGGGCTTTTCTTGCTTTATCAAACTGGCCTTGATCTGCGTAAAGTACCGCTAAGTTGTTATAAGGCTCAGGTAAATTAGGGAACTTTTCAGTCACATCGGTAAATGTTTTAATTGCCTCATCGCGACGGCCTTGTTCAGCCAGAAAAACACCTTTCATGAATAATGCTTGTGCATTTTTCGGGTTGGCAGTAATAAAAGTATTGATACGATCCAGTGCAGCGGTAGTTTGGCCTTGATCAGCCATTTGTGAAATATCTTTCAATTCATCGGCATAGGCCGATGATAAAAATAAGCTGGCTGATAAAATACTCACGGTCAAAGTTAAGCTTAACCTTGTCATAGCGGCGGTTAAGGAGGAGATAAAATTATTCATTGTGATATACTTTTTCGAGTAAATTAGCTAAAACGCAATTCTATCAATAGCCTAGCCAACATCCAATAGCTCATTTAGATTTAATCCAATATATTTAGCAATAAGCCCCTAATTCAAGCCTACATTACACAACATTTAACATTAACCACTTATTCAATTTTATCGATCTAATCAAACTATGCTGAAAATTTACAATACCTTAGCCCGAGAAAAGCAAGTATTTACCCCAATTGTTGCTGGAAAAGTCAGCATGTATGTTTGCGGTATGACGGTTTATGACTATTGCCATTTAGGACATGCGCGCGTGATGGTGGTGTTCGACATGGTAAGTCGTTGGTTGCGTGCTTCAGATTACCAAGTAACTTATGTCCGCAACATTACAGATATAGATGACAAAATTATCAGGCGTGCTAATGAAAATGGCGAAACTATCACCCAGTTAACTCAGCGATTTATTGACGCGATGGATGAAGATTCGGCTAAATTGGGTGTGATACGTCCAACGATTGAGCCTAAAGCGACTGAATTTGTGGATGGCATGATTAAAATGATTGCGACTTTAATTGAAAAAGGTTTTGCCTACGTTGCCGATAATGGCGATGTGTTTTATTCGGTGAATAATTTTGAGGGTTACGGCAAGTTATCAGGAAAATCACTTGAAGATCTACGTGCTGGAGAGCGCGTAGAAGTGGATACGCATAAAAAAGACCCTATGGATTTTGTGTTGTGGAAGTCGGTAAAGCCGAACGAGCCGAGCTGGGATTCTCCATTTGGTGGGCCTAATGGAGGTAAGGGCCGCCCAGGTTGGCATATTGAGTGTTCCGCTATGAGCGCACATTATCTTGGCGAACATTTTGATATTCACGGTGGCGGACAAGATTTACAGTTTCCGCATCATGAGAATGAAATTGCGCAAAGCGAAGCTGCACACAGCGGAGCCATAAAGGGCGAGGCTGCGCACAGCCATGATGGCAAGCCTTGCCAGATGGTGAATTACTGGATGCACAATGGCTTTGTGCGCGTCGATGACGAAAAAATGTCTAAATCGTTAGGCAACTTTTTTACCATTCGTACCGTGCTAGAGCAATACGATGCAGAAGTGGTGCGATTCTTTATTTTGCGCGCGCATTATCGCAGTCCACTTAATTATTCAGACCAGCATTTAGATGATGCTAAATCAGCGCTAAACCGCTTATATACTGCTTTGCGCGGTATTGAGGTGGAAGTCGCTGCGATTGATTGGCAGCAAAACCAAGCAGCAAGTTTCAAAACGGCGATGGATGATGACTTTAATACGCCAGAAGCACTTGCCGTGTTATTTGACTTGGCCAATGAAGTGAATAAAACCAAAACGCCAGCAAGCGCGGCATTGCTTAAAAGCTTGGCTGGCTTGGTCGGTCTATTGCAGCGCAACCCCGATGAGTATCTTCAGGGGCAGGTGAGCGCGAATAACGGTTCAGTTGAAAATTTCAACATAGACCAGTTGATTATTCAGCGTAACGAGGCTAAGCAAAGTAAAAACTTTGCAGAAGCTGACCGCGTTCGCAAGCTACTGGCTGACGCCGGCATTATTCTAGAAGACTCGCCGCAAGGTACCACATGGCGTCGTGCTTGATTTTAAAAACTAAAAGTAAAAAATGATCAAAGGAAATAAGTTATGCCCGTTAATTTAACTGCCCCGCAAGCCGCGTACCTATTGCCTGTCAGAGGCATTAAGTTAGGCTTTTCTGAAGCGCATATCCGCAAACCTAACCGTAAAGATCTGCTTGTTATCACGCTGGCAGAAGGTAGCCATGTGGCGGGCGTATTTACCTTAAACCAATTTTGTGCGGCGCCAGTGTTATTGTGTAAAACACATTTGGCCAGCAATAAGCCCATTCGCGCCCTATTAGTGAATACTGGCTGCGCTAATGCTGGTACGGGTGAAAATGGTATTCATCGCGCAAACCTAACTTGTGAGGCTTTAGGCAAGTTGCTTAATATTCAAGCCAGCCAAGTATTGCCATTTTCTACTGGCGTGATTTTAGAGTCTTTGCCTGAAGATAAAGTGATTGCAGGCCTGCCTGCCGCAATCGATAACCTCAAAGAAGAGAACTGGCTGAACGCCGCCGAAGCGATTATGACGACAGATATTGTCGCCAAAGGGACTTCACGCCAGATTGAATTAAGTGGAAAAACCGTCACTATCACTGGTATTAGCAAAGGTTCTGGCATGATTCATCCGAACATGGCGACCATGCTGGGTTATATCGCAACCGATGCGAACATTACTCAATCTGCGCTGGAAAGCGTTATTCATCATGCCGTGAATAAATCATTTAATTGCATTACGGTTGATGGCGATACTTCGACTAATGATAGTTTGATTATGATAGCGACCAATCAAGCGACTAATGTAGAAATCTCCGAAACTAGCACAGACTTTGCTGTCTTGCGCGATGCCTTGACTGAGGTGGCGATTGAGCTCGCGCAAGCCATTGTCCGCGATGGCGAAGGTGCAACAAAATTCATGACAGTACGCATTGAAGGCGGCCGCGATGAAGCTGAATGTCGTAAGGTTGCCTATGCAATTGCACATTCACCATTGATTAAAACGGCCTTTTTTGCATCCGATCCTAATTTAGGCCGCATTCTGGCCGCCATTGGTTATGCTGGAGTTGAGCAGCTAGATGTTAACGCGCTAAAACTGTATTTAGGTGAGGTATTAGTCGCTGAAAATGGCGGTCGTGCCGTCGCATATTTAGAGGAGCAAGGTTCTGCGGTAATGAAAGAGCCTGAAATTTTGGTGAGGGTAGACTTGGCTAGAGGCAGCGCAAGTTGCACCGTTTGGACTTGTGATTTTTCTTATGACTATGTCAAAATTAATGCAGATTATAGATCTTGATTCATTAGCACACTTGCCAGAAAATCAGGTTACTCATGCCGCTGTAGGCGTTATTCAGCGACATGATGGCTTTGTCTTGTTGGGTGAGCGGCCAGTAGGTAAGCCTTGGTCGGGCTACTGGGAGTTCCCTGGCGGTAAGATCGAGCAAAACGAAACGCCTGAACATGCGCTAAACCGTGAGCTGCAAGAAGAGCTTGGTATTACCGTCACGTCATGCTATCCGTGGCTGACACGCTCGTTTGATTATGCCGCCAAGTATGATGCGGCGGGGCAATTGGAGTCGCCCGCTAAAACAGTCAAGCTACATTTTTTTATTGTAACCGAATGGGAAGGCGAGCCATCCAGTTTAGAAAATCAAGTCCTTAGCTGGCAAAATCCTGAAAGTGTCGATGTTAGCCCCATGTTGCCAGCAAATGTGCCAATCTTGACCGCGCTTAACTTGGGGAAAGTGTTTGCCATTAGCAATTTGAATGAATTAGGCGAGGCTTTATTTTTTGAGCGATTAACAGCCGCTTTAGATCGCGGTTTAAAGATGATCCAAATCCGAGAAAAGCAACTGTCAGCTACAGAATTAACTTTGTTTGCTGAACGTGTGATTGAGCTTGCCAGTCCCTATGGTGCAAAGGTGCTAGTGAATTCAGACCCATATTATGCAGGTGCTAAGCTGAATTTAAAAGCAGACGGCATACATTTTACCAGAGCAGATTTAATGCAATTGCAAGCCAAACCGCCAGGCTTGGTGTGCGGTGCCTCTTGCCATAATCGCCAAGAGTTAGCGCAGGCTGCGGCACTTGGTTTGGATTATGTCATGCTGTCGCCTGTGCAGGCGACGCTGAGCCATTTAGAAGCTGAGCCGCTAGGCTGGCAAGTTTTTCATGATTTAATTATGGATTATGCATTGCCAGTGTATGCGCTGGGCGGCATGCAGGTTAGTGATTTGCATGTGGCTAGATCGCATGGTGCGCATGGTGTAGCGATGCAGCGCAGTATTTGGCTTTAATTATCAATTAGCTTGAGATAGCCTAATGATTTCAAAGCTTCTTTAGTTAAGGTGCCTCAGCAGCGGATTGCACCCTTACTGTAATACTTTGCTTAAACTCAACTTTACTTTTGTTCTTAAAGTTAAGTACAAAAGTGACATGCTCACCTACTGTCAGCGGTTTTTTTAAGTCGAACAACATCAAATGAAAGCCGCCAGGCGCCAGTTTGTAAGGCTTGCCTGCGGTCAGTGACAATGTATCTATCATGCGCATTTTCATAATGCCGTTTTGCATGGTCATATTATGAATTTCAACACTTTTAGTCACGTCACTTACTACGCTCGTCAGTGTGGTGTCTTTTGCGCTTAAAAGAGTCAAGTAAGCAGCGCCGACCTCTTGTCCAGGGTTGGTCGCACGCACCCAAGCATCTGTTATTGACACAGTGTTTTCAGCGGCTTGAGCGCTTGTTAACATAGAAAAAGCGTAGTTAAGCGTGAGCAGAAAAGCGAAAGTGTAATGAAATTTTTGTAGTTGTAAAAACTTAAGCATGAGGGTTGTCCTTAGTAAATTCTGGTCTACGTAATCGGTGGCAGAGTTAAAAAAGCTGCCTAAAATATCGGACTTGTTATTGCTCAGGAAAGTGCTCGGAAAGTTCATCCGCTTTAACTGTTTCTGGAATCGCATATTGTTCGCTAGCCCACAAACCTAGATCAATCAATTTGCAGCGCTCGCTACAAAAAGGCCGAAAAGCATTGCAGGGCGCAAACTCCGATAACTTATTGCAGTTAGGGCAAGGAACTAAACGTTTTTTAGGAGTAAGCATAAATGTCTATTAAATAGCGGTATATTGAGATGAGGTGCCCATGAATTGGCCTGTAATGTTTAAGCGAGTCAATAAGCCAGTGCTAAATACTAATGAAGCTTTGGGGGTATACGCGATTATAAGTTGCACAGCGTTAGTGAGAATTTAACGTCATCTTCATGTTTCTGTGGTTTTTGTAAGCATTCAAGAGTGTTGAATCTGATATTGATGGCATATTTATTGGCGCTGACTTCAGGAAAGCAAATTACATCATCGGCCACTTCAATTCGCAACATTTGCGCCGGTTTAGCACCGCCAAGCATTTGTTGATAGACGCCACTATAGGCGACTAATTTAGTGGTGATGCCGCTGCCACGTAAAATACGTAAAACAATTACAATGGCTTGTTGCATGGGCAATAGCGGCTTGAGCCAAGCATCAAAATCTTGCATGCGCCTAGCCTCACCAAGACCCAACCAATAATGGTATGAAGGCACATCAAATTCGCATACGCCACCTGGAATACCCGCACGTTGCTTGATGCTCATCAGCCATTCGTTTGCACGTAATGTTTGGCCTAGCTTAGTCTTTTCGGCGCGCAATGCCGTTGATGCCACATCAATTTCATTGAGGATAGTGTCTAATGTGTCTGCTGCGATGCTGGGGTTGCCTATTAGCTGGCTCATCACCGCTTTTTGGCGATCTAACTCTTGTAATAAATCTAATTTAAGTTCGGCACGATCAACCACATCCAGAATTTGTAGTAGCGTGAGTAGGGCGCAGTGGTGGTGAAATTCGTGACCAGCTTCTACGTTATGCAAAACTTTTGCAAATAAATCCTCAACACGCAGCAATGTGCGTATGCGTTCATTAAAAGGATAGTCGTAGCTTGGCATGGTTGATTAAATTACTAGCCAAAGATGCACTGTGTTGATCATTGATTGGCTTACGGATTAAAGTTGAGCTGAATTATCAAAGTTATTGGCTAACTATGCAAGTTTTAATGAACTTTTTATGAATTGTTGCGACTTTTTCTGTCAAATCGGCAAGCGATCCGTTATTCTCGATGACTTCATCTGCACGTTGAAGTCGCGTTGCCCGTGAAACTTGTGCCGCCATCATGGCTCTAACTTCTTGTTCGGTCATATTGCTGCGAGCCATCGCACGCTTTATCTGCAGACTTTCATCGCAATCAATCACTAATATTTTATGGGTAACGCCATCGTAACGCTGACTTTCAAATAAAAGCGGCATGACTAATATTTGATAAGCGGGGTGCAATTTAGCTTCGTTTTCAGCCAGTTGCAGCAAAGCGCGGTCGTGGATAGCGGGGTGTAATAAGGCTTCCAGCTTAAGTCTTTCGTCAGCATTGTTAAAAACATGCGCACGTAGTTTAGCGCGGTTTAATTCGCCATCAGTGGTAATGAACTCGGCACCAAAAACACGGCTAATATCCGCGAGTATCGGTTGACCAGTTGCAGTGAGCTCATGAGCAATCACGTCAGCATCTACAATCGGTACGCCTAACAATGCAAATTGCTTGGCGGCTTCGCTTTTACCTGACCCTATGCCGCCTGTTAAGCCAATGATGAACATGGTGTGTGAAAAAGTAGGCCTTAAACTAAATAATAACTAGCGAGTTGTTGGCCTGAAAATAATGCAGCAATGCCCGCTATGGCTAAAAATGGCCCAAATGGCATCGGCACTTCCCGTCCGCGCTTAGCGAATGCAATTAAACTAATCCCGATGATAGCACCTAATACTGACGATAATAAAATAACCGCAGGCAATAACTGCCAGCCAAACCAAGCGCCAATGGCGGCGAGTAATTTAAAATCGCCATAGCCCATACCCTCTTTACCCGTGACCAATTTAAACAGCCAGTAGATAGACCACAATAGAAAGTAACCAGCTACGGCGCCGATAACTGCTGACTTAATGTCGGTAAACCCAGTATTCAGGTTGAATAGTAGACCTAGCCACAACAGCGGCAGAGTAAGATCATCGGGTAATAGTTGCGTGTCAAAATCAATAAAAGTCAGTGCGATGAGTGCGAAAGTAAATACCCAAGCAAAAAGCGTGGTGCTGGTATAGCCAAACTTCCAGCTAACTAGACCAATTACAACACCGGTCAGCGCCTCAATGAGCGGGTAGCGCATGCTTATTGGGTTTTTGCAGTCGCTACATTTGCCTTTTAACACCATGTAGCTAATGACGGGGATGTTTTCTAAAGCACTAATCTTGTGGCCGCAATTAGGGCAGGCCGAACGAGGGCTTGCCAGTGTGTATTTGGTTGCATCTGGTACTTCTTTGCCTTGTAGCTCAAGGCAGTTGTGATGCCATTCGCGTTCCATCATTTTGGGTAGGCGATGAATCACGACATTCAAAAAGCTACCGACCATTAAACCTAAAACAACCGAAAGCGTAATGAATATGGTGTTATTTTGCTGTAATAAATTGGAAATATCAGTAAATGCGCTAAACATATATGCCCTTAATTTTGACTTAATTTTTATGTTGGAATATGTATTCTGTAAACTAAGTGCATCATCGCACCGTTAATTACTTGTGGCAACCTATGGATGTTTGATTATTGCTCAGGCCTTAATGTGACTGAATTTGAAAAAATCTAAACCCCAGCCTCTTGAAATTTAGAGGCATTGCCACAAACATTAAGGCAAATATTCTAATCAATATTATAATTACAGCACATCGCAAGAAGGAAATAGAATGACAGTCACCATTAATCAGCCAAACACAATTGAGCTTAACCACGCCGAGATTCATCACCCTGAGTGGGATGAGCCTATTATTTGCCGGGTTGAAGTGGATTTGCCTGCTTGGTTATCGCAATTGGCGGGCGGTCGTGACTGGGAGGTGTATTCAGAAGCGGAAGAAGAAAGCTGCGTCAGTTTTGCGATGCGTCAAGGCACTAAAGTCGATTCAAAGCTCGCAGAAGTCACCTTGTACCACAATGGCTATGCGCTAG
>Ga0265593_1001621_pt1 | contig 10287 bp, 7 predicted proteins | sample saktaG_8_FD_190136 | JGI IMG/M metagenome (GOLD analysis project Ga0265593, IMG submission 190136) | Saline water microbial communities from Sakinaw Lake, British Columbia, Canada - sak_2011_5_24_36m | ecosystem: Environmental > Aquatic > Non-marine Saline and Alkaline > Saline ...
GAACATTTCGTGACGAAATCGTACAAATGATAAAAGTCACTACACGTAATCTATAAAAATAATAAAGGAGAATAATATGACTTCGCGCCGAGAATTAGCGAACGCCATACGCGCTTTGAGCATGGATGCCGTTCAAAAAGCAAACTCTGGACATCCAGGAGCCCCCATGGGTATGGCGGATATCGCCGAGGTTTTGTGGAACGATTTTATGCACCACAATCCGACCAATCCACAATGGTCAAATCGGGATCGTTTCGTGCTTTCAAATGGTCACGGTTCAATGTTGATTTATTCATTGTTGCACTTGACTGGCTACGACTTACCTATCGAAGAACTGAAGAACTTTCGTCAACTTCATTCTAAAACCCCCGGTCATCCAGAATATGGTTATGCACCCGGCGTAGAAACAACGACCGGTCCTTTAGGTCAAGGTATTACCAATGCAGTGGGCATGGCAATTGCTGAAAAGGCACTGGCGGCTCAATTCAACAGAGATGGACACAAAATTGTTGATCATCACACCTACACCTTTTTAGGTGATGGTTGTTTGATGGAAGGTATTTCTCACGAAGCCTGTTCATTGGCTGGAACTTTGGGATTAGGTAATTTAATTGCTTTCTGGGACGACAACGGCATTTCCATTGACGGACATGTTGATGGTTGGTTTACCGACAATACGCCGATGCGTTTTGAAGCTTATGGCTGGCATGTAATCGCTGATGTCGATGGCCATGATCATGCTGCACTAAGCAAAGCAATCGAAATGGCTAAAGCCATGACCGATAAACCTACCATGATTTGTTGTAAAACAACGATTGGTTTTGGTTCGCCGAACAAAGCGGGAAGTCATGCTTGTCACGGTGCTGCATTAGGTCAGGACGAAATTAATCTGACCAAGGCCGCTTTAGGCTGGGATCATGAAGCATTTGTAATTCCTGCTGATGTTTATGCAGGTTGGGATGCTAAAGCAAAAGGTACAAAAGCTGAAAGTGAATGGAATGAAAAATTCGCCGCCTATCAAGCCGCTCACCCTGAATTAGCCGCTGAATATCAGCGTCGTATGATTGGTGACTTGCCAAGTAACTGGAAAATTGATGCCGATGCTTTTGTAAGTTCGGTTAATGCTGAAGCCAAAACAACTGCTACACGTCTATCTTCACTGGCTGCCATTGAAGGTTTTGCAAAGATTTTACCTGAAATTTTTGGTGGTTCTGCTGACTTGGGCTGTTCCAATATGACCGAATGGACTGGCTACAGACCCATGCGTGCTGATAAACCGGATGCTAATTACATCAATTATGGTGTACGTGAATTTGGTATGTCTGCAATCATGAATGGTATCGCACTGCATGGCGGATTAATTCCCTTTGGCGCGACCTTCCTGATGTTCTCGGAATATGCACGTAATGCGTTGCGTATGGCTTCTTTGATGAAGATTCGCTCTATCTTTGTTTATACTCATGACTCTATCGGTCTGGGTGAAGATGGTCCGACTCATCAACCGGTTGAACAAATCGCAACACTGCGTTTGATTCCAAATATTCAAGTTTGGCGTCCTTGCGATGCCGTTGAAACGACAGTATCCTGGAAAGCCGCGTTTGAACGTCAACATGGCCCTTCTATTTTGGTTTTTTCTCGTCAGAATTTGCCTCACGTACCACGTACTCAAGAACAAATTGAGGCCATTTCACGCGGTGGCTATATCCTGAGTGACTGTGATGGTCAACCGGAAGCGATCATCATTGCTACCGGTTCGGAAGTTGAACTGGCACTGAAAGCCGCCGAGCAATTAAACGCCGCCGGTAAGAAAATTCGTGTTGTTTCTATGCCGTCAACAAACATCTTTGATGTTCAAGATGCCACTTATCGTGAATCAGTATTGCCTTCTGCCGTGACGCAACGTGTTGCTGTAGAAGCCGGCGTGACTGATGGTTGGTGGAAGTACGTAGGAACCAACGGTAAAATTGTAGGTCTCGACCGTTTCGGCGAGTCTGCTCCAGCGGGTCAGCTTTTTAAAGAGTTTGGCTTCACCGTTGAAAACGTAGTTAAGAACGTAGAAGCAGTACTTTAATTTTAAAACGAAATATAGAGTAGTTATACACATTATATTTGGAGAGAGACCTCAATCTTTAGATGCATATAGCAGTCTATCGTGCCGGGGTCTTAATCCACTTCTTCCGACTTTTAGGTGAACAACGTGAAAAAGAATAATTTGACCAGTGGTGCATTTGCGGTATTGCTGTTGGCAAGTACCGTTGCAGGTGCAGATCAACAATATCCTGCCGCAGACTTCCAGCCGGAAGTGCTTTATCAAGATAGTGACTATATCGCCAAGAATAGCTCAAAAACAACGGCACCAAAAGCTGCTACAGCAGCACCAAAAGCGGCTGCTGCCAGTTCATCAGTTGAAAGTGCTCATGATTCAAAGTATCCTGCTGCTGACTTCCAGCCAGAAGTTTTGTATCAAGATCCTAATTACAAGCACATCGAGTCTGTTAAGGCATCTGCATCAAAAAAAGAAGCTGTTTCAGTTTCAGTTTCAAATGAAAGTGTAACCGCTACGGAAGCTGCTGAAAGCACTCAAGAGTCGTCTTTTACGAGCTATTTGATTGGTTTGATTGTTCTTGCCTTGGCTGGGTTTTATTTCTTCAAAATACGCAGCACGACTACTGAACAGAAAAAAACGTCAACTCAGCAACCTGTTAAAGCCTCTTATGCGCTCACTACGGGTGTAGCTAAATACTTGAATAGAGTATCAGGTACTGGGGTTTCAAGGTATCTGGAAACGCGCGTTAAATCCGCATCAGTAACCGGTGTTGCCAAGTACATGGCAAAGCAGGCGGTGTCACAAAAAACAACGTCAGCGAAAGCAGCAACTGGAGTTGAAAAGTACATGCGCGACCGGGGGTAAACAATGAGCCAAAATAACTTGAATGGTTTGTTTTTTCCGGCTGTTGCCGGATTGTTCTTTTTCATGAAGCGACCCAAAATTGAGGAAGTTGAAGAAGTTAAGACGGATTATCCTGTTTACACAAGAGATGCGAGTGGACTTTCAGGGGTTGCCAAGTATCTGGATCATTTAGCAGCCAGAACGGCGCAAGAACAAGAAAGTCTGGAACCAGCCACATTAGTGAGTGGCGTTGCCAGATATTTGGAAAGCCGCAGTCAGTTTCCGACCAGTGGTGTATCCAAATATTTACTAAGACAGTCTATCGCTGAAAAACAGAAAAAACAGTCATCGGGTGAGCTTGAAGTAACCGGCGTTGAAAAATATTTAAAAAATAAAAAAGAAGTTCCAGGTCTGAGTGGTGTAGAAAAATACCTTAAACACCAGGCTAGCTTGCCGCAACCTAGCAAAGTTGCTAAATATTTGGCAAAACAAAGCGCTTTGTCTGCGTTGCAAGTAAAGCATGCTGAAGTAGAGGTATCTGGAGTTGCCAAGTATTTGCAACGTCAGGAAAGCTTGCCACAACCTAGCAGAGTTGCCAAGTACTTGGCAAAACAAACCGCTTTAGCGGCTTTATCCGCCAAGCAGGTTAAGCAACAGGTAGGGCCAACCGGAGTCGCCAAGTATCTAAAAGACCAGGCCGATCTGCCACAGATTAGTCGGGTTGCCAAATACATGGTAAGACAAGCTTTGGTTGAAAAACAAAAACCCGTTGTCACTGAAACGGGTGTTGAAAAGTACATGCGTCACCAAGGTTAATAAATCTCTGAGAAACAGAACTCAGTTGCCGTGTTTCTGATAACACGGACTGATGATTCTGTTTCTCCCTTTATGGGGACAGGTTTAGCTTGGGTCGGTCATGTTTCTGTCAACTTCTAAATTCATGCATTCGCCGCACTATTTAATGATGACGCGCGAATATTCAAATTTTTTAATTATATAAAGGCATCTCTTATGGCAAAAAATTTACTAGAACAACTCAAAGAAGTCACTGTTGTTGTTGCAGATACCGGCGACATCCAGGCTATTGAAACTTTCAAACCTCGTGATGCAACGACTAATCCGTCTTTAATTACCGCAGCGGCACAAATGCCACAATACCAAGGTATTGTTGATGACACGCTGAAAGCGGCAAGAGCCAGTTTAGGACAAGCGGCTTCAGCTGCGGAAGTGGTTTCCCTTGCTTTTGATCGTCTTGCTGTGTCTTTTGGTCTTAAGATTCTTGAAATCATTCCAGGTCGCGTTTCAACAGAAGTTGATGCACGCCTTTCTTTTGATACTGATGCTACCATTGCAAAAGGTCGTGAGTTGATTGCGCAATACGAAGCGGCTGGTGTGACTCGTGAACGGGTATTAATAAAAATTGCTGCAACTTGGGAAGGTATTCAAGCTGCTGCCGTTCTTGAAAAAGAAGGCATTCACTGTAACCTGACTTTATTATTCGGTCTTCACCAAGCAATTGCTTGTGCTGAAAACGGCATTACCCTGATCTCTCCTTTTGTTGGACGTATTCTTGATTGGTACAAGAAAGATACCGGCCGTGATTCTTATGAGCCTGCAGAAGATCCAGGTGTAGTTTCAGTGACTGAAATTTACAACTATTACAAAAAATTTGGTTACAAAACCGAAGTAATGGGTGCCAGTTTCCGTAACGTAGGTGAAATTACAGAATTAGCCGGTAGCGATTTATTAACTATCGCTCCTTCTTTATTGGCTGAATTGCAAGCAACAGAAGGCGAATTGCCACGTAAGCTGGATCCAGAAAACGCAGCTAATTTGTCAATTGAAAAATTATCCATTGATAAAGCGACTTTTGAAGCCATGCATGCTGAAAACCGTATGGCTAACGATAAGCTGGCTGAAGGCATCAGTGGTTTCGCGAAAGCGTTGGAAGCACTTGAAGAACTACTTGCGGCGCGTTTGGCTAGCCTCGAAGGTTAAAAAAATTCCAGGCCATTCGGAAGAGGATTGTTTTCTTGACTGACATCCGAATGGCTTCGACTTTACAAGTGTCTACGTAATCGACTGAAACAGGATTTATAAATGTCACAAAATATTTTAGATGTAGTTAAACCCGGTGTTGTAACCGGTGAAGATGTTCAAAAAATCTTCGCAATTTGCAAAGAAAAAAAATTTGCAATGCCGGCTGTTAACGTGATCAATACCGATTCAATCAATGCGGTATTAGAAGCAGCGGCTAAAGTAAAATCACCGGTAGTGATTCAATTCTCTAACGGTGGCGCTCAATTTGTTGCTGGTAAAGGGCTTAAGTTGGAAGGGCAGGAAACTGCTGTTTTAGGTGCTATTTCAGGCGCTCAACATGTACACCTTATGGCAGAAGCCTACGGCGTACCGGTTATCTTGCACACAGACCACGCAGCAAAAAAATTATTGCCTTGGATTGATGGCTTGTTGGATGCTGGCGAGAAACATTTTGCTGCAACAGGCAAGCCGTTATTCAGCTCGCACATGTTGGATTTGTCTGAAGAAAGTCTGCAAGAAAATATCGAAATTTGCGGTCAGTATTTAGCGCGTATGTCCAAAATGGGCATGACTCTTGAAATCGAACTGGGTGTTACCGGTGGTGAAGAAGACGGCGTTGACAACAGCAACCTGGATCATTCATTACTGTATACACAGCCGGAAGATGTTGCTTATGCTTATGAAGAATTAAGCAAAATCAGTCATCGTTTCACTATTGCAGCTTCATTTGGTAACGTACATGGCGTTTATAAGCCAGGCAACGTTAAATTAACACCGGCCATTTTAGACAATTCACAAAAATATGTGTCTGAAAAATACGGTATACCTGCAAATACATTAAACTTTGTTTTCCACGGTGGTTCAGGTTCATCTGCTGCAGAAATCAAAGAATCAATTAGCTACGGCGTTGTAAAAATGAACATTGATACCGATACCCAATGGGCTACATGGGAAGGAATCATGAATTTTTACAAGAAAAATGAAGCTTATTTACAAGGTCAAATCGGTAACCCGGATGGTGACGATAAACCTAACAAAAAATACTACGATCCACGCGTTTGGCAACGTGCCGGTGAAGAAGGCATGGTTACTCGTTTAGAGCAAGCTTTTCAAGAATTGAATGCTGTAAACAGTTTGTAATTCAAGCTGACGTTTAAATTAAAAAGCCGATGTTTTGCATCGGTTTTTTTTTGTTTATAGTATTTATACGCCTATAGATGCTGTGGATAATATTTTGTAACTAAGCGTATTATCCAAAAAACCTCATTTAATCAAAGATTTAAACAGATAAGCATTCATAATACATGATGTTAAACACTATTGACAATTTACCAAAAGAATTGATCTAACCGTTGTTTATCTGAGTAAATTCGTGTTTATCTGTGGCTCAAATACGTTTTTAAGATTATCCAAAAAATCAGAGGATTCACGAAAAACACAATAAAAGTTACTCAACTTGTTGTGCGCACGCCTTTAAAAAGACTTAAAACCCTTATCAATTTTGTGCAATCGGTCTGATATTGCACCATAATAGACCCTGTTTAATCGTTAAATACGGATCGCCTCTCTTGAGTGTAATGGTTGAAATAAAAAACAATTGATAGGAACTATTTTTGAAAAAATTGAATGTTGTTTTAACTTACTAAAATAGCTAACGAAAAAGTCAGTATATTATTAACTATTTCAATTAGATAAGATATTTTGTAGTCTTGTTATTTGAGAGTTTTACTTATCCAATGGATACGCGCTTTGGAGTAAATAACAGCGTTCGGTTGTTATCTTGAGTAAGTGGTCTAATTAGTGGTGCAATACTTGCTGCGCGTTAAACGAAGGGAGTATCTTATTACTTCTCCTGCAAGATGCTTGGGGTGAGAGGATTTAATTCTCAAGTTTTTTGCATATTCCATGCTAATGGAATTTTATTAAAAACGCCAATACCAGAAATCAAAGCTAAAAAGGGGAGCGTAACTTATCAAAAGTAACCATAAGTACTTAAGTCAATGCAGGTTATAATATTTCCAGTGCCAACATTTAGGGCTCATCACTATGGGCTCGATTGGTACTTTAACTAAACCCATGGATTCATGAAGTGTCCAGCGTACCCATAAATTATACGAAATTATGACTCCAAAATTCACGCCTTTAAAAGATCACGATACGCCTATCAAAGTATTGTTTACCGGTTATCTTTGTACCGTAGGCATAGGTTATCTGTTTGCATTAATTCAAATATTGTTTACGCATGGCATGGCGGACGGCAAATTTGGTTTGTCGGTCGATGATATTGTTTACAGTTATTACGGCAACCGTTCAGGCACGGTACTTGAAACACAGCTTAACGGTGCCATGAAAGCCAATGCACCCGATCAGGAACGCTTCAAGATTATGGAGTGGGTCAGAGATGGTGCGGATCAGTATGATTATAAAGATAACGGCATTGAAAAAATAATCGAAACCCGCTGTGTGATGTGTCATAACAAAGAAGCATCTGGTATACCCAGCTTTACCAGTTATGAGGAATTAAAACCCTATACCACACAGGATACCGGAGCTACCTTCGCGTCCTTAACGCGGATTTCGCATATCCATCTGTTCGGTATCAGCTTTATTTTCATGTTTGTCGGTCTTATTTTTAGTTTTGCAGAAACGACAACGACGCAATATAAATGTATTGCAATCGGTATGCCTTATGCGTTTCTTGTGGCAGATATTATGTCCTGGTGGCTGACTAAAATTCACCCGATGTTTGCTTGGCTGGTTATTTTTGCCGGTATGGGTATGGGGATTTCTTTTATGTTTATGTGGGTCACCTCTATTCTGGAAATGTGGCTGTTTAAACCGGTATTTATTAATGGTTTCGGTTCACGTTATTTGGAATGGCGAGATAGCCCCGAAGCATCAATCGCCGATCGGATATGGGGGGTTCTTAAGACCCTGACTCGTCAGATTAAACCCGCTGCCTTGTTTGTAAAAGAGCAATGGTTAAAGCGCGGTTGGCCTGTTATCAAAAATTTATTTAAAAAATAATCATAGGCTTGCGCTAACTTAAGACCTGAAACCACGAAGAAAAAGCCAAGGCAATAATGTTTGTTGCCATGGCTTATTAAGTATTCTGTTTAACTCACGCCGCATCAATGTTCAGTCCCGCCTCTTTAAAAAAGAGGCTGAACATTGATCGCACAACGCCTCATCAACAACACACATGACAGAGTTGCTTTCAGCACATTCTATAACATCAGCGTTAAATCAAGATAATAACCCAACACATGTTTACATAGGCTACAGCGGTGGCGTGGATTCTCATGTGTTGTTGCATTTGTGCGCTTCAATAACTGAACTTAAGAACAAAATCACGGCAGTTTATGTGCATCATGGTTTACAGGCAGAAGCAGAATCCTGGGCCAGACATTGCAAAATAACGGCAGAAAGCTTGGGCGTTAATTTTGTGCTGCTGCGGGTCAATGCCGTTGCAGGCCAGGGAGAAAGTCCTGAGGAAGCTGCCAGAAATGCCCGTTACCAAGCATTAAAGTCATTAATTGGTGCTAATGATGTGCTGTTGGTTGCCCAACACCGGGATGATCAATTGGAAACGGTTTTGTTGCAACTATTTCGTGGCAGTGGTTTGCGCGGTTTATCGGCAATGCCTGAGCGTATGGCTTTTGGCTTGGGTCTTATGCTGCGACCGTTACTAAATGTTTCAAAGCCTGCCATCAACGATTATGCGAAAATACACGCGCTAAGCTGGGTCGATGATCCCAGTAACCTCAGTAACGATTACGATCGAAATTTTCTACGCAATGCGGTATTACCCTTATTAAAGCAGCGTTGGCCTGCGTGTGATAAAACGGTAGCCCGTTCAGCCAGACATTGTGCCGATGCACAGTTGGTAGTCTCGGAACATGCTGACGCATTATTTCGTGGAGTTTTTACTGGTGTCGACCGGACACTTTGCATCAGTCAGTTAAAATTAGTTAACAATATCCAACAAGCGCTGATCATCAGGGAATGGTTTCAGGCGCTCAACTTAAAAATGCCTGCGCAAGCGTTTATTGAACGTTTACAGTCTGAGGTTATTTCGGCAAGGGAAGATGCCGATCCGGTATTATCAGGGCAGGGTTATTGTGTGCGCCGTTATCGGGATAAGCTGTATTGCCTTAAAGCAACCGCACCTGAAATAGTCAGGGAAAGTATCTGGTCAGTCAGACAAACCTCACTCAGAATATCAACTCATCAACGTTTGTTTTGGGTGCGGTCATCAACGGGGATAAGTTGCGAACGGTGGCAAAAGGCGACAATTAGTGTAAAGGCCCGCAGTGGCGGGGAAAAAATGAGCTTGCCAAAGCGTAAAGGTCATCATTCCCTAAAAAAACTGTTTCAGGAAGCAGGTATTCCACCCTGGGAAAGGGATGCAATTCCTTTGATTTATCTGGATGGCAAGCTGGCCGCTGTCGGTGATTTATGGATAAGCGCAGATTTTTATAGTGAACAAGCGCAGGGCTGCATTAGTTTGTCCTTGCAAAGCATCTTGTTGAATATAAAAGTATAAATTATTAACCGTGAACAGCGCCACAGAGAGGCTCGGCGATAATATCATTTGAAAAATAACCATTAAAGCCTTATTCTGTGTGATTTTTTTAATTATTTTAGATTTCCCGTACCAGCGAAGTTTTTCAACCTCCCACCATTGCACTTACAAGGGGCCACACGTTTTGAGTTTAGACAGTTATCAGTCGGTAGATCGAGGGCAATTAGCCAAAGACATTAGCGAAATTCACCAACAAGCTTTAGCCAATATCGGCATTGAAGATTTTAAGCATTTAACAAGAATGGAACGCTGGGGAAAAATTTGTACCCTCATCGGCTATGGCACAGCCTGGATTTTCCCCAACCCCGTTTCTGCGCTGTTAATCAGTCAAGGTAGCTTCACCCGTTGGACACAAGTCGGGCATCCCATTAGTCATAGAGCCTACAATAAAATTAAAGGAGTAAACGCCAATTATACCAGCAAGAAATTTGCGCAAGGCTGGCGACGATTTTTGGATTGGCCTGACTGGATGACGCCGACTGGTTGGCATCATGAGCATGATAAGTTGCATCATTACAGCTTGGGTGAAAAAAACGACCCCAATAATGCGCAACATAATATGGAGTGGCTAAGGCAATCAAATCTGCCGATGTGGCAACGTTATGTCATAGTGGCGTTTTTTTCGGGGATATGGAAGATTGTCTATTACACGCCCAGAACCCATAAGGAATTACGTTTAGATTCTGCCAGACAGCAGGGTGAACCTGAACCTGTGATGACCCGCCTTGGGGCATGGAGTTTATTTACCGAACAGGGGCAGGGATTATGGCTG
>Ga0265593_1001623_pt1 | contig 10278 bp, 5 predicted proteins | sample saktaG_8_FD_190136 | JGI IMG/M metagenome (GOLD analysis project Ga0265593, IMG submission 190136) | Saline water microbial communities from Sakinaw Lake, British Columbia, Canada - sak_2011_5_24_36m | ecosystem: Environmental > Aquatic > Non-marine Saline and Alkaline > Saline ...
CGACAGCCATTGCTGAAAGAAGCGCTGTCATCCATATCCGGGCAATCCAATCCCTGTCTGGCGGTGGTGGTGGTTCATGCCGGCGCTGAGATGCTGAAAATGGTTGAATCGGTATGCCGTGAAATACCATCCCTTTCCTGGGTTCTGATTCATGCAGACCGGATCGAAAACAAGCGGGGATACCCCCTGAATATCGGTCTTCAATACGCCTGCACATGCCATAGCGATTCCGAGGCCGTCGCATTCCTGGATGATGATGATATTTTGTATCCAGATTTTTCTGCCAGAATGATCCAGACCATGAGGGAAACGGGTGCGGACGTCATCTGTGCAGCCAGCAACCGCAGTGCTCCGGGGCAGGCAGTTGAAGAAGGGTATCGACCGGTTTCGTTTCTGAATCTCTTTGTTCTGAATTTTGTTCCCATAAACAGTTATATCATCCGTCTGGCGTCTTTGGCAAAAACCCCGGTATTTTTTGATGAGACGCTGGATGTGGTTGAGGACTGGCATTATTTGCTGCAACTCCTTCAGAATGGCTTTCGATTTGAGGCCATTATGGATATCCTCTCAGAATTTCGCATCATTTCCGATGGTAACAAGCCAATCAAGGATAACCCCGAGATGTGGGAGCAGGCCCACAACCGTATTTATACCTATATTCGGGACAGTTTATTTCTGATGAATGGTCAGATGATTCATCGTCTGATGGCGGATGAAAGATTGAAAGATGCCGATCATCAGCAGTCCCTGACAGCGATGCAGAAGTGTATGGACGATCAAATCCACCAGAAGGATATGAATCTGCAGGATGCTGACGAGAAGATCGTTTTCCTCGAACAAGTTGTTGCTGAAAAGGAGCGGGTTCTGCAGGAGATATTTGCTTCAAAAGGGTGGCGCTGGCTTACCCGTTACCGAAATATAAAGCAAGGACTGGTCATTTTAACGAAGAGATATAGTCAATAGATATGTTAAATAGATATCCCGAATCCTTTCCTATGACAGGACGGAACTGCGATGAGCATATGCGCATCAGACCGCCGATCGTTTTGGTGAAATAATGGCCGATACCATGCAGATAACCTCAGAAGTGCCAGCCCCCTCTCCTACGGAATCCAGAGAGTCAGTCACGCCAATGCCGCTGAATTCAGGCAGCGCCATTCAGAAGGCGGATGCTGATTTTCGAGTGTCGGTGATTATTCCACTTTACAACCACGAAAAATATATTGAAGCCGCGATAGAAAGCGTCTTTTCGCAAACATTGCATCCGGCGGAAATCATTGTCATTGACGATGGTTCAGTCGATGGATCAGCGGGGAAAGTGCGCCGGCTATGCAAAGATCATCCTGAAATCATTTTCTGGTCATGGCCCAATCAAGGTGCCCACCATACGTTGAATGCAGCGATTTTTCGGGCAACAGGGGATTTCGTGGCGATTCTGAATTCGGACGATTGTTACCATCCGGAACGTCTGGCGGCCTGTCTGGCCATTGTTCAGTCCGACCCATCCGTTGACGTAGTGGTGACAGGAATGTCGTTTTTTGACGGCCTGGGGAATGACGTGGAAAATCCTTGGTACGAGGATGCTCTGACATTTTACAAACAGGAGAGAATTTTATCTCTGGGGCTTTTCCACGCGAACTTTATAGTGACGACTTCAAATCTCTTTATCAGGCGTTCAGTGTTTGAATGGATAGGTTACTTTTCTCCATTGCGGTATACTCATGATCTGGAGTTTTGCTTACGGATTATCTTGGGGAAAAGGCATATCCATTTTGTGGATCGCCCTCTTTTGTTTTATCGTTTGCATGAAGCCAATACGATAGCGGAAGATAAGGCCAGAGTGGATTTCGAGCGCGCCGCTGTATTTGCTTTTTTCCTTCATCGACAAGGGCTGGCAGCCGAAACAGATGAGGCGCGGCGTTCCTGGTTAGAACGCTATGTAGAGGTTTTGGGGCAGCAAGATCTCCTGGAGATGGTTGAGAATTTACTGACAATCCTTGATGGAAGTCATCATCGAAAGGATGGGGTTGTTGCCGATTCCTTGCCGGCGGAATTCCTGGCCCTTTTGTCCCGGCTTGGAGCAGACTGGGTTGCGCATCATACCGGGGACCCTCTTTTGGATCAGTTCGTCTCGGCTCGAAATGCTTATCTTCAACGGAAGGAAATCGCCGGCGGTGATCCAAAGCTTGTTTCCAAATTAAAGACGAATATACAATGGATGACCGAACAGCGCGATGCCTGGAAGAAGGCTGCGGAGATTCAAGACGAACATTGTAAAGCGTTGAACCAGGAGTTAGAGCAAATGCGCATCGGTATCTCCTGGCTGACCGAACAGCGCGATGCCTGGAAGAAGACGGCAGAGACTCAAGAAGAACATTGTAAAGCGTTGAACCAGGAGTTAGATCAAATGCGCATCGGTATCTCCTGGCTGACCGAGCAGCGCGATGCCTGGATGAAGGCGGCGGAGATTCAAGACGAACATTGCAAGGCGTTGAGCCAGGAGTTAGAGCAAATGCGCATCGACAACTCCTTGCTGCCCGAACAGTGTGACGTCTGGAAGAAGGAGGCGGAGACTCAAGAAGAGCATTGCAAAGCGTTGAGCCAGGAGTTAGAGCAAATGCGCACCGGCAACTCCTGGCTGACCGAACAGTGTGATGCATGGAAGAAGGAGGCGGAGATTCAAGGGGAACATTGGAAAGCGTTGAGCCTGGAGTTAGAGCAAATGCGCATCGGCAACTCCTGGCTGACCGAACAGTGTGATGCATGGGAAAGGGAAGCAAAAACTTCGGGGACTGAAATAGTTCATTTAAGTGCAGAGATTGCCAAATGCCATGCCTCGTTACAGGAGCTGCAGCGCAGCCGAATTTTCAGGTTGTTGATACTTGCGAAATTACTGAAGATAGAATATATTCCTTCCAGTTCCACTACTGCCTGATTGAGTTGGTTGTTTTTTTATTGTAGTTTGAAATGGATTAGCTGATGTCATCGCGCCAACAACAGTTTCTTGAATTGCTCCAGCCAGAGATTTTAGAAGAATTCCGTAGTCGATACGAGGGGATCAATCCCGCCAATCCTCGTGTGACGGTCGAAGGACTTCCAACCGGCTGCACGCGCCCGGTTCACCGCGACAAGGTCATACATGATCAATCCTGAACAACCTGATTATGCGAATACTCCGGTCGCGCCAGGACGTCCGAAGTTCTTATATCGCCCTGCCGATGCGAATCCAACGCCGACGGTATCGGTTCTCACCCCTTACTACAACACAGACCGGGTCTTTCTGGAAACAGCCCAGTCCCTGATAGACCAGTCTTTCCAAGATTTCGAGTGGGTGATCGTAGATGACGGAAGTACCGATAAGTCTGCGTTAGCCAGGTTGCATGCCATACGGGATAGCGATTTACGCATCAAGGTGATCGTTCAGGAAAATGGCGGTCCCGCCGCGGCTCGCAATACGGCATTCAGGCATTGCTCGGGGCGTTATATTTGTTTGCTCGACAGCGACGATCTGCTGGAGCCGACTTTCATCGAAAAATGCGTGTGGTTTCTTGAATCCAACCCCAACTTCGGATTTTGCAATACCTGGTCAGTGACTTTCGGAGGAGAAGAAGAATTTCTCTGGCGCATCGGTTTCGAGCAAGCAAAAGCGCACCTTCAGACTAACAGTGGCCCTCTCTTTTCGGTATTGAGAAGGGAGGCTTTCGAAGCGGGAGGCGGCTATGATGAGTCGATTCGCTTTGGCCATGAGGACTGGGATTTTTGGCTGGCGCGAGCCAAGGCGGGTTACTGGGGGCATACCCTGCCGGAGTTTCAAACGTGGTATCGAAAGCGCTCTATCGGGCGCCTCTATCAGGTGATGAATTCGGTAAAAGTGCATCGGGAATTCGAGGCTTCAATCGCACGGAAATATGCCTGTTTGCAATCCAGTTTCCCGGAACCTGCTATCAGGCCGGCGGAACCTTACGAGAGCGTGCCCTGCCAAATCCCGTTTGAAAATCCACTCTCCCTTCCGGAAAATATTCAGTGGATACTCTTTCTGGTGCCCTGGATGGTCACCGGTGGAGCCGACAAGGTCAATCTGGACTGGGTTGCGGAATTGTCCCGCAACGGTTATCAAGTTACGATCTGCGCAACTCTGGAAGCAAATCACAATTGGCTTTCCGAATTCGCGAAGCTGACTCCTGACATTTTTATCCTGCCCAATTTTTTACGCTGTGCGGATTATCCACGATTCCTGCGCTATCTGATCCATTCGCGCAAGATCGAAACGGTGTTGGTAACCGGTAGCACCTTCGGTTATCTGCTCCTGCCGTTTTTACGAGCATATTTCCCGGAGACGGCTTTTGTCGATCTGTGCCATGCCGAGGAGCTGCACTGGATGAATGGAGGCCATCCACGCTTCGGCGTCGGTTACCAGGAGGTGCTGGATCTGAACATGGTGACGACTTCCAATCTGCGCGATTGGATGGTGGGACGTGGCGCCGACTCTGAGCGCATCGAAGTATGTCATAGCGGAATTGATGTTTCAAAACTCGAGGCCAGTGTTTTGCCGAAAGAACAGGCACGCGGCGTACTGGGACTTCCCGCTGACATTCCGGTGATAGTATTTGCAGGTCGGATCTGTGAGCAAAAACGGCCCCTGCTACTGGCAGACATCCTGAGGGGACTTGCATCCCGCGGGGCGAGATTCCAGGCGTTGATCGTCGGTGACGGCGAGATGCGGTCGGCGCTCGAAAACAGGCTCAGAGAAGCAAATCTGATGTCCCAGGTACGCATGATGGGAACACTAGAACATGAAGCTTGGCTGCAGGCGCTTGCGGCCTCCGATGTTTTCCTGTTGCCCTCTCAGTATGAAGGCATATCGGTGGCGTTGCTGGAAGCCATGGGAATGGGCGTGGTGCCCGTCACCGCGGCTGTGGGAGGACAGGATGAGTTATTAAATGCGGATTGCGGGTTTCTGATTCCCCGTATCGATCGCGAAGTGGATGCGTATGTGGATGCCGTGGAACGCCTGATCGACGACATCTCACTGCGACAGGCCATGGGGCGGGCGGCCCGCGAGCGGATTCTCGACAAGTTCAGGCTGGATTTCAGTTCGACAGGTTTTTTGGCCGGACTCGAACGGGCGCGCAATCTGGCTAAGACCCAGCCGCGCAGGGTGATATCCCGGGGCCTTGCACAGGAGTTGGCGACGCTCGCTGTTGAGTATACTCGCTTGAATGTGGTAGCGAGTGTGCTTTGGACTCATTGGATCAAGACGGGACCCGACGGAAATCCTCTTCCACCCGGCGTCTCCCTGATTTCGTTGGCAAGGTGGCTATCCTTGTTGGGTTCTACACGAATTGGGTCGGCACTGATACGCAGCCGCCAGCGTTTGAAGGGCATGGCTCGATGGCTGATTGCGAAGTTTTAAGCACGACAACATTCATCCGATAGGCGTAAATAAAATTTCTTCTGATGGTTCATCAATTCCTGCCCGATTACGCTTCGTGAAACGAGATTATCACTTTGCATGCCGCGCTATGGTTTAAATCGTGCGGTCTTGGCAGGGATTGGGACTAGAAGCCGCTGCCTGCAGATTATTGTTGCCAAATTGTGTTGCAGGGTTATGTGGTCTGAGATGTGAAAGGAGAAGCGTAATGTCAATTGTTGACAATCCGAACCTGGCGGAACTTGAGAGGATGGATATGGCAAATTGCCTCATCAAACTCGACTTTCCATATAGTCCGCGACGACGGCCATGGGACCAAAAACGTTCAAAAATATTCGATCTCATTAATAGTGGATTAAGCAGATACGAACGTCTTTTAGCGCAGATGGGGACTTTTTCCCCTTTCTTCGAGAAGATTCAGGTCAGGAGCGAGATTCCATCCGACCTCTCGCCGCGATGGGTGAACGGCTGGTTCCCTGGCCTCGACTCGATTAGCCTTTATAGTCTCTTGGCGATTCACAACCCCCCCCGGTACGTGGAAGTCGGTTCGGGAAATTCAACGATGTTTGCGCGGCAGGCGATAATAGACCACGGCCTTCAGACCTCAATCGTTTCGATCGATCCATGTCCCCGGGCCGACATCGATAAAATATGCGACAGGATCATCAGGTCCCCTTGCGAAGATGTCGATCAAGAAGTCTTCGAAACCCTCACTTCAAAAGATATCCTCTTTATTGACAATAGCCATCGCGCCTTTCCAAATTCAGACGTAACGGTGTTTTTCACGGAAATACTTCCCAATCTACCCGGTGGCTTGATCTACGGGCTTCACGATATTTATTTGCCCTGGGACTATCCGGACGAATGGAGGGATCGCTATTACAACGAGCAATATCTTCTTTCCGCATATTTGCTGGGTGGGGGTGGCGGAGACGAAATTATCCTGCCGAACGCTTTCGTATCATACTACGCCCCATATCTGATGACTGCTCTTGACGAGACTTATAACAACCCAAAATTGCACGGAATAGAAAAGACAGGCGGAGCCTTCTGGTTAAAAAGGAGGTAATCGCTGGAAAAGAAGCTATTTTATTGATATTATTAAATAGGATTTATTTTTATTACTTTCTGAAAATAAATCTATAGGGTTCAGGTATATGTCAGTGACATTGACTGCGAAATTGGATCAACTCACCACGCTGCGTTTCTTCGCGGCTGCGATGATTGTTGTTCATCATTCTGCCGGACTGTTTGGTTTCAGCACCAGCCTCACCAAGCCATTCATTTTTGGGCAAGGGGTTTCGTTTTTCTTTGTTCTTTCCGGCTTCATTTTAGCCTACGTTTATCCAGAACTAAGTACCTACAAAGATGTGCGGTATTTTTTGCACGCACGCTTTGCGCGCATCTGGCCCGCGCATCTGGCGACCTTTCTGCTGGCATTTTGGATGCTATCGTTGAACTGGGACTTCAAGGTCGCCCTGGCGAACCTGGCGTTGGTGCATGCCTGGATTCCATATCCGTTATTTTATTTCTCTTACAATGCCCCGTCCTGGAGCATTTCAACAGAATTTTTTTTCTATCTTGCATTCCCTGTTCTGATCTACCGGTGGGAGCAAAATTGGCCAATTAAAATATTGCTGTCAGGCGGGATGTTGATTGCCCTTATTTTATTCTCGAACCTGGCGCACTTACCGGGTAATGGCGGATCACTGCTCTATATCAACCCTGTTTCGCGTGTATTTGAGTTCATCTTTGGCATCTTCCTTTCGTTTTTCTGGCGCAATAACAAAGATAAGACGTACTGGAATATGAAAAATGCTACGATCATGGAAATTGCGGTTATTTTGCTGTGCGGTTTATCGATGCGCTACACGCTGCCAATTGAGGAATGGGCTTTCGCTGCGTGGCCAGGGCCCGCCTTTTCCCAATGGCTGGAAGGAAGCGGGTCGATGCTCCCTTTCGGCCTCCTGATCTATGTAATGGCGATCGGGCAAGGCAAAATTTCAAAAATCCTTTCACATTCATATTTGGTTCTTCTTGGTGAAATCAGTTTTTCTCTTTACCTCCTGCACCAAATATTTTTGCGCTATTATCAGATGAATTTAGCTTTCTTCCCACGCATGCCCAACCTTTTTGCATTCGCGCTGTTCTGCAGCGTCTTGTTATTGTGCTCTTATCTGATGTGGGTATGGATCGAGATGCCGGCAAGGCGTTTTATTCTTAAGCGCAGAAGAAATGACGGCAATGACAGCATGGAGAAATCCTGGCGCGATCGCATGCTTCAAAGTCGCAACCCGCTGTCGGCGGCGCTTCTGTTAGTCTGCCTGCTCTTGCCGCTCTATCTTTCAATGGACAAGATGAACAATCCCCCTGTAACCATCGACAGCCTGTTATCAAGTGCAATTGCGGGCAATGCAGATACGGTGAAAGCACTCATCAAGGCCGGTGTTTCGGTGAATGATAAAGACGCACACGGCAGCACCCCGTTGATCGAGGCATCATGGGCCGGCAGGAAGGATATCGTGAAACTTCTTCTCAATGAGAATGTCGATGTGAATCTGTTCACGAGTGGTTCGATTTCCGCATTGCTTGCCGCCGTGTTCCGGAAGCATGAAGCGATTGCGCTGATGTTACTTGAGCGAGGTGCAAATCCGAATGCAGTTGATGCGAAGGGTACTTCTCCGTTGATGGAAGCAGCATGGCAGGGTAACATCAACCTTATTAGGGCATTAATCGCCAATGGGGCCAACGTAAATTATACACGTCCGTTTGATGGGTATACTGCTTTAGCCATTGCCAAGGTTGCCGATAAGGATCAGGCCGTCAACGTATTAATTGACAGCGGCGCCAGGAAATAAGGGAGACAGTGCAGCCGGCCACCCCATACGCAACTATTTACTATCTCTCGATATTTATGGGTATTTGTAGTTTGTTTGCGGGCAAAGGATTTTGACTTTGGACATTGGTTTGAAATCGGAACCGACAGGGTCGAATAAAAAGGTTGCCGTTTCAGGGTTATGTTTCTTGAAACAGTCCTGTTTAAAGGGGTTGCGATGGCTTTATCAGAGGCTTCCTTTAACTGAGGCCCCCAGTTACGGATTGAAATCTTTTTTTTACCAGCGGGTTGGATTTTTGTTTGAAAAAACCGTTTCTTACCAAGTGTGGCAGAATGCCAGAGCTGATGTGCGTGAGCCATCGTCTTTTAGCCTATCCGTCGAAATCCCATCGCTTGATCCGGATGAGGTCGTATGTTTTCCGCTCCACCGGCATCCGGTAGTTTCAGTTGTCGTTCCCTTATTTCATCGAGCGGACGTTCTGCTCCCATGCCTTAAATCTCTGAGCAATGCCTGTGCTGGGCATGCATATGAAGTCCTTATCGTGGATTCTCTGCCGGAGAAGGAAAACCGGATGGTTCTGGCCAGAATCCAGGGCGCCCGGGTGGTGCCTGCTGATTACGGAAAGTCATCGGCCGAGATGTGGAATATCGGGGCGGGCATGGCTATGGGTAAGTATATAGCGTTTTTGGCCGGGGGGCTTTTGCCCTTGCCGGGCTGGCTGGACGAGATGATCAGAGTTTTCCGGGAACAAACGGAAGTCGGCCTGGTTGGATCGCAGATCAATCTGCCCGAGGGCATTATCTGGGAGGCGGGCGGAACCGTGGGGGAGAAGGGGCTGCTCTGCCGCCTGGGGGGAGGGGCGAATCCGTTTCAGCCCGACTACAGCTATTTGCGGGAAGTGGATTTTTGTTCGGCCATATCTTTTATAATTCCGAAAGATTTATTTATGCAAGTTGGCGGGATTTCACCCGAGTTCGGTGAAGATCTGGTTCAGATTGGAGCGCATTTGTCAGCGGCTGTCCGGCTGGCAGGCCGGAAAGTGCTTCATCATCCGTTGTCGAAGGCTGCTATTCTTTCCAGGCCTGAGGATAATCCCTGGATGAATGCCAAAGAGAACTGCCGGATTGTTCAGGATGGCCTCCAGCCAAAGGCCCCACGGGCCGGCCGGTCAAATCGCAAAGATTTCGTTTCTGCCGGTAAAATCCTGGTTGTTGATTTCAGAACGCCCACTCCGGACCAGGATTCCGGATCACAGGACATCGTATCCTATTTCAATATCTTTCGTTTTCTTGGCTTTGAGATCACGTTTATTCCGGTGGCGGACCTCCAGTTCATGGAAAAATATACGCCCGATTTGCAGCGGATGGGGGTGCGATGCCTTTATACGCCTTTTGTCCGGGGGATAAACAGACATCTCAAGTTCCATGGCCAAGACTATGATTTGGTGCTGCTCTATAAAGTGAATTGCGCCGCCTACTGCATCGACAGGGTCAGGCGATATTGTCCCATGGCCAAGATCATTTTTAATACGGTGGATCTTCATTTTGTCCGGGAGCAAAGGCAGGCTGTGATAGAGACGTCTCATGAGCTTCTGAAAAATGCGAATGAAACAAAAAATCAGGAGCTTTCGGTAATCCGAAAGGCCGATTGCACCATCGTTTTAAGCAGCGAGGAGCGAGAGCTTCTTCTTAAGGAGCCCAATGTTAGCGATGAAAAAATTGCTGTAATACCTCTGATCCGAGAGATTCCAGGACGAGGAAATTCCTTTTCTGCCAGAAAGGATATATTATTCGTGGGGGGATTCGAACATCGTCCCAATGTGGATGCCATGCTTTCCTTTGTCTGTGACATCTGGCCACTGGTCAAAAAATACCTGCCGGAACTTGTTTTCTATATCGTTGGAAGTAAGCCCCCAAAGGAAATATTGAATCTGGCCGGAGATGACGTGATAGTTACGGGATATGTATCTGATATATCGCCATATTTCCATGGCTGTCGGCTTTCTGTCGC
>Ga0265593_1001624_pt1 | contig 10277 bp, 8 predicted proteins | sample saktaG_8_FD_190136 | JGI IMG/M metagenome (GOLD analysis project Ga0265593, IMG submission 190136) | Saline water microbial communities from Sakinaw Lake, British Columbia, Canada - sak_2011_5_24_36m | ecosystem: Environmental > Aquatic > Non-marine Saline and Alkaline > Saline ...
CGTGGAAAATTAAAGTGTTGACACTCGATAAAAAACCGCTTAACTGGAAGCAGGCTTTAATTCGTTTTTTAGCGACACTGCTTTCATGGTCAGTCTTTGGGCTAGGTTTTTTATGGATTTTAGTGGATAAAAATCGATTAAGTTGGCACGATCACTTATCCAATACTGCGGTGTTTTATGATACATAACAGCTCATTCATCCTAAAAACACGTAATGTATAACTACTTTTCTTCACTGAAGTGCGCTTTTAAATCTCAGGTTCCCCCATATTATGAATAATAAACTGCTTGAAAACACCCGTTTACCTCAATTTTCTAAAATCTCCTCAGAACACATTGAACCAGCGATTACGCAATTACTTGATGATGCGCGTGCCATTGTTGCCTCCTGTTTAGCGTCTCAAACATCCTATACTTGGGACAATTTAATTGCTCCTATTGAAGCAATCGAAGATCGCTTAAACAGAGCCTGGTCACCGGTAAGTCATCTTAATGCCGTCATGAATAATGACGCACTTAGACAAGCTTATAACGCCTGCCTGCCCAAATTGAGTGAGTATTCTACTGAAATGGGACAAAACGAAGCCTTATTTAAAGCCTATTGCGGACTTGCTGAGAGTGCTGAATTTAGGCAGTTAGCTAAAGCACAACAACGCATTATCAGCAATGGCTTACGTGACTTTACTTTATCTGGGATTGATTTACCTCCTGCACAACAGCAGCGTTATAAAGAAATAAGTCTTGAATTGTCTGCCTTAGCCAGTAAATTTGAAGAGAATGTTTTAGATGCTACCAATGCGTGGAGTAAACACCTGACACATCACGATGCATTGGCTGGTTTACCTGATTCAGCGTTACAACAAGCTAGGCAAGCCGCCGAGCAAAAAGGGCTAGAGGGTTGGTTAATTAGTTTGCAATTTCCTTCGTACAGCGCGGTGATGACTTATGCTGATGATCGTATTTTACGCGCAGAACATTACACTGCCTTTGCAACGCGGGCATCAGATCAGGGACCTCATGCGGGGCAATGGGATAATACTGCGTTAATGGCAAAAATTTTAGCTTTACGTCATGAAAAAGCCGTGTTGCTGGGTTATGCAAATTATGCAGAATTATCTTTAGCGGCAAAAATGGCGCATCAACCTTCCGATGTGATCAGTTTCCTTGAAAATTTAGCTGAGAAATCGCGTTCACAAGCACAACAAGATTATGCAGACTTAACTGCTTTTGCCAAAAAGCATTGCGCAATTGCTGATTTAGAAGTGTGGGATATAGCTTATGTTTCAGAGAAAATGCGTTTACATGCGTATGATTTATCGCAAGAAACTGTAAAAGCCTATTTTCCAATAACCCAAGTTTTACCAGGCTTATTTGCGGTGGTTAAAAAATTATATGGCCTGTGTATTACAGAAGAAACAGAGTTTGATAGCTGGCATCCTGACGTTAAATTCTTTGCAATACATGATCAACAGCAACACTTACGAGGCCATTTTTTTATCGATTTATATGCGCGCCAAGATAAACGAGGTGGCGCCTGGATGGATGATTGTGTTGGGCGTAGAAAAACTTCAGACGGTGTTCAAACACCGGTAGCGTATCTGGTTTGTAACTTTACGCCACCCACAGGTACCGAGCCTGCCTTGTTAACTCATGATGAGGTGACCACCTTATTTCATGAATTTGGTCATGGCTTGCATCACATGATGACCCAAGTTGATTACCTAGGGGTGTCAGGTATTAATGGCGTGGAATGGGATGCGGTAGAACTGCCCAGTCAATTTATGGAAAATTGGTGTTGGGAAAAAGAGGCCTTAGGATTATTGTCAGGACATTATCAAACGGGAGAAGCCTTACCTGATGACTTATTTGCTAAGATGTTGGCAGCAAAAAACTTTCAAGCGGGCATGTTAATGGTTAGGCAGCTTGAATTTAGCTTATTCGATTTTAAAATCCATTTAGACTACGACCCTGCTAAAGGTGATTGCATTGCTGATACCTTAGCACAGGTTAGACAACAGGTTTCAGTTGTGCATCCGCCCAAATTTAATCGCTTTGCCCACAGCTTTTCGCATATCTTTGCAGGTGGCTATGCGGCAGGTTATTACAGTTACAAATGGGCTGAAGTATTATCTAGCGATGCGTTTTCGTTGTTTGAAGAAAAAGGTATTTTTGATCCAGACACGGGACATGAATTTTTAAGTCATATTTTAGAGCAGGGTGGTAGCGATTCGGCGATGAATTTATTTATTAATTTTCGTGGGCGCGAACCTTCCATTGATGCTTTATTAAGACATAATGGCATCACTGCATGAAGTACCATGACTTGCGCGACTTCATTAAAAAACTAGAAAAACAAGGAGAATTAAAACGTATTACGGTACCGGTTGACCCATATTTAGAAATGACCGAAATCAGCAATCGTGTCTTAAAACAGCAAGGTCCCGCATTATTATTTGAATATCCAAAAGGCTATTCTATGCCGGTTTTAACTAACCTCTTTGGTACGCCGCAACGGGTAGCCATGGGGATGGGGGCAGAATCTGTAGCTGAATTACGCGGCATAGGTGAACTCTTAGCCTATCTCAAAGAACCTGAGCCACCTAAAGGTATGCGTGATGCACTAGAGAAGCTCCCCGTGTTTAGGCAAGTATTAAATATGGCACCTAAGCTAATTAAATCTCCGTTATGCCAAGAAATTGTTCGTCAAGGCGATGAAATTGATTTAAGCGATTATCCTATTCAAACGTGTTGGCCAGGCGATGCAGGGCCATTAATTACCTGGCCCTTAGTCATTACGCGCGGACCAAATAAAGAGCGGCAAAATCTGGGCATTTATCGCCAACAAGTGATTGCAAAAAACAAAGTCATCATGCGTTGGTTAGCCCATCGTGGCGGTGCCTTAGATTTTAGAGATTGGCAACAACACTACCCAGGTAGGCCTTTTCCTGTCGCCGTAGCGTTAGGGGCAGACCCTGCAACCATTTTGGCAGCAGTCACGCCGGTTCCTGATAATTTATCTGAATATGGTTTTGCCGGCTTATTACGAGGCAGTAAAACTGAAGTCGCCCAATGTTTACTCAGTGATTTACAGGTGCCTGCCAGTGCAGAAATTGTCTTAGAAGGGTATATTTATCCAGATGAAATGGCACCAGAAGGGCCGTTTGGTGATCATACGGGGTATTACAACGAAGTTGATTCTTTTCCAGTATTCACCATTGAGCGCATTACCCAACGACAAGCACCCATCTATCACAGTACCTTTACCGGTCGTCCACCCGATGAACCTGCAATTTTAGGCGTGGCATTAAATGAGGTATTTGTACCCATTTTGCAAAAACAATTTCCTGAAATTATTGATTTTTATTTACCGCCCGAAGGCTGTTCATACCGCATGGCGGTAATCAGCATGAAAAAACAATATGCTGGTCATGCCAAGCGCGTCATGCTGGGCACGTGGTCATACTTGCGCCAATTTATGTACACTAAATTCGTGATAATTGTTGATGACGATATTAACGTACGCAACTGGGAAGACGTCATTTGGGCCATCACTACCCGAATGGATCCAGTCAGAGATTTAACTCTTTTAGAAAATACCCCGATTGATTACTTAGACTTTGCCTCACCCGTATCAGGGTTAGGCTCAAAAGTAGGCTTTGATGCAACCAATAAATGGCCAGGCGAAACCACCCGCGAATGGGGCCGCCCTATGGCGATGTCAGCAGACATTGTCCAAAAAGTAGACGCTATGTGGGCTGATTTATTTTAATAACTGCGGTGCTAGGGTTCCCATAATTTTTCAGTGCACGCAGCGTTAGTCGCGCACACCGTTGCACTGAGGTTTTCTTTTTCACTCCTCATACTTTTTCAAGTGGATGTACTAAATTCAATGGTGTTAACTTCTTTAAACAGCGTGAGTAAGTAAATGAAGCGATTTTTCTTACTCATGATGTCGTTGTGGCGACAGCAATTAAAATTGTATTTATTTGCAGGCTTTTTGGGCGCGGTTATAGGCGTGTTTATTCTTGCGCCCAGTTATAACTTTATTTCTTCAAAAGAAACAAATAACAATACCTTGTCATCAATTGATTACATGTATACGCAATTAACCTCAGTGTTAAATGGCAATATTGTAGAAGATGAGTTGCTCTTATTTTATGCTGAAATTGGTGCCATGTTGGGCGTTTTAACCGTAGGAATATATGGCTTTTTACATAAACGACTCGCCCATATTGATCAATTAAAATTAGAGTTACAAAAAGATATACACGTCATCATCGAACAAGGTGAGGGCGCATATTTAGAATTTAAATCATCGTTTCGCTGGGATTTAGAACAATCACGGATAAATCGCACGCTTGAAACCGTGGTATTAAAAACACTGGCTGGTTTTTTAAATAGCAGTCACGGCGGCACATTATTAATTGGTGTTGCTGATGATGGCAGCATTATTGGTTTAGAACAAGATTATCAATCGCTTAAAAAACACAATCAAGATGGTTTTGAGCAAGCGATAATGACTGCCGTATCAGCCCACTTAGGTGCGGATTTATGCCGTAATATTCATGTCTTATTTTATGTGTTAGAAGGAAAACATCTCTGTCGTTTAATCATTACGCCTTCGGGTCGTCCTGTGTATTTAAATCAAAATAATGTGCCTAAGTTATATGTGAGAACAGGTGGAGCTACGCGCGATTTAACCATCCAAGAAGCGTTAGAATTTGCTCAAGTGCGTTGGGAAAGAGAGTCATAATGTTAGCTATTAGTACTTTATAAGTTATGGACTTTGCACTTAAACCGCTTGCTGAACGGATGCGTCCAAACGTCCTAGCAGAATATGTTGGTCAAACGCATGTTTTACAACCAGGCAAGCCTTTGTATCAGGCAATTATTTCAGGTCAATTGCATTCCATGATTTTTTGGGGGCCACCAGGCACCGGTAAAACCAGTTTGGCAAAACTCATTGCAGGGCATTCAAACGCCGCTTTTATTCCTATGTCAGCACTGTTATCTGGAGTTAAAGAAATTCGTGCTGCCGTTGCTGATGCCAAACAGCGCTGGACAACACAGCAACAGCGAACCTTACTTTTTGTTGATGAGGTGCATCGCTTTAACAAAGCGCAGCAAGATGCCTTTTTGCCGCATGTCGAAGATGGCACTTTTTATTTCATTGGTGCCACCACTGAAAATCCATCGTTTGCGCTCAATAATGCCTTATTATCTCGTGCGCGCGTTTATGTATTGCAAACACTCACGCACGATGAATTAATTCATGTAATCAATCGCGCCTTAAGCGATGTAGAGCGCGGTCTCGGTGCATATTCTTTGCAGATGTCAGCAGAAATTAAACAAGACTTTGCCCAAGCAGCAGAGGGTGATGCAAGAAGATTGCTTAATTTATTGGACGTTGCGGCCGCCTTAGCCAGTGCGCAAGCGCAACATGACATTACCCCTGCTATTGCTCAAGAAGTGTTAGCAGAAGGTGTGCGTCGTTTCGATAAACAAGGCGAAGCATTTTATAATCAAATTTCTGCCTTGCATAAAGCAGTCAGGGGGAGTGCGCCTGATGCAGCACTTTATTGGTTATGTCGAATGATCGACGCAGGGTGTGATTTGGCGTACCTAGCACGGCGAATTGTAAGAATGGCTTCAGAAGATATTGGCAATGCTGACCCACGGGCACTCCAATTGGCACTTAATGCGTGGGAAGCGCAAGAACGCTTAGGCAGTCCAGAAGGAGAGTTAGTTTTAGCGCAAGCGGTGCTTTATTTAGCGTGTGCGCCTAAAAGCAATGCTGTATACAACGCCTACAACGCGGCCATGCACGATGCTAAGCAGTTTGGTAGCGTTGACGTGCCCACGCATTTAAAAAATGCCCCCACGCAGCTCATGAAAAACCTAGGGTATGGCAAAACTTACCGTTACGCTCATGACGAGCCTGAAGCCTATGCCGCAGGCGAGAATTATTTTCCAGAAACCATGCCCACTCGTCGCTATTACGTTCCTGTTGAACGCGGCTTAGAAATCAAAATAAGTGAAAAATTACGTCATCTACATACTTTAGACAATGCTGCAAAACGCCGCTAGTCAGCCTTTTTTATCTTTTTTTTAATACTAAAATCATCATGCTAAGTTACCGACACGCCTATCACGCAGGCAATTTTGCAGATGTGCTAAAGCATCTGACGTTAATCAATATTCTGAATTATTTAACAGAAAAAGATAAAAGCTGTTGTTATATGGACACCCACGCAGGAGGCGGCGATTACAACTTACGCAGCGAGTATGCACAAAAAAATCGTGAATATGAAACGGGCATTGCCAAATTGTGGTTACGCGAAGATTTACCTGAAGCTATTGCTGCTTATGTCAAGGTAATAAAAGCCTTTACCACCTCTACACAACTTACCCGATATCCAGGCTCGCCCTTAATTGCCCAACATTTATTGCGCGGACAAGATCGTTTAGAGTTATGTGAATTGCACAACACAGAAATTCACGCTTTAAAACAAACGATGTTTAAAGACAAGCGCGTGCGCGTATGGCATGAAGACGGCATGCAGTACGCTTTAAAAGCTTTGCCGCCCAAAGAGCGTCGAGGCTTAATTTTAATTGATCCATCCTATGAGCTTAAAACCGAGTATGCACAGGTAATAAAAGACTTAATCGCCATGGTTAAACGTTTTTCCACAGGTACTTACGCACTTTGGTATCCCGTGATAGAAAGAGCGCGTATTAAAAAAATGGAACGCTCATTGGTCGCCAGTAACATAAAAAATATTTTGTTAGTAGAGTTAGGGATACGCCCAGACAGTTTATTTAAAGGCATGACTGCGAGTGGCATGATTATCATTAATCCACCTTTTACTTTAGTGGCTAAAATGCAGAATGTATTGCCTTGGTTAGCACAAGAACTGGGAGAGCAAGGACAGGGCAGTTATCGTAATGAAATGCTAGTCTCAGAATAAGCGTGCGAGTAAAATGCGTAGGGTTTTGAATGTGGCCAGTGGTCACTCCCTACACATTAGTTTTTATTAAGGAATCTTTATGTTAGAAAAACACCAAATTGCCCCGATGTTTACGGTATTAAATCAAAATAATCAAAATGTTAGTTTGACTGATTACACGGGCGAGAAAAACCTAGTACTGTATTTTTATCCCAAAGATGATACGCCTGGCTGCACCATAGAGGCCAATCAATTTACCCAATTAGAAGCAGAGTTTAGCGCACTAGATACTGTAATTCTGGGTGTAAGCAAAGACACGTGCACCAGTCATGCAGAGTTTATTGCCAAATATGATCTTAAAATACAATTGCTTGCAGATACCAGCGGTGAGCTTTGTGAACGCTACGGCGTATGGCGTGAACGGGAAAAAGAGGGGGTAACAAGTATGGCTATACTGCGCTCAACCTTTTTAATTGATAAACAAGGTGTCATCGTTGATGCGATGTATGGCGTTAGCCCCGAAGGACATGCTCAGGAAGTTTTAGAAAAAATAAAAAGTTTACCTAAAACAGGGCAATCCACTTAACACGCAATCTTCAACAAGACTTAACCGTTCGTCCTAAACTTGTTGAGTGGGACGAACGACTTAACCTCTTGCTGTCCAGCTTTATTAGCCATGCTGAAAACTCGGGTCATGTTAATGCCGGAGAAGTATTGAATCATTACGAGGCAAACTCACGATGAGCGTTGTTTCATTGGTCAGATCTGAAACCTCCAGAGCAACCGTACCATTTTGTGCTTCTGCAAGTAACTTTGCCGAATACGTGCCAATCCCTGTGCCACCCTGCTTTCCTTGAGTCACAAATTTATTAAAGAAGGTCTCACGAATTTCAGCAGGCACGGCTCCCGTGTTTTTAATTAAAATTCGTAATGGCGTTTCATCAGTCAGAGTAATCAGTACTTGGCTTTTATTGGGCGCCGCTTCGCAGGCATTATTGATCAGATTTTGAAATAATGAATAGCAGAACATCGCATCACCACAAGCTAATGGCTTGTTTGCATCATTGGATAGGGCAAAATTAACTGTGATGCTAAGATCCTTATCGGCAAAGCGTGTGCGGGTAATTTGAGCAATGCGAGACAGGAGGTCGTCAATCTTGATCGGTTTAGCGTCCAGCGTAAAACGCCCTGTTTCAATTTTAAAGAGTTCCTGAGACAGGTTAATCATATTTAGCACCTGCAATGCTGTGTCCTCAGCCAGTTGCAGCAGCTCTTGTTGCTTGAGGTTCATTGCGTCAACATCTGCCAATTCTTGTATCAAACCAATTACACTTGCTAATGAACCTTTCATATCATGCTGAGACATGCGCTCAACATGTTCACGCAAACGAGACATCTCCAACATATTGTCGTAATCGTTTTGCAATTGTTTATGCAGCCCAACATAGCGCATGAAATTGCAGACGCGCAGTGTTAGCACATCAGGATCAATGGGTTTACTGACAAAATCTATTGCTCCCAGTGCTAATCCAGCGAGGCGAGTGTTTTCGCCAGTCATGGCGGTAACAAAGATTACGGGAATAGACGCTGACGTTGGATGCTCGCGCATACGTCGCGCCACCTCAAAGCCATCCATGATAGGCATCATGATATCGAGCAGCACCAAATCTGGAGGGTCGTTAGCTTGACAGATGCGGAGTGCTTTTTCGCCGGATTGTGCGGTACGCACACGATATTTATCTTTAAACAGATGCGAGAGCATCAGTAGATTGTCTGGCATATCATCCACGACGAGTAGCGTTGGGCGCTTTGGTGCTGGGGTATTTTGAGTCGTCGATAAGGATGTAGACGCAATGGGCAAGGTATTAAGCCAAGCCGCATTATAGGCAGTGGTGCGGGGAGGGCAGCAGAGTGCTTTGTTAATGCGTAAAGCGAGACGTTCCTTGGTAAAGGGTTTGACTATTAGTTCGCTGACGCCGCAGGCGATGGCTTCTGCAATGTATTCACGTTCAACTTCAGCAGTAATCATAATAAAGGGGAGGTGCGATAGTTTCTTATCAATACGTACCGCTTTAAGTAGCTCAAGTCCCGTCATGACCGGCATATTCCAATCGGACAGTACAATATCTACATGTTTATTATGCAATATATTCAATGCAATCTCGCCGTTGTTTGCAACCAAGATATTTTGGACACCCATTGAGCTTAATTGACTTGATGTAACGCTGCGCATCGATTCATAGTCATCGACGATAAGAAATACCTTTTTTGTCATTTCATTTAACAAGGTCATCCGCTCCACTAGATAAACTTTCTTTTTGTTTATCTTCATATTTTTCTACATCAACGAAGTGCTGGGCGATGAGACGAAATTCTTTTTGAAGAGCTAAAAAGGCTTCGAGTAGGTCGGCATCAAAATGTGTATCTTTGCCCTCAATCATAATGTGCACAGCTTTTCGTGTGGGATACTGCTTTTATACACTCGGCGACTGATGAGTGCATCGTAAACATCCGCGATCGCCATTAAACGCGTGGGAATGGAACTGTCATCACCACCCATATCGTTGCTTTTTCGGTAAATGCGAGTGTGTTCATTTGGTTTTCCTTAATGGGCTTAACGTCATAATATGGGTTAGATTGGTAGGGGCGTAGCAATGATCATGACAGACGCACTGGTTTTTATGGTGTTGCTGAACTGTCTTCATGATCAGTTCTTAGGTTGTGTCGCCATTCTTAACGCCAGCAGTGCTGCTTCAAAGTTAAAAGAATGGATGCTTTCACTGATAGTAAGGAACTCTTTGGGAAAGGCGGCATTCAGTAAATCTGCATGGGTTTCTAAGACATCACCGGCTTCCACGTCATCATCAATTAATAGGGTTTCCAGTTGCTCACACACTGCTTTTAATTTGTCCTGTTCGATTGCGACAGGCAGGTTAATTCGCGCTATGGGTAGTTGCTGTTCCAGCGCAGAAATCAAGACGACGAGTGTTTTTCTTAGCTTAGTAAGCCGAATATCAATGGTTTTGCGTGGGGACTGCTGTTTAATTGCTGTCTCAAGTTTTTCTGCTAAGGCTTGTATGTCAGTGGCGCCGATATTTCCTGACACCCCTTTTAACGTATGTGCGAGCCGCTCTGCCTTGCTCCAATCACCTTCTTCCAATGTCGTTAAGATGTCGGTTACGACGGTTTTCTGACCGTCAATAAACTTATGTAGCATTGCACGATACAAGGATTTCTTACCTAACATGCGGCGCAGACCATTGGTAATATCCAGTCCGTCAATATTGGTGGGCAACTCAACGTCTATTTTCAGCGTAGGGGGGATAGCTA
>Ga0265593_1001625_pt1 | contig 10277 bp, 7 predicted proteins | sample saktaG_8_FD_190136 | JGI IMG/M metagenome (GOLD analysis project Ga0265593, IMG submission 190136) | Saline water microbial communities from Sakinaw Lake, British Columbia, Canada - sak_2011_5_24_36m | ecosystem: Environmental > Aquatic > Non-marine Saline and Alkaline > Saline ...
TTATTATCCGTAAAGGCGCAGCAGTCACAGAGTTTAATGTTGGTGATGCGGTGGTTGGCTTGGGGCCCGCTAGTTTTAGTAATGTTGTTGTCACGCAAGTCAATGCGGTGGCCTTACTGCCAAGCGGAATGAGTTTTGCCGCCGCTGCCACGATTCCAAGTGCTTTTTTTACCGTTATGTATGCGTTCAAACAGCTTGCGCATTTAACGGCGGGTGAAAAAGTGTTAATTCATGGTGCGGCTGGCGGTGTTGGCATTGCCGCGATTCAATTGGCTCATTACTTTGGTGCAGAAGTTTATGCCACAGTTGGCGCTGAGGAAAAGCGTGATTTTTTAACGCTCATGGGCGTTAAGCATATCTATGATTCGCGTTCATTAAGCTTTGCTGAGGCTATTTTGGCTGATACCCAGCAACAAGGTGTTGATGTCATTTTAAATTCCTTATCTGGCGAAGCCATTAATCGTAATTTTCGTGTATTAAAGCCTTTTGGACGCTTTTTGGAATTAGGTAAACGTGATTTTTATGAAAATACTACCTTAGGCTTAAGACCTTTTCGTAATAACATCAGTTACTTTGGTATTGATGCAGATCAATTGATGCGTCTTCACCCAACGCTAACACAGCGCATTTTTGCAGACGTTATGGCGTTGTTTCATCAAGGTAAATTGCATCCTTTACCTTATACGCTTTTTGATGCTAATCATATTGTCGAGGCCTTTCGGTTTATGCAACAAGCCAAACACATTGGCAAAATTGTGATTACTTACGACAAGGGTATTTATCTACCCCCCCCGCCCGTCGCTAAAAAATCAAGCTTAAAGCTCTCACCTAAAGCCAGTTATTTAGTCACAGGGGGCTTAGGTGGCTTCGGTCTACGCACCGCAGATTGGTTGGTAGAAAAAGGTGCTAAGCATTTAATTTTACTCAGTCGACGTGGTGCTCAAACTGAAGAAGCACTGACCGCATTGGCAGGTTTTGCCAAGCAAGGTGTTCAAGTTACAGCCTGTGCTTGTGACATTACCGACAAATCTGCCTTGGCGGCATTACTAAGCGACTGTGCAATACGTCTCCCCCCCTTAAAAGGTATTTTTCATGCAGCGGCAGTCATTGAAGATGGCTGGGCACTCAATCTTACCGAGGCGCAGATTGAGCGCGTAATGCAGCCTAAAGTTTACGGAGCCCAGCATTTACATGACTTAACGGCGCATCTCAGTATAGATTATTTTGTTGTGTATTCATCAGTAACGACCTTATTTGGTAATCCTGGTCAAGCCCATTATGTTGCGGCAAATTTATGGCTGGATGCGTTGGTGGCGTATCGTCAACAACAAGGCTTAGCCGCCAGCTGTGTCGCTCTGGGAGCAATAGATGATGCAGGCTATTTAACGCGTAATGAAAAGGTAAAGGAGGCTTTGCAAAATAGATTAGGCGGACGTGCCTTGTCGTCTGCCACGGCATTAGCGATTGTTGAGCGACTCTTAACTGAGCCTGCAGCGCCTTATTCAGTAGGCGTAATGGAATTTGAATGGCGCGCCTTAGCTGCTTTTTTACCTGCGGCAGACTCACCAAAATTTAGAGAATTGGCATTGTACTCGCCCTATACCGAAGATACCGAAGAACAACGTGAAGATGTGCAGCGACTATTAAAAGAATTATCAGGCGAAGCCTTACATAATGCATTTGTTGATATGTTAAAAGAAGAGCTCAGCCGCGTGTTACTCATTAATAAAGATAAAATTGATGAGCATCTTTCCATGTACGCTATTGGCTTAGATTCACTCATGGCGTCTGAATTATTGATGGCCATTGAGGCCAGATTTGCTGTGCATATTCCCGTGATGTCGTTAAGTGAACTGTCCACTTTACATAAACTTGCTGAGTATTTGCTGAGCAAATTGCAAGGTCAACAAGACGGTGAACCAGACACCTCCACGGTCTCAAAAAATATCACACACTTATCAAAGCAACATGGGACATCCGTTACAAAAGAAGAATTACAAGCCTTGGTAAAATCTGTTGAGACAGAAAGTAATCGTAGGATTATTCACTAGCTATCAGATAAATTTAATCATCATGAATCAGTCAGAGACGTATATCCAAACCATCTTGGCACGTCAGAAAAATCAGCCTACCTCGGTGGCGGGCATTAATCCGTTAACTCAGGCACAGCAAGACGATTCCGATAACGCTTGTCGCTTCGATCAATTCGAAGGCTATCAACAATTGCAGATTATCGCCAAAGGGGGCGAGCAATTTGGTATTAGTAGCCCATTCTTTCGTGTCCATGAAGGCATTGCTGGTGCAACCACACGCATTGCAGGGTGTGAGTACATTAATTATGCTAGCTATAATTACTTAGCTTTATCAGGAGATGAGCGGGTCAGTTTGGCAGCAAAGCAGGCGATAGATCAGTATGGCACCTCGGTATCCGCCAGTCGTTTAGTTTCGGGCGAACGCCCATTGCATCGCCAGTTAGAAACCGCGCTTGCCGAACTATATGGCGTTGATGATGCGGTGGTTATGGTAAGCGGTCATGCCACGAATGTAACCACCATTGGCTATCTGTTTGGTCCCAACGATTTAATTTTATATGATGAATTTATTCATAACAGCAGCTTAATTGGTGCCCAATTATCAGGTGCTAAACGGGTAGCTTTTCCTCATAACGATTTTTCTGCCTTAGATGCGTTATTAACTGAGCAACGTTGTCATTATCAACGCGTACTTATCATCATTGAAGGGCTTTACAGCATGGATGGTGATTATCCTGATTTACCAGAATTTATTCGTGTCAAACAGCAGCATCGTGCTTTTTTAATGGTGGATGAAGCGCATTCCTTCGGTGTTATGGGCGACACTGGCTTAGGTATTCGTGAACATTTTGCTATTGACGGACGTGCCGTTGATATTTGGATGGGTACCTTAAGTAAATCATTGGCTGGTTGTGGTGGTTTTATCGCCGGTGAATCAGCGCTGATTGAGCATTTAAAATGTTTAGCTCCCGGCTTTTTATATAGCGTTGGCATGCCTGCACAGGTTGCCGCACCAGCTCTGGCGGCCTTAACGCTGTTGCAGCAAGAGCCTGAGCGAGTGCGCACTTTACAAGCACATTCCTCTTATTTTTTAAGCCAAGCTAAAGCGCTTGGTATTGATACCGGATTAAGCCAAGGCATTGCAATTATTGCTGCGATTACTGGTAGTTCAATCGGTGCCGCGCGTTTATCACAGGCTTTATTTGCCAAAGGCATTAATGTTCAGCCTATTTTGTACCCAGCCGTTGCAGAAAAAAGTGCACGTTTACGATTTTTTATTTCTTGTGAGCATAGCTTGCCACAAATTGATGCTACCTTACGCGCCTATTGCGATGCTGTGCAGATGCTTTAACAATAACGCCCAGTATAATTTCTTAATTTGTTTTATGATGATTCTGTTTAACTCTCCTCGAATTAGGAGTCTTTTTTGACGACTAACTCGCGTACTTTTTTATTGTTACAAGGTCCGTGTTCGCCTTTCTTTGCGGAATTAGCGACGCATTTACGTGCACAAGGACACCGTGTTTTTAAAGTAAACTTCACCAGTGGCGACTACCTTTATTGGCGGTCAAGCCAAGGCTTTCAGTATCGTGCAAGCCTAGCAGAATTACCTGCATTTCTTGAGCATCTTTGGCTTAGTTTAGGCATTACCGATCAAGTTTTATTTGGCGATTGCCGTCCCGTGCATCAACCTGCATTAACTTACGGGCAACAACTGGGTATTCGAAATTATGTCTTTGAAGAAGGCTATTTTCGACCGTTTTGGATTACCTTAGAACGCGAAGGCGTTAATAGTCATTCACGTCTTCCTAAAGAGGCGCAGTGGTACCGAGACGTGGGCGCTGCGTTACCTGATCCTGAGCCACCCCAGGCTTTTCAATCTCCCTTTAGTGTCCGCGCCACCCATGACGTTTTTTATAATGTGGCCAATTTAAGCAATGCCTTGTTTTTTAAATATTATCAAAGTCACGCGCCCGTTCCTGCAATGCTTGAATATGCAGGCTATCTACAACGTTTTGCGATAAATGCCTTGGTAAAAAAACAAGATAAACAGCGTTTAACCGATTTAATCAGTAATAAAACCAGCTTTTATTTTTTACCACTACAATTAAGCAGCGACACTCAAATCACGCAACATTCTCACTACCGCAGCATGATTGAGGTGCTTGATGAAGTGATGGCTTCTTTTAGTTGTCACGCTGCAACGCATGCTTGGCTAGTCATAAAAATTCATCCCTTAGATGCTGGCTTAATCAATTACGACAAAGTGATTAAAGACTTAGCCCTACGCTATGCTATTACTGAGCGCGTTATGTATTTGCAGGTAGCTGATTTACGCAAACTTTTAGCAAAGGCCGCTGGCACCGTTACGGTAAATAGTACCGTAGGTGGTTTAGCCTTAAGTTATCAGTGCCCAACCATGACGCTGGCTGACCCTATTTACAATTTACCGGGACTTACTTTCCAAGGAAAATTAGACGATTTCTGGCACCTTGCTGAACCCCCTGACGCGTTATTGTTTAAGCTGTACAGTAAGACAATTATTCATACCACTCAAATTAATGGTGGTTTTTATTGTCATGACGGCATTCGCTTAGCCATTAAGCATTCAGAACGTTTTTTTGCGCTCGATCGCTCGCCGCTAGAGGCCTTATTATGACCGTCCAGATACCCAAAACAATCTTAATTACTGGCGCAACGGGTGAATTAGGTCAAGCACTTGCCTTATATTATGCTGCGCCAGATGTTCATTTATTTTTACAGGGACGGCAGCAAGACAAACTAGAGCAGGTGGCAACGCGCTGCCGTTTACGCGAGGCTAAAGTCACCGTGGTTATTTTAGAATTAACCGATATTGCGGCATTACAGCAATGGGTTAACCATACCTTATCTTTAGATATTCCTGATTTAGTCATTGCTAATGCCGGCATAAATATTAATCATGGAACCGCTCAGCACGGCGAACAATGGGCTGAGATAGACGCGTTACTTGAGGTCAACATTAAAGCTACGTTTGCGTTGGTAAATGCCCTTGTGCCTTTGTTTCGTGCGCGTGGCCTAGGACAATTGGCATTAATTAGTTCCTTAGCCGCATATTATGGTCTACCTGTCACCCCAAGTTATTGTGCAAGTAAGGCCGCGATTAAAGTGTACGGTGAAGCTATGCGGGGATGGTTGGCCGATGAGGGGATACATATTAATGTGGTGATGCCTGGTTATATTGACTCCCCTATGGCAGAAGCTATGCCCGGCCCCAAGCCCTTCATGATTACCGCTGAGGCGGCGGCACAGAAAATTGCGCATGGTTTAGCAAAAAATCATGCCAGAATTACGTTTCCGTTGCCATTAAACATTGGAACTTGGTGGTTAATGGTGTTACCGGCAAGTTGGTCACAGCTTATTTTAAAAAAATTACATTATGGTGGTTGAAATGAATGCATTATGGCTACTTCTGACACCGTTAGTGGTGGGACTGTTTGGGTCTTTTTTAATGGAGCTTACCCTTAAACCAGTGCCTGTTGTGTGTTATAAAAGACCGCGAATAAGCCTGCACTTACATGTTTACACGTGGTTGCTTGTGTTTGCTTTGGTGTTATTAGTTGTGCGTCGCCCGTGGTTTGCCGTGTTTATTTTATGGGCTTTTCAGTACTTAGTCGTGCTAGTTAATCAGGCCAAATACAGCAGTTTACGCGAACCTTTTTTGGTTCAGGACTTTGATTATTTTACTGACGCAATCAAGCACCCACGCTTGTATTTACCGTTTTTTGGGATAGGACGCACCGTTGCTGTAAGCCTAGGTTTTAGCACTGCGGTCGTGCTAGGCTTACGCTTGGAAAATGCCTTAGACCTGACGCTTTGGCTGACAACGCTTGGCGTATTATTGCCAGGAATGCTGATAGGACTGCTTTGGGCAAATCAGCGCTTGCCGGCCGTCAGCTTTTCTCCTGAAGCTGATTTAATCGCTTTAGGACAGTTTGGTTTTTTTTGGACATATTTCAGTGCCGAGCAGCGTACTGATATTGCTGTGCATAATAGCGCATTTAACCCGCCTGCTATGTCCCAAAATACGACTATAGCGGCCAATATTGTTGTGGTGCAAAGTGAATCTTTTTTTGATCCAAGAAGCTTATCCACAGCGATTAACACCGACGTCTTAACTCATTTTGATGCCCTAAAAAAGCAAGCTTATGCACATGGACGTTTACGCGTACCAGCGTGGGGAGCTAATACAGTGCGCACAGAATGTGGTTTTTTAACAGGTTTAACAGCACAGCAATTAGGCATTCACCAATTTAATCCTTACCGTAGTTTGGCGAAAAATAGCCTTCCCAATCTAGTGTCTTATCTTAAACACTTAGGGTATCGGACGGCCTGCGTTCATCCTTATCCCAGCCATTTTTATTTACGGGATCAAGTCTACCCACGCTTGGGCTTTGATCACTTTCTTGATATTAAAGAATTTACCGAGCAACAAAAAGAGGGGCAATACATCGGCGATGCAGCGGTCACCGAAAAAGTCCTTGCGCTATTAGAAGCAAAAATAGCCCCTGAACAAGAGCGCGCACCGTGGTTTATTTTTGTTATTACCATGGAAAATCATGGCCCGTTGCATCTTGAAAAAATAAGCACGGAACAGGCCGCTGAATTTTATACAGCCCCTCCTGAGACGGGCCTAGAGGAGTTAAGTGTATATTTACGGCATTTAAAAAATGCCGATAGCATGCTTAACTTACTGCAAAAAAGCTTGCAAACCTTAGCCGACACGGCTGATCAGCCTCGTGCGGGGCTGTTATGTTGGTATGGTGATCATGTGCCAATTATGGAGTCTGTGTATCAACAACTCAGCGAACCAGATGGCTTAACGGATTACCTAATTTGGCAAACACGGTCGCAGCAAACCCAGTTGGCTCCTCTTACCGAGCAAACTATAGATATAAGCACATTAGCTACGACGCTACTTAAGGCGTCAATACCTAGCTAATGGCTGAGTTGTTTCGCCTCCACCTCATGAGAAAATTGTAATGAAAAGTCGTTGTATTGTTGTTTTTAGCTGGTTGTGCTGCGTAAATGTTCAGGATGCGTTGGCTACAGCCTATAATTTGCCACCCATCAAAGGTGATAACGTCATCACCCAATATAAAGATGACGTGCCCTTAACGCGTGCAGATCAAGATGAAACGCTGCTAGATGTGGCAAAACGTTTTTTATTGGGGCAAATGGAAATTGTCCGTTTAAATGCTGATGTCGATCGCTGGCATGTGAAAAAAGGCGAAGTTGTTCGTTTAGCGAATAAACGGATATTACCCGACACACCGCACGAAGGTATTACCCTGAATATCTCTGAATACCGCATGTACTATTATCCTGCTAATCAACCTGGGGTAGTCATGTCTTATGCCCACGGTGTCGGGCGACAAGATTGGAAAACTCCGCTAGGAAAAACCACTGTAGGTAAAAAAGTAAAAGATCCAGCCTGGCATCCGCCCGAATCCATTCGACGTGAACATGCTGCCAATGGCGATCCCTTACCTGAAATCGTCCCACCAGGGCCGCACAATCCCTTAGGTGCTCATGCACTGTATTTAAATTTGCCTGGTGAATACCGTATTCATGGTACCGACATTGATAAAATTTTTGGTATCGGTATGCAAATAACACATGGCTGTGTGCGCATGTATCCAGAAGATATTGAAGAGCTGTATCAAACAGTTAGCGTTGGCACGTCTGTTTATATAGTGAAGCAACCCATTAAAGTGGGCTGGCTGGATAATGTGTTATATATTGAAGCGCATCCAGATTTAGAAGGTGAGGAGATGTCAAAAGATGCACGCTATGCGATGGCATTAAGCTTAATAAAAAAAGCCATTGGTTCCTCTGAGACGTCAACTGAACCCTTGCCAGAGTTTGATCAAAAAGCGTTAAATGATGCCTTAACCAAATTAGATGGCGATCCTGCACCGATTTATGAGCGCTTGCCGCCCATTGATCAAGAAACAAATAATTTCCTGCCCGTGCTTGCCCCACCCACGCCGCCCACACCACCCAAAGCAACGGTGCTTAAAGCTAAAGCAAAAAAAGTGAGCCCCAGTCTTGCCAGTCGCACACACAAAACCGCTAGCAAAGGGGATAAACCCTCCGTAAAAACCAAAGCAAACAAGGCTACGCAGAAAAAAATAACTACCGTTGCTTCGGTAAAAAAAACCACCTCAGAAGCAGCCAAAAAAGCCACATCAAAAGCTGCGACAAGCAAGCATGAAGGCTCACCTGGCGGGTATTTTCATGGTCAATAATCATGTGTTACGACAACTGCCGCATAAATCATCAGCAGCGCTGATGTCCTTACGCAGTCCTTTTTTACTTTTGCATAAATTAAGCACTTGAACGTTCAACATTCAACAATTTCAATCCTTGCGCCCGCACGATTGCACATGGGTTTTTTTGATTTAAGTGGCTCATTAGGGCGACATTTTGGCAGTATTGGTATTGCTTTAAATGAAATCAGTACCCAAATCCTTGTTACACCAGCCATGGCCTGCACGATTCGCGGCCCTTCTGCTGAACGTGCAAGACAGTGTTTGCAGCAACTATGCACCGCGCTAGAGGTTTCAGATAAACTGGACATCACCATTGAGCAAGCTATTCCCGAGCATGTTGGCTTGGGTTCTGGCACTCAAATGTCCCTAGCTATAGGTTCGGCCTTGAATGCTATTTATGAGTTAGGCTTAACTGTGCGCGATATTGCCGCCATTACCGAACGTGGCTTACGCTCTGGTATTGGCATTGGTATTTTTGAACAAGGCGGCCTAGTTGTGGACGGTGGACGAGGTGAAAAAACCATTACGCCGCCCTTACTGGTACACATGCCTATTCCTGCTGCTTGGTATTTTATTTTAGTCTTTGATCAACGCGGTCAAGGTCTGCATGGTCTGCAAGAAATTGAAGCTTTTCAACAACTGCCTGCATTTCCTCAGCAAGAAGCGGCGCGTTTGTGTTATTTATTATTAATGCAGGGCTTACCTGCGCTGGCAGAACAAAACCTTGCAGATTTTGGTGATGTTATTACGCAATTACAAAACTCAGTAGGTGGACATTTTGCAGCCGCACAAGGGGGCGTGTTTACCAGCAAAGAAGTCGCGTTGGCAATGCACTGGTTAAGTACTCAAGGCGCGGTCGCTATCGGTCAAACCTCATGGGGGCCAACGGGCTTTTGTTTGGTTCAAGGTCAACAGCGAGCAGAAGACTTAGTCACTGAGCTACCTAAGTATTTGGCAACACAATCATTAGTCGATGGCACTCAACTACGTTACCTCGTCGCCACGGCAAGAAATAGTGGTGGAAGCATTAGTTTCCGCTAATCAATAATGCACTCATAACCTCGCTAATCCACGACCTATGCACCGCGACTATCACCTAAGATGAATCAAAAAAAGCGTATAGAAATTTTTGCTACGCTTGCTGAGGCACATCCAAATCCAACCACAGAGCTACGCTATACCTCAGTTTTTGAATTATTAATTGCCGTAGTGCTGTCTGCGCAAGCAACAGATAAAAGTGTCAACAAAGCGACTGCCTCGTTGTTTGCTCTCGCCAACACCCCACAAGCAATGCTGCAATTAAGTTTAGAAACCTTAAAAGAGCAGATTAAAACGATTGGCCTATACAACACAAAGGCTAAAAATATTCATTTATTATGTCAACAATTACTCGCGTTACACCAAGGCGAAGTACCCAACACCAGAGCAGCCTTAGAAGCCTTACCGGGTGTAGGTAGAAAAACAGCAAATGTGCTCTTAAATACCGCCTTTGGTTACCCAACAATTGCAGTGGATACGCATATTTTTAGAGTAGCTAATCGAACTAAATTAGCCGTAGGAAAACAAGTCTTGGCAGTGGAAAAGTTATTAGATAACACTACGCCTAAACAGTATAAAAAAGATGCCCATCATTTATTAATTCTGCATGGTCGTTATACCTGTTTAGCGCGCTCACCCAAGTGTGGACAGTGCATTATTAAAGACTTGTGTGAATACACTGATAAATTGCTGCCATCATGACGAATAAAACGTCTTTTTAGTGCTTAAATCGATTGTAATTTCTTTTTTCAAAAGTATAGTAAGATAGTGTTTGTTTAGGGTCAGCCGCCCTTTCTTATGGTATCACTAAGGTATCATGTATTTATTTTTCTACTTTTACAGGAATTAACTATGAATAAAATGAATAAATCTCCTTTAGCTGCGGCAATGG
>Ga0265593_1001626_pt1 | contig 10272 bp, 8 predicted proteins | sample saktaG_8_FD_190136 | JGI IMG/M metagenome (GOLD analysis project Ga0265593, IMG submission 190136) | Saline water microbial communities from Sakinaw Lake, British Columbia, Canada - sak_2011_5_24_36m | ecosystem: Environmental > Aquatic > Non-marine Saline and Alkaline > Saline ...
CTCTGGGCGGCACGTTGCCCTTATGTCCTTCCCACACACAGGCTGCGCAATCGCCCATTGCAAAAATGTTATCGTCATTGGTTTTTAAGGTGCTGTCGACTACCAACTGGTTGATGTGATTGGTTTCCAACCCATCCATATTTTTCATCCAATCAGGCGCTTTAATACCGGCCGCCCACACTTTTAAATCGGCTTCAATAAATTCACCATCATGAGTGGTGATGCCTTCTTTGGTAATTTCGGTGACGCGCCTGCCCATTTTAAGATCAACACCCAAACTAACCAGTTGCTGTTGCGTGGCAGTCGCTAACTTAACCGGTAAAGCCGGTAATAATTGCGTTGCCGCTTCAATAATCGTCAGTTTTACCGTACTCTTCTCGTTTAAGCCATAAATCGACAATACATTGGTTACTTCGTGCAATTGTGCCGCTAACTCAACACCCGTAGCCCCTGCTCCGACGATAGCAATAGACAATGGTTTAACATGAGCGCTGTCTTTACCAATATAACTTTTTAAATAGGATTCAAACAATTGCTTTTGAAATTTAAAAGCTTGTGATGTGGTATCCAAAAACAGGCAATGTTCTGCGACCCCTTTGATATTAAAGGTATTACTAACACTACCTACAGACATAACCAAGGTATCGTAACTAAAAGTACGTCCGGGAATCAGCTCTTCACCGCTGCTGCTTAACGTGGGACTGACATAAATTTCCTTTTTATTTCTATCCAGGTTTTCCATTTTACCTAATCTGAAATTGAAATTATTGCGATACCCTTGTGGCAGATATTCAACCTGTTCGGATTCATCCAACGTACCTGCCGCCACTTCGTGTAATAACGGTTTCCAGATATGAGTCGATGCGGCATCAATCAAAGTCACTTCGGCAACCCCTTTTTTGCCTAACTTTTGGCCTAAACCAGTCGCTAATTCAAGCCCTGCAGCTCCGCCACCAACAATCACTATTTTATGTTTTTCATTATTACTTTCAGCCATCGCCGTTACTCCCCAACTAAAGATAATTGCGTACTATAGCATTATATTTAACCAGCGCCTCAGTCACTGATTTTGCTATTCGTATAATTTATTCCAGATTTAGGAAAAACCAAAAATATTATCGCCCTCTCGGGTTAATTAGCCTATCGACTACCAACTTAAGCAAGGATAGATAACATCCCTTGAAGGGATGGTATCTATAACATTATTCCGCTTTAAATGGGCAGATTTATTGTGGGAGCGATGCCTACTACGTCGCAATTAGAAACGTGAGTCGCGACGTAGGCGTCGCTCCCACGAAGTCGGCTACTCACACTAACGATTCTTTTTTTACTGGGGCGTTACAACTTGTTGCGGCTGTATTTGTTGTAATTCTTCCTTGGGTCGTTCAGTCTGTTTTCGCTGAATTTCCGGTTGTTGTTGCTGTTGCTGCTGACGCATGGCTTCCTGTTGCGCACGCTCAGCTTGTTGCGATTGTATATCTATTTGTTGTTGATTTTGGATTTGCTGCACGGGTTCTACCGGACGCTCAACCTGTTGAGGCTGCGTATCTATTTGCTGTTGATTTTGGATTGGTTGCTGACGCGCTGCTTCCTGTTGCTGCATTTGCTGCACGGATTCTAGCGGACGTTCAACCTGTTGGGGCGGCGTACCTGTTTCTTGTTGTTGCTGTTTATTTTGACTGCGAGCCAGCTCTTGTTGCAACTGGTCTATTTTCTGTTGGCGCTGTAAGCTCTCCATCTGCTGTTGATCGACTGCCGGAGCTTGAGATGGCGAATTATCAAATTGTTTAACGGCTTCTGAAGGTTGCGGCTCATTTTGTAAAAATGGCTGGGCAGGCGCATCAGTCAAAACAGGTTGTTGCCCTGTTACCGGTATTGAAACAGAAGCGCCTTCAGTTTGTGGTGAAACAGGCGCTTCGTCCACTACCGGAACTTGAAGTGGCCGGTTATCCGATTGCTTAACCAACTCAGAAGGTTTTAGCTCATTTTGCAAAGGTGATTTGACGGGCGTATCAGTCTGTTGCGTATCAGGATCAAGACTAAGCAAGGGGGCTTTAGGCATTACAGGTTCCGGCAACGCTTGTCCAACGGACTCAATCAAACCATAATTGGGCAGTTCCGGTGTTGCATAAGGCGCTTGAACAGGCGCAGGCTCTCCAACCAGACGTCCCGGCACTCTCGGTTCGTGCTCACCGGCTTGCCCTGAATTAGCTAAAGGCAACTCGGTTCGGGTGCCATCCGGATTTTTTCCATCCAGTCGCCTTGCCAGCTCCTCATTATGCTGAATTTCATCAGGCGTAGGCGCAGCCATTGGCAACCGGATGATGTCAGGCTGCCCTTCATGAAGTTCGGCGGTGTTGATATCCAGCCGGTCGTGTACTTTTGGCACGACAGATTCTAGCGGTCTTCGGGTAACTTCTTCGATTTGTTTTACCGGCACGCCTTGATTAACAATCGTGTTGTTAATCAAGGTTACATTATTGTTATAGTGGGTTACATTAATAATCTGCCGATTCTGGCTAGGCGGATTTATATGTTGGTTAATGTGCCTGTTGGGCAGATCATGATCATGCACGGCCACCCAAGAATCCCACCGTATATCACGATCATAATTAAAATAACTGATATTTAAACCGATGCCGGGTTGCCACACAACATTAGGCGGCATCGGTGTCCAAGCCGCATAACCACCACCGGAACGCCAAAATACCCAAGCCGGCGCCCAAGTTCGTCCCGGCACCCAAATCCAGCCATACCAGTTATCCCAAGCCCAGCGTCCATAATGAAAAGGTGCCCAACCCCAAGGTTGGTATGAAACCCACAGCCAGCCATAATCATCCGTATGTGCCCAGTATCCATCGGTGTAGGGACGCCAGTCCCTTGCTACATTACGCGGATACCATACCTGCCCGTAAGTTCGGTGATTAACCCAGTTTCCGTATGGTGCCAGGGCATCCTGAAAAATACTGATATCAACATGGCTACCGGGATTAGCCTGAACTTGATGCGTAGAAATAACACCGAAAAACAGCAGCATGACAATTAACGTCAATGCTTTTAATACAACGCCAGCGCGAGCATTCATGATAATAACCTGATTAAAAAAGTTTAAGTTGGCTTTAATTTGGCAGTAAAAAAACATGCTGCTCATTTTGAGATCCAATGGCTGAATAAAAGCTGAACAGGTTATTTTACTTTGGCTTTAGAATACTTGTACGTCCTAATCATTGGCTATCCACGTTAGGATGATCTGATAAAAGTTTTAAACGGTAGATACCCTCAAGAGTCCTTTTTTTTCGGATAAAAAAAACCCGCTATAAAAGCGGGTTTTTGTTTTTGGAAGCTCTTTAAAATAATTTAAAGCGCTTCCGGTCAGGCAAGGTCTGCTAACCTTATTGTTGAGGGGTTATTGCAGGGTATTCCTGAGGATTCATAGGTGGTTGTGGCTCATCAAGAACTTTCAATTCAACGCGACGGTTATTGGCGCGTCCTTCTTCGGTATCGTTGGTATCAATAGGTTGAGTCCAGCCATATCCGCGAGTAGTCAGGCCAGGTACATCAGCTCCATCAACCAGGTACTTTTTAACTGCCACTGCACGGCGCTCAGACAATAACATGTTGTGCTTGAAGCCGCCCGTTTTACTGGTGTGACCTTGTATTTCAATTGCGATTCCCGGATGGTCTTTGATCATCTTGGCTGTATTATCAAGATTTCCAAAGTATTCCGCTGGTATTACAGCTGAATCATTGGCAAATTTGACATCAACAATCCAGCAGCCGACTATGCTGACTTTAACACCGGGTAAAGTGGTAGGGCATTTATCAACACAATTGTTAACGCCGTCTTGATCATCATCAAGCGTCGAGCAACCTGCCGCAACAGGCTGTGGTGTTGGAAGGGGAAGAGGCTCAGCAGCCGCTACAGGAGCAACTGGTTTTGGACCAAATGGAATAACAAAACCCAGGTTTACAACCATGTCATGAAATTCGTTGGTGCCGTTTTGTAGATTAGCGTTGAAATTTTGATTGTAGCGATAACGTACGTCACTACGGATCAGAAAGTTATCACTCACTTCATAGGTAAGACCCGCGCCCGCTTCGCCAATGAAGCCCATACCACTGCCACCATTATGACTGGTGTTCATGGCACCTAAGCCGAGTACGGTATAAGGTGAAAAGGTACCGCGATTGATGAAGTATTGAACATCCGCCGTACCACCGGTCATATCCCAGTTTCCGTTTCCGTTAGCGCCACTCAAACCTTGATAAAAACCTTTCAACTCAACGTTGAAATGTTCATCAAGCATTTTGCCAAAGCCCATGCCGCCGCCCCAACCACTATTTGCGCTACGATCACCACCTGGCTGAACAAATGTGCCAAAAGGCGCGACATACCATCTATCATCTACCACTTTGTCCGCTTGGGCCGTTTGTACCAACCCTAAGCTTGATAATGCCACAAGAGCAATTAAGTGTTTCTTTAACATAACATTCTCCTTAAATTAACTTTAAATAAAAACGGTAAACCGTAAAAAAATATCTAATTTCATTACTCCCCTTCCTAGAACTTTGAGAGTCCTACGCATATAGTAGCGTAAAAACTACAAACTTTACAAATTATGCTACAAAAATTTATAGCCTGTCATCATTTCATCCCGGTTATCTTTTTAATAAAGCCTTTAGGTACGTAGCTTAACCCGAGAAACCGAGCATTTTACCTAACAACTAACAAGACGCAACTTTAGCCATTTTATAGTATTGAACGGTAACATCAACTTTCATTGGGCTCTTTTAAAGCTATTGCCCCAAAAACATGATTTACCCTTAGTAATTATTCAATCACTCTTTTTCAAAGGGGGAGGTAAATACTTACTAACCTTTATTTAAAAACCATACCCATTCTGTCGCCAGCAATGCGCCTTTAAACATACGCATCAACATTAACCAGAAAAATCGATGCTATCAAACTACATAATCCGGCTTTCTGCAATTTAAGATCGCTGTTTTTTTGGGGTCACAACGTTTTAATGCTAACCTTAAGACTTAACTACAAGGAAACAACATGATTAAATATTTTCACCTTACCTTTATTTTACTATCCGTTTTCAGCTTTGTCGGCCGCGTTATTTTGTCTGAAACGCATCCGGCAATCCTTAAACAAAAAGCGCTCAAAATTGCGCCCCATGTCATTGATTCTCTGTTATTAGTCAGTGGCATTACCCTGGTTTTTCAGGGTGGATGGCTAGCGGGTGATTTTGGCTGGATTGTTGCAAAAATAATAGCCTTACTGGGCTATATCGGCTTGGGTGTGGTTGTTATGCGCAATCGCGGAACCGTCAGATGGGCCGCTTTTTTTGGCGCAATGGCTTGTTTTGTCTACATTGGTATTGTCGCTGTCACCAAAAATGCTTTTTTCTTTATTTAAATCCAAGTGAAACCATTATAAATAAAAGCCCGTGCTATTAATCTTTTTATCCAGCCAGCACAGCACCTCCTTGCCACTCTGGTGGAGGGCTTCATCAAGCCCAAGCTCTTGGTGATCAGTGACTACATTCCAACGAGATAACTGGTTTTTCAATTGCATCCGCTCATTAACGGTAAAATGATAGTGCTGTATCAGCGTCTCAAATAGCGGGGGTTCTGGCGTGGTTATTGACGCTGCTTTTGCAGCGATTCGCGTCAGCAATAATTCAACCGAAGCGAGGTGTGCCGCTATTAATGCAGCAACCTGCTTGGGTTGAATATTTTCGGCTGACGATAATTGATTATCTGAAATAACTTTCAGGCAAAGAATCAACTCGCTCGAAGAAAAACGCACCGCCGTTTCATAAAACGCGGAAACCTCCATGTCACAAAGATACAAATCATCATAATAAGGCCGTGGCTTTGATACCGTCTGAATACTGCCAGTGAGGCACGGTGGCGTAAAAATCAAGGCAGGATAATAGCTTCTTTGACTATCAAAATCGATAATTTTGTCGATTAAAAACAAGCTGCCCAACGCGTGTTCTTTATGTCCGGCGATACCGATATTAAGCATAACCCGATGCTCAACTGAAGCAAACAGTGCCTGCGTATAGGCTACTCCGGCCGCCATCGCGCTTTTGCCAAGTCCTGTCACAGTCAGGCAAATATCATGATTTAAATAAACGGCAAAAGGCTGAACGGTAAGCTCTTTTTTTAAGTTAAAATGTTCAACCAAAGGCTTCGCCTCACAGGGTAAAGCCGTATATATAAAAATCTTGTGTTTATAGTGACGTATCATTAATAATCGCACCCGCTTTTGTTAAAATTTTAATGGCATTGCTTTCAGATAAAACAACTGACTTTTAAATTGGACTATTTTAAACAAATTACTGACCATGTTTATTAATACTTTCCCCATTATTTTTACCTATACCCACCTGTTTTCGGTTCTTGAGGCGGTTATATTTTTGACGACCATTTTTTTTCTGGTCTATTTTTGTACACCATCCGTTAATAAAAAATGGGTCAACAATCCCGGCCATAGTATTTATCAATTTTTGCATTTTGCTTGGCAAGGCCATTCAACATTATGGCGTGCTTTTTGGCCTTTTTTCCTGCTGGTCAATAGCGTCCTTTATTATATTGATTACCGGGTAATGAATGTAACTTATACCATAGCGAGTTGGAAAACAGTCCATGGCATGCTGTTACTGCCAATTGTCTGGTGGACGGTATCGGTCTGGCGCTGTTCAGCGAATACCCGTTATAAAATGTGGAGCAGTGCCGCACGCACCATCACGATTTATCTTTTCTTGGAATATGCCCTACGTTTTATTATCAGCATTCAATACCCCAGTACTTTTTTTGATTGCCGACTGTTAATTATGGAATACGGTGACTGCCTCTAAAGAAAAATCCGTTACAATTACAATATTTTTTTGTAGTGGACAGCCTAAGAAAGCAGCCACAATCCATAGAGATCCAATCATGCCATTAAAAAAACAGTTCCTCAGCGGTTTGGTTATTTTGTTAGCGTTATTTAATGGTTCGGTTCAAGCCGAGCCACCGACTTTAGAGCCTTTTGCAACCGGAAGTTACCAAAAGATACTAACAAACCATGCCAACCAGCCTTTTATGCTAGTAGCCTGGTCGATAACCTGCTCATCCTGCCTTAAAGATATGGCATTGTTAAGTCAAATTCATCAAAAGAGACCTGAGCTTAAAATAATTATGCTGGCAACTGATGATATTTCCGAAGCGGATCAGATTAAGCCTATCCTTGAGAAAAATCAATTATCCGAACTTGAAAACTGGGTTTATGCGGATGAAAACACCCAGAAACTACAATTTGAGATTGATCCAAAATGGTATGGTGAACTACCGAGAACTTATTTTTTTGATAAAACACAGCAGCGGGAAGGTATTAGTGGTGTGTTATCAGAAGCGGATTATGAAGCCCGATTGTCCCAAATTTTAAAATAAAAACCAGCGGCAAAGCTTGCGGGAAATCTCTAAATACTGACGCGATCGTAAGTATTCAGTCCCCCTCTTTGAAAAAGAGGGGTTAGGGGAGATTTTATTAGATAAATCCCCCTCGGCTCCTTCGCTTTACTCTCTCCCTTTTTCGGCTACCAACTAAAGGCGGGACACTGAGCAGCCGAATGATTCGCCAAGTACCAAAAAGCCCGTCATTCCGGTATGGATTGCCGGAATCCAGTTGCCATGGATGGCAATTACAAAGCATACAATTGATTGATTTATAAACACTTCGATTTGTCGGGTTACGCTTTCGCTAACCCGCGAATAACTTTGCAAATTACGACGTGCATAAGGGTAGAAACTATCTACCCCTACAACCTATTGTTACTCTTTCTGGGTTCACCGTGATTGTTCATAGTCAAAAGTGTCTCGTCTTAGTTGGTAGCCCCTTTTTCAAAGGGGGAGAGCATAGCGAGGGGGCTTGAATGTTTACAACGCCATCCAGTAGAGGTCATTGCAAAGTGACCTGTAAAAATCACCCGTAGTTTTAATAATTAGCCCTACACTGCGTTTTAGCAGGCACATTTTTCAGCTTTAGATAAAAACTTGCGTTAAAATGACCGCTATTGTAAAAACCACCGGATTTACTTTAATGTTAAAAAAAACCGTTACTGTTCTGATAGCCCCTTGTCTATTAAGTGCCTGTATTACCAGTCCCACAGGTAGAAGCCAATTTATTTTTATGCCTGATACACAAATCAACCAAATGGGTTTGCAGGCTTTTGATACGTTAAAAAAAGAAAAACCTGCCAGCAATAACAGTCAATACAATCAGGTTGCCAACTGCATTTCCCAAGCGATCATAAAGGAGCTGGGCGGCAACTGGGAGGTCGTTGTTTTTGAGGACAAATCACCTAACGCGTTTGCCTTGCCCGGCAATAAAATTGGCATCTACACCGGCATGATCACACTGGTTGATAATCAGGATCAATTAGCCACGGTTATTGGTCATGAAGTTGGGCACGTTTTGGCTAAGCACAGCAATGAAAGAGCATCGCAAGAAATGGCTGTCAACCAGGGCATGGCCGTCATTCAGGCCATAGGCTCGCCACAATCGGCTTTAGGTCAAACCGCGTTTGGTCTACTAGGTGTCGGTGCCGAATATGGCATACTGATGCCGTACAGCCGGATACAAGAAAGCGAAGCTGATATAATTGGCGTGGATTTAATGGCCAAAGCAGGCTTTGATCCAAGACAAAGCATTGGGCTATGGCAAAAAATGGAACAGGCCTCCCAAGGCCAGCAACCGATAGAGTTTTTGTCAACACATCCGGCACATGCAACACGCATTCAAAATCTGGAGCAACATCTCCCGCAAGCCGTGGACTTGTACCAACAAGCCCAAGCTTCCGGCAAGCACCCAGAATGTATTAAACCATGAGCCACTGACGATCAAATCCCTTTTTATTCGGAAAAAAGGGTATGATGGGTGCATTTAACAAACTATTTATTGCCCTCATCCCTATTCTCTCAAGCTAAGGAGAGGATTTTTCTTAACTGTGGGCGGCGTAGCAATGACTCCTAATTTAAAATATTTACATCCTTACCCGTTTGAGAAGCTGGCTCAACTCAAGCACGGCATTGTTCCGCCTGCAAACAAGTCACCCATTGTGTTATCGATAGGTGAGCCGACCCATAACCCCCCGCATTTTATTACTGAAGCGCTGTTAACCCATTTACACGGATTATCAAACTATCCCACTACAAAAGGCATACCTGAACTGAGGCGTGCGATTGCCGATTGGATTAGTCAACGCTTCCAGATTCCGGCTGGTTTTATTAATCCTGAAACCCAGATTTTGCCTGTTAGCGGCACCCGTGAAGCTTTGTTTTCCTTTGCCCAGTGTGTGATTGATCCGACCACAAACCCTGTGGTGATTATGCCCAATCCGTTTTATCAGATTTATGAAGGCGCTGCACTACTGGCTGGGGCAGAACCCTACTTTTTAAACACCGTTAATGAATCGAATTATTTACCCGATTTTGATGCCGTGCCTGAAGCCGTATGGCAACGCTGCCAATTAATTTATATTTGTTCGCCCGGCAATCCTAGCGGTGCTGTACTCTCGCAAGCCGATCATGAAAAACTGATTAAGCTGGCTGAAAAACATGATTTTATTATCGCGTCCGATGAATGCTACACCGAGCTCTATGATGACGAAAACACGCCGCCTGTTGGTTTGCTGCAAACCGCTTACAACATGGGCAACCGCGCATTTAAACGCTGTATTGTTTTCCATAGCTTATCCAAACGCTCCAATGCACCCGGCTTGCGATCAGGCTTTGTGGCAGGTGATGCCGATATTTTAAATCAATATTTTCAATACCGAACCTATCAAGGCTGCGCCATGCCTTTGCCCACTCAACATGCCAGCATTAAAGCCTGGCAGGATGAGCTGCACGTTGTCGAAAACCGCCGCTTATATCGTGAAAAATTTGCTGCATTTATAGCCATTCTTGCGGATGTCTGCACCATTCAAAAACCGCCTGCCGGTTTCTATGTTTGGTTAAAAATCCCCCAGCCTTCGGCTTCCCCCTTTGAAAAAGGGGGACTAAGGGGGATTTCAGATACCGATTTTGCCCGACAGCTTTTTGCCAAGGAAAACGTCACCGTTCTACCTGGCAGTTTTTTATCCCGCGAATTTGCAGGGCTAAACCCGGGTGTCAACCATGTTAGAATTGCGTTGGTTGCGCCACTGGATGACTGCATAGCCGCAGCCCATCGAATTAAAAACTTTCTTAACACCTTAATAGAATAAAGCCCAT
>Ga0265593_1001632_pt1 | contig 10255 bp, 15 predicted proteins | sample saktaG_8_FD_190136 | JGI IMG/M metagenome (GOLD analysis project Ga0265593, IMG submission 190136) | Saline water microbial communities from Sakinaw Lake, British Columbia, Canada - sak_2011_5_24_36m | ecosystem: Environmental > Aquatic > Non-marine Saline and Alkaline > Saline ...
TTAAATTATAACACTTGCGGGGGGGGGGGGATTTAAAGCAGCACATCAATCAACATAGGGCTTTAGTGTTTATTACACCATAGTCTTCATCAGGCGATGAAATCTGTCTGCCCAATGCACTACAGAATCAGAATCCAGCAAACCTTTATCTGACGCTGACGACTTGGGATGTGAGATGCCCTTGAATTTTTCCTTGCCGCAAATTCTATCAAAAAGTTGGCTTGGCCAAACAAGTGATTTTTTTATTAGCGCTCGCTCTATTTCACCAAGCTGCTTTGCCCAAAGGTTAGGTGAATTCAATAATAAAAGCTGTGTTGAGAGTGAGCTTATTGCATCTGATGTATCAACCTCTAAAATATGAAAAGTTGTTCCCTCAACCAGGATTTCGATAGCAGATATGCATCGATGGCTTTCATCAACGAGTAAGTGTTTTTTACATCTGGCTAAGCGCGGGAGCTTTCGCACTTGTTCTGATTTTATAACGCACCCATGCCGACTAACCAACTGGCCAAGCATTTGCTGAAAGCACTTGAATTTGTTTGCATACAAATGCGCATCTTCAGTGACATCAGAAACAATATTCCAGTCTGCGCTTGAATGCTGTCCGGTACGAGTTGGCTCTTCAATGCTCACTTCTTGGGATGCAATTTCCTGAGATTCTTGAGTTGCGTAGCCTGACGCTATTTTTTGTTCTTTCTTGGCAACCTTGACGGTATTGAATGCTCTAGCAAACTCAAATTCAACTACAGGCGCTTGAATTATGCTGTGCGGTTGGTCACTGTTAGCACTTTCACCTTCTTGAATCTCATACTCATCAATTTTTATCCCTGAGCCGATTCCACCACCTCCAGCACCCTTAACGCCTGTCGTTTCAGCGAATTTAGGATGGTGAATTTCAATTAAATCGGGAATGTTGACACTTACTTATTGCGAACGGCAGAAATTTCATAGACAAAAAATGTTTTTGAAGAAGCGTCTTTCCACCCCCTTAAATTAAACTTTGCTGACTGCAATAACGGTGGGTTGAATTGGAAATTCCAGCGCCTATAATTATTTTTGTTAGTGCCATGCATCTTTTGATGCCAACCAATACTTTCAAATGATGCGCGCACTTCTTTATCGATAAGAATCCAACTCAACAATCTTCTTGATTGATAATCATCTAAGGATTGACGCGGATAGCCTGATGATGGGGCTATGTTAATTCTAGCTGCGTTTATTTGGGCGTCAATAATAATGTCAAACTCAGCCTTAAGGCTGTCTGGCTCTAAAGCTGTGCGCGATAAGTAAGCATTATGAAAAAACAGCGCCCTAGCTAACTCGAACTGGGGTAGATATACTGAAACCCCAGTGTCTGTTTTAAAAAAGAAGCAAAGCTGATCTTTTTCATTCTTCATTATTTTATCTTGCGCTGGATAGTCACTAAGTTTCTTAACTTCCCAATTCTGTGTATCTTTAATGCCAAAGGTCAGGCTAACTCCAGCGGATTGCTGTGGATTTGTTGGATTTAATGTTCTCTTTCTGACTAAAACTGACGCATTAGATATATTTAAGGCTGATGTTTTTTGATTTGGATGGAAACCTAAATTGATCCCCCATGTAGACTCATTATCTTTTCTAAAGAAATCGCCAATTGACTGGATTTTGGTGTCATCTGCTAATAGGTTAAGTTTTATGTTCTGCATTCGCTCGCATCCAAGGTATTTAAATGATTTTTAGCCAAGGCAGTAATTCTTTCTTTACTTAAACCAGCTTTTCTTAGTATTCGCCAACTGTGCGTAAGCGTAGCCTGCTCTTTCAAAATTGATGCGGCCAAAGTGATGCGACGAATTTGATAATCAGTAACACTTTCACAATATTTCTTAAAAAATAGACTGGCCGCTGGCAATTTATGGAGATTTTTTTCAACACTAGATACTTGGCCAATTTTAGATAAGTACCAGCTTCTTGATCCTCTTGGCGCATCAATATCCAATTGACGTTGTTTTCTGATATTAATGAGTTGCCGGGTAATACTCAAATCCCTAGTATGCCAGTTAATACGTTCAATATGCCCGACAGAACTCTGTTTAAATTGGCGGTTAGTTGTGATCAACCAATCTCTATCGTGCCGGTACAGCCAAGCATAAACAGCACCACCGCCATTCTTCCTGGCCAGTTTTGCACTATGTTGTTTGACCATTTCAAGCCAGCTTCTTCGATATACAGAGCGAACTGATGTTGAAACATTACTAGGTAACGGTAATGCAGTAAAAATGGAATCGTGGCTTACCTGCATGGCCGCCACTTCCGCAAAAACTTCATCAATACACCATTGTTCAGGTAAAAAAGACTCCAGTACTACAATATGCTCTAAATATGAAAATGACTTTCTGTGTTTCCTGAAAATAGTACGCAGCCAGCTTGTCTCATTATCGCTTATCATTAAGCCATGTTGATTTAGCCATAAAACAGGCCAGCGCTTAAGCACGCGCTCTTTAATCGCCTCGTGCTGAACATTATGACCTAGCTTCAAGCCTGCTTGTCTTGCCAACTGACTATAGAACTTACTCCATTGTGCAAAAGTAGCCGATGCCGCTGGAGTCATTGCTAACAAAATATTGACTTGTCGAGCAACCCGTCGTGCTTGTGAATTAACGGCCAATTGATCTGCACTGGGACATAAGTCTGGATTAGCTGAGAAAAATTAATGGCGATGATTGTTATGACTAGCTAAGTTTGTTTCAAGCAACTGACCATGCTGAAGACAGCAATTTACGCCAGATACCTGCCACTGTCGCAACCAAAAACACTCGCCTTTCGTAGCCAATTGTTGTTGCATGCAAACTGGACAGTAATTTAGCGATTTCGCTTTCTTGAGCCTAGATGCGGCGAGACCTAACGTCAGGTGAATTGCCCCAAGAGACTCTGCCGCCATCCATTTAAGGCATTGCAGTCTGCGCGATTCGGTTGTGAAAGGCGCGTAAATGGGGAATAGGGTATGTTCGTAGGCTAGTCGCTCTACATTGTAGTTAAGTCCATCAGCATACCAATGCGCAATATGCTCAAGATGATTGGGCAAATCAACCGTTGCAATCACATGCCGATTATTAAACACTTCAGCAAGCAACTGTTTTGGGCTGGTAATACCCATGTGCACGCCAGCCCGTGCAACAGTGCTATAAATTAACTCCTCAGGATAAGGGATAGGAAAATTGAGCACGATTAGCTTTAGATTTTCTAGCCGGCTACTTTAAGCCAGGCATCGACATCGAAAACCATATTCGATTGTTTCAGGTCCTGATAAACCGACATATCCTTATCAGATTGAGAAAACTTAAAGCGCAAATCATCTGAATCAAGCGTATGCCAGTCTGGAACTTTAATTTTGACGGCCTTTTTCTTCACTGGTAAAGCTTGAAGGTCTGGTTTCTTATACCATTCAAGAACAATGGGCATGAGTTCTCGGACTGATAACTGTGGATACTCACTAAATACTCGCGAGACAAGTGGCGCAATCAAATCAGATTCACAATCCATACCCACTAATAAATTATGCAATCGCTCTGCTTGCACTCATTGCCTTGATAGCGACCCAAGCTCGCTTCTAAACTTGATTGTGTGGCATGAATTTTTGCGCTAAGCTCTAAGAGTTTTTTATCCATATCTGGGATGGATAAGTCTGAATATTTGGCAATTAGCTCCGGGTCTCCTGAACGTAACGCCGCCAACATGGGGTGCACAGGCTTTAACTCATCATCGTAAACTTGCTTCAATAATTTTATTGTAATCCGCTCTGTGCGAGTTGCAATGGCGCGAAGTTGTGCAAGTACAAAAAGCTTTACAACAATATCCAGAACACCTTGTGATAACTCATACCAAGTGTCTCGAACTTCATCACTAAGTTTTTCATCACGCTTTTGTAGCCATTGGTATTTCCAAAGCTTGTCAGTAAATGCAATCCACTCAGTTGGTTTCGCCTTATTGGTATTAGGATCTATCACTGGCTTAGGCGCTTTCATCGGCTCCCAAAATAGTGCTCCAAAACCTGCACCACGCCGAGCTGAGCGCAAATCCGTTTCAAAAATTGGCCGTGCTTTAGGTGTACCTACCATAATCCGAGATTGTTCATTAGAGTATCCAATGCTATCGTAATGGAACGAACGACTTCAATTTACTGGGTATTCCTAATGGATATCATTAGGAATACCAAACAAAATCAATTAGTTGTACCTGACATGGAGGAAAAATGAACCCAGCCAGCCCATTTGATCTTAAGTTCACCTCACGCGAAGTCACTGTATGGGGCGGTTTGGCGCTGCTGAAGCGCATGCTCGATGGCATGGCATTCAAAGAAGCCGTGCAAAGCTGGCAACTCCCACAACCCGGCTCCAATCGCGGTTACCAACCACAGCAACTCATTGAACAAATGATCGTCAGCATCTGGTGTGGAGCCGCGCGCTTTGCCCACGCCGACATCACGCGGCTGGATACCACCTTGGTACGCCTGTTTGGCTGGGGCCATGCTGCAGGTCACAAAGCCATTGTGCGTTTATTTCAACGCTTTGACCAACCCAGTGCCACCTGAGTGCAAAGCAGTGGCTACCGATGGCTATTTGACAAGCTACAATTGAACCCTGTCACCCTAGACGTAGACTCAACGGTACTCACGCGCTGGGGCTCACAAATAGAAGGTGGTGCCAAAGGCTACAACCCCAAGCACCATGGTCGAGCCAGCCACCACCCACTGCTTGCATTTGTTGCCGATTGGCGTCTAGTAGCGAATTTCTGGCTACGCCCAGGCAACACCAGCTCTTCAAACAATGTGCTGAGCTTCATTGAGGCTACGCTTACCAATTTGGGTGACACCAAGGTGGGACTATTCCGTGCTGACAGCGGCTTCTACGATAAGACCATTGTGTGCTTGCTTCAGAAAAAAAATATCAATCACATCATCAGCGCACGCCTGACACAGGCGTTGCAGCAGGCGATTGTGGACCAATGTCAATGGCAACAAGTCGAGTCGGGATTAGAAGTATCGGAGTTGCGCTACCAGCCCCACGCATGGGATGCGGAGCAGCGATTGGTGGTAGTACGTCAGCACGTACAACGCAAAGCTGGTGCAGTGGCTGGCAAGACGCTATCACTGTTTGCTGAAGATGAGGATTTGCAGGGCTGGCGCTACGGGGCGATGCTTACCGATTTGAAGCTTCCCGCACTAGAGGTTTGGCGGCTATACCGTGGGCGTGCCGATTGCGAGAATCGCATCAAGGAACTCAAGACTGACTTTGGGTTGGGCAGTTTTGTGCTACGCGACTTCTGGGCTACCGAGGCCGCGCTCGGGGTAACGATGTTGGCCTACAATCTGATGAGTGTGTTTCGTCATGCGGTGATGCGTCAGAAAGTGCATCATACGCTGTCAACATTGCATCATAAGGTGCTGGCCGTGGGTGCGCTGTGGGATGACCACTCAGGCATCGGTACTACACCGATATTCCGCTTGGCGGTTGCTCGCAAACGAAGAGCTTGGTTTGAGGGTTTGTGGGCTAATGCGGGGGAGCCATTGAAGCTTGCGACTGTTGGGAAAATTCCTAATGGATAATCTCGGATAAATGATGGTCGTGTAACCGCTTTTCTTGAGAAAGGTGAGACAGGCTTAGGCTTGATTAACGCAGGTTGCTATGTGCTTCCAAAGCATGGATTAGATGACTTTCCTCTGGGTCAGGCTTTTTCCATAGAAACTGAGTTTTTCATTAAATATTTGCAATGTGTCAGAATTGACGGCTTCGTCACACAAGGCCGCTTCATCGATATTGGTGTGCCAGATGACTACGCACTTGCTCAAATTGAGCTTGAGGGATTGTGATGTTGTTGGGGGATCGCGCGTTGTTTCTTGATCGTGATGGTGTAATTAATCATGACTCTGGATACACTTCTGATGTGGAAAGTTTCCTATTTGTCGATGGGATTTTTGATGTCTGCCGTGCAGCGAGACAATTGGGATATTTGCTGATTGTTGTGACTAACCAAGCTGGAATTGGTCGCGGTTATTATTCAGAACAAGATTTTTCACTTCTGACAAAGTGGATGTGCGAGCGGTTTGAGGCAGAAGGTGCTCCGATAAGCGATGTTTTCTATTGTCCATACCATCCTGAGCATGGTGTCGGAGACTACAAGAAAGATTCGTTTGATCGCAAGCCTAACCCGGGAATGTTGTTGCGTGCTGCGAAAAATCACCAGATAGATCTCAAGCGTTCAGTAATGATTGGGGATAAAAGTTCAGATATGCAGGCTGCATTAAATGCTGGTGTTGCAGTTAGATGCAGCTATCAACCTAGTGGAGCAGATTTTTTTGAGGCTTCAACTCACCAAATAAGAAATTTAAGTAACGCAATTGAGTTGTTGACAAACTTAGAGTCGATGTGAACTACATGGGTATCCCGCTGACTCTACATAGCGCATAACTTATAAGTCTGACCACCGCTGTGAAACAGCGTTCTTATGATAGCGTGCAACACACCTAAAAAAGTGCACACCTATCCTATGACAAAACGTAATACGCGCTGCGTTTCGATTCACCAGCCTTTATAAGCACACCTAGTTCAATAAGTTCATTGATGTCTCGTAGTGCAGTATCCGTTGAGCATTGGCTAAGTTTCGCCCATTTACCTGTAGTCAGATTGCCATTAAACCCTTGGACCATCATATTCATTATTTTTACCTGACGTTCATTTAACTTGCCGCCTGGTGCGCGATGAATGATGGTTGCTAAATACACCGCGCCTTTAAGTTCATCATTGGCACTTTTTACCGTACGCAATAGGCAACCTAGAAACCACTCTAGCCACTCAGTAACCTCTAGCATGCCTTTTTGAGCGTGTTCTAGGTTATTGTAGTAATCATTACGTTCATGCTGTATTTGTGCTGACAAGCTATAGAAACGTTGGGCAGATCCATCAGCGCGAGCCAGTGCCATATCGCAAACAGCACGGCCTATTCGGCCATTGCCATCTTCGAATGGATGCAAGGTCACAAACCACAAATGCGCTAGTCCTGCCTTGATCACGGGATCAAGTCCTTGGTGGCGGTTAAACCAGTGTAAAAAATCCGCCATTTCGACGTTAAGCGAAGTTGCGGAGGGTGCTTCATAATGCACTTTCTCACGACCAAGTCCGCCAGAGACCACTTGCATTGGGCCATCAGCATCATTTCTGTAGGCTGCAACGGTTAGTTTATACATGCCGCTATGCCCAGTAGGGAAAAGTGCAGCATGCCAACCAAAGAGCCTGTCTTCGGTTAGGGGTTTGTCATGATTACGCGTGGCATCCAGCACCATCTCTACGACGCCGTCCACACGCTTATCTGAGGGTATTAATCCTCCAGTTTCTATACCAAGCCTTCTGGCAATCGATGAGCGTACAGCATCTGGATTTAGCTGTTCGCCTTCGATCTCACTCGATTTTACGACTTCGCTGGTTAATACCTTAAGGCTAGCTTCTTCAGTGAGTTTGAACCCTAAAGCTTGCATGGAGCCGAGCAGTCGGCCGCGCTCAAGATTCACTTGGGATAGTAGCTGGGAAAGCTTATCTAGATTGAATGACCAATGAGGCCATTCTTGTTGTTGCCAGATATATTTTAGATAATTGCCGCTGTTCATGCGGTAATAGTTGCATGTAATTACTGCGTAGTCAATAATTACCGCTAAATATGCGGTTATAAAGAATGGTTATTACCGCATTATGAGTTTTTCCTGCAACATTATTATGGGGTGTCGTGAATACCTGTTGAGGATAGAGGATAGGTCAATCTGCCGATTTGGTTGCCGCCGGTAATCTTAAGCAGCGCCATATCATCCAGCGGGCCGATTTTCGCAAAATGTTTCTTGATGGTGTCCAGCAGGTAACCCTCGGGACGGTTCATCTCAAATACTGAGAATAATCCGCCGCTGGCGTAACTTTGCGCTCGCAGGGGCATCACCAACGACACCTCGGCATCACGTGCGGTGGTCTCGTAGTTAAAGACATAGCGTGCCTCCTTGGTGAGGACGCCGGCATGGCCTTCAGGGGTCTCGACACTTAACTTTTTCACTTTAATGGTCGTCATTAAATACCTCATCGAGCCTATCGTAATCAAGCCTGCGATCCACGATGGCTAAGGTTTTACCGAGCGCCGAGGTTGCTTGAATGAGGGTGTTCGCACTGATCGACGCCCCGGACTCCAGTTGTATGATGGTCTCACGCCTTAAGCCGGCCTTGTGTGCGACCTCGGCTTGGGTGAGCCCAACGGCAAGACGCTCACGCTTAAAGCTAGCACCCAAGGACTTAAGATCTAGGTTTATGTTATTTATCGCTAACATTTAGTGGGTTAATAATAGATAATGCTACCTATAGCTAATATTATAGTCAACTACTTATTGGGATAAGTCGCTCGGCCAGCTTGTGTGTTCTCACAAAACGGACTGATTTTCATCTAAGTCGATGAAGGTCATACCCTGTTTTTCCCTGATGGGGATTTAAGGGGAGAGGTAGGTCAAGCCACCACACTAGTGTTGACAAGGCTTTTCAGGGGGAAGTGTGCGGTTAAATCACTGCCATTCTCTGCAAACTTCCCTGTTAGCAGGGAAATTCTTTGCTGGCATGGGACGCTAATGCCCGTTAGCCTTAATCCCTAAGCTGGAGCAGTATCACATCCCCTAGATCTCACATTGAAAGGCGCCTATATTTGATAATGGTGTGCAGTACACGAAAATTGTATTGCAATGTACGGTTTAATTCCGTACAGTATCAGATTCTAACTAGCTAGGAGGTCATCATGCCCACTGCACTTCGTCAGGCAAGAATGGAGCTTAGAACAACGGATTCAATGAAGGAATTATTAGTCAAGGCTGCTAGTTTAGACGGCATGGACTTGACTGCTTTCGTCCTTGTATCAGCGATTGAAAAAGCGCGTCAGGTAGTCAAGGATCACGCTAACATCAATCTCTCAAATCAAGGGCAGTTGAATTTGGTGCAAGCGCTCATGAATCCTAGTCAACCAACGCCAGCCATGAACGAGTTGATGGCGTTGCCTGCCCTTGATAAGCTTTAAGCATGACGATCAAGCTGGCGCCCTACGATCCTGAACAAACCTACACCGGCCAAAAGAAATTTGATTGTGGTAACACTATCATCAATCATTATGTCCATGAGAATCTAAAAAAGCAGGCTAAACAGAAGTTGTGTGTTGCCTACGTGCTCATCGATAGCGCCGACAACAATAAATTCGTTGGCTTTTATACGTTGGCACAGCATAGCATTAGCTTGGCATCATTATCATCATTGCAATTAGGCCCACTTCCACGCACCATTCCTTGTACACGGTTAGTGATGCTCGGCGTAGACAATGCGTATCAAGGGCAGAATCTTGGGAAACGTTTAATGCGAGAGGCGCTAGTGATGACTAAGAGTGTGGCAAATCAGATCGGCAGCTATGGCATGTATCTGGATGCGGATAAAGACGCTATTGGGTTCTACCAAAATATTGGATTTGCCTTGCTTGATGGGGATAAGTCTCCTAGTCCCTCTCCACTGTTTTTGTCATTAGCTAAGATTCCGTAATTGGAATGCCAATTCGTATTTTGTGATGCGTATCATACGGATATACATCTCTATACGAAGCTGCAATAGCCTTAAACGTTGATTGGAGCTTAATAACATGGGTCAATTAATGCGTGCAGAAGAGGTGTTCTCCCAGTTGCAGCGCATGTCAGAGGGTGAGCGCTTAAAATTCTTTGCGTTGATGGCTAAGAACACCTTTCAGGCAAATCAGTTTACACACAGCGATGTGTTTGGACACCTTAAGGATGCGCGATTTTCGGCGCAGGATACGGTTGAGTATTTGGAGGCTTCGATGCCGACTTTCAGGCGTTATGTCCAATCCAACAAAATTAAGCCCGTCGAGATCATTCGAAGAAGTTAGCTATTCACGGGCAGCGATTTGCGTACATTAAAACAAACGCTTTAGGGTCAGCAAAGGCCGGTTCTCAATGCTTTTATCTAGACCACCATCTGGAATTGCGGAGGGTAAGTAATGCCCTTTACCCCCAATCTATTCACTTGAGAAAACCATTAATTTTTCCATCTATATCTCCGCCGACGAATTTTGGTAAATAAATTTCTTGATTAGCACTAATCCTCAGGAATCCATATAAAACAAGGCTAACAGCTTGTGCAATCTCGTATAATAGTAAAAACCTAGTCAAGGAGAGCATCATGAGCATGAACCGAATTCAATTTCA
>Ga0265593_1001633_pt1 | contig 10247 bp, 11 predicted proteins | sample saktaG_8_FD_190136 | JGI IMG/M metagenome (GOLD analysis project Ga0265593, IMG submission 190136) | Saline water microbial communities from Sakinaw Lake, British Columbia, Canada - sak_2011_5_24_36m | ecosystem: Environmental > Aquatic > Non-marine Saline and Alkaline > Saline ...
CGGGGCCTGTCCCGCTGGGCCGTAAAAGGCGGGAGCTATCGGACGGTGCAGCGTTTCTTCAAGGAAAAAATAGAGTGGCCGATGCTGCGCTGGCAACTCGTCAAACAGCATTTGGCCGGGGAAAAGGGGGTTTGGCTGCTGACTGGCGACGAGGTCGTGGTGACCAAATCGGGCAAGGAAACGCATGGGCTGGGCGTTTTTTTTCTTCGATTTACAACAAGCCGCTCCCCGGCCTGTGCTTTTTGAACCTGTCATTGCTTGAGGTTGAAACCCGCAAGTCCTACCCTTTGATCACCGAGCAACTGGTTCGCGAAGAGGTCCGGGAAAGTGCGCCGAAGGCCGTCAAGGAGAAACGTGCCAAGCGGGGCGGGGCCCCAAGGGCAGCGCCAACAAAAACCGGAGGGATGTGGAACTGTCGCCTTTTCAAACCCAGTTGCAAGGCTGCGTCCTTGCCGCATTGAAACTGGTGGGGGTGGATTTGAGCCTCGTCGTGTCGTGTACGACGGCGCGTTGGGGAACAACGCCGGTCTGCAGGCGGTTACGCAAACGGGGCTGCATCTCATCTCCAAGTTGCGCCATGACTCCACGCTGTACTTCCCTTATGCTGGCGAAGCCCATCATTCGCGAATGATGCGCCTCCTTCGTCGGCACATCCTACGACGATAGCCAGGTAGGGTGGGCAACGTCTTTTTGTTGCCCACCGTTCAAGCCGGTTCCGCGTGGGCAAACGGTGAAGCTGTTTTTGGCTGGTTCCCAAGCTCCTGCTTCACTGCCATTAAGTTAAGCTTTGTAGGAGCGGGCCATGCCCGCGATGACACTCGACAACGCTACGATTTGCCGATATGTTTTCGTGGGCATGGCCCACTCCTACGGTATCGTTGCCACTAACTTAATGGCAGTGAGGGTATGGCCGGGTACTTTATGCGCCGGTTTGCGCTGGGGTTAAGGCCATTTGAGCAGGTCATGCAAGGATGTTCCGAGAAACGAGGCGCATCGGTCGAGTCACGCGAATGCCACGCCCTGCCACTTCGCTCAGGACTGGCTTCGCACCTCGGCGCATCCTGCCTCGCTGCTGATATGATAGTATGCTGCTTACCACCGGGTAGATTCTAGAATCGGTCTCATAATGACAACAACAGAAAGCCAAATCGAACGCGATCTAATCGCCAAGCTTACCGATCTCAAATATACCTACCGCCAAGATATTCGTGACCGTGAGGCGCTGGAAAAAAACTTCCGCGAGAAATTCGAGGCACTTAATCGGGTGCATTTGACGGACGCAGAGTTTGCGCGGCTGATGGAACAAATCATTAGCCAAGACGTTTTCACCGTAGCTAAATACCTGCGTGAGCGGAACAGTTTCGAGCGCGACGACGGTACTCCTCTCCACTACACCTTGGTCAACATCAAGGACTGGTGCAAGAACACCTTCGAGGTTGTTAACCAACTGCGCATCAATACGCGCAACAGCCACCATCGCTATGACGTGATTCTGCTCATCAACGGCTTGCCGGTCGTGCAGATCGAACTCAAGGCTCTGGCGATCAGCCCTCGCCGCGCCATGCAGCAGATTGTCGATTACAAGAACGACCCTGGCAACGGCTACACCCGCTCGCTGCTCTGTTTCCTGCAATTGTTCATCGTCAGCAACCGCAGCGACACTTGGTATTTCGCCAACAACAACAACCGGCACTTTAGCTTCGATGCGAATGAGGGTTTCCTGCCGGTTTACCAATTTGCCGACGAAGGCAACCAGAAAATCACCCACCTCGACACCTTCGCCGAGAAATTCCTCGCCAAATGTATTCTAGGCGAGATGATTAGCCGCTACATGGTGCTAGTCGCCAGCGAGCAAAAGCTTCTGATGATGCGTCCCTATCAAATCTATGCGGTGCGGGCCATCGAAGACTGCATCCACCAGAACCGGGGCAACGGTTACATCTGGCACACCACCGGCAGCGGCAAGACGCTGACCTCATTCAAAGCCTCAACCCTGCTCAAAGACAACCCTGACATTGATAAATGCCTGTTCGTCGTTGACCGTAAGGATATGGACCGGCAAACGCGGGAAGAATTCAACAAGTTCCAAGAAGGCTGCGTTGAAGAAAACACCAACACCGAAGCGTTGGTCCGGCGGCTGCTCTCCGACGATTACGCCAATAAGGTCATCGTCACCACCATCCAGAAGCTCGGCCTCGCGCTCGACGGCAACAACAAACGCAAATACAAGGAGCGTCTGGAACCCCTGCGTAACCAGCGCATCGTGTTCATCTTCGACGAATGCCACCGCTCGCAATTCGGCGAGAACCACAAGGCCATCAAAGAATTCTTCCCCAACGCCCAGCTATTCGGCTTCACCGGCACCCCGATTTTTGCGGAAAACGGCAGCTACCAGCAAATCGAAGGCCAGCAAGCCTCGATCATCACCACCGAAGATATATTCCAGAAACAACTCCACGCCTACACCATCACCCACGCCATCGAGGATCACAACGTCCTGCGCTTTCACATCGACTATTACAAGGCGGATGGAAAGGCAAAACCCAAGGCCGGCGAAACCCTAACCCAAGAAGCCATCGTCAAGGCCATTCTGGACAAACACGACACCGCCACGGCCGGGCGCAAGTTCAACGCCATCCTCGCCACCGCATCGATCAACGATGCCATTGAATATCACCGCCTGCTCAAGGAAACTCAGGCCCAGCGGCAAACCGAAGACAGCCACTTTAAGCCGCTGAACATCGCTTGTGTGTTTTCGCCCCCCGCCGATGGCAACAAAGACGTGCAGCAAATTCAGGAAGACCTGCCGCAGGAAAAGGCCGACAACGAAGAAGCCCCGGACGAAAAGAAAGCCGCGTTGAAAGCCATCATTGCTGACTACAACGGACGCTTCAGCACTAACCACGACCTCAATAATTTCGACCTGTACTATCAAGATGTGCATAAGCGCATCAAAGACCAGCAATACCCGAACAAAGATTATCCCCACGCCCAAAAGATCGACATTATTATCGTGGTGGACATGCTGCTCACCGGCTTCGACTCCAAGTTCCTCAATACGCTCTACGTCGACAAAAACCTCAAATACCACGGCCTGATTCAAGCCTTTTCGCGCACCAACCGCATCCTCAACGACACCAAGCCCTATGGCAATGTGCTGGACTTTCGCCAGCAAGAAAAAGCGGTCAATGATGCCATCGCCCTGTTTTCCGGCGAGAAGGCCGACCGCGCCAAGGAAATCTGGCTGGTTGATCCGGCCCCGGCAGTCATCGTCAAATTGGAACAGGCCGTCGCCGCGCTGGACAAGTTCATGGTCTCCCAAGGCTTAGCCCTTGCCCCGGAACAAGTCGCCAACCTCAAAGGCGATGAAGCGCGAGGCCAGTTCATTAACTTATTTAAAGAAGTCCAACGTCTCAAGACGCAACTCGACCAATACACCGACCTCACCCCGGACAACGCCGCCAGCATCGGGCAAGTCATCCCCGACGACCAGCTTCGAGCCTTCCGGGGCGTGTATCTGGAAACCGCCCAACGGCTCAGGGCGCAACAGGGCAAGGGCGACACCGGCACGGCGCAGCAATTGGATTTTGAGTTTGTGCTGTTTGCCTCCGCCGTCATCGACTACGACTACATCATGGGATTGATCGCCCGCTATTCCCAAGGAACACAGGGCAAACAAAAAATGACCCGTGAAGAGCTAATTGGCTTGATTACGTCCGATGCCAAATTCATGGACGAGCGCGAAGACATCGCTTCCTATATCAACACCCTGAAAGCTGGCGAAGCCTTAAGCGAGCAGGCTATCCGCCAAGGCTATGAAACCTTCAAGGCGGATAAATCCGCCCGCCAACTGGCCGAAGTCGCCGGACGGCACGGGTTGGAAACCGCCGCGCTGCAAAATTTTGTCGATGGCATCCTGCAACGGATGATTTTCGATGGCGAAAAATTAAGCGACTTGCTGGCCCCGCTGGAACTCGGCTGGAAAGCCCGCAGCCAGAAGGAACTGGCGTTGATGGCAGACCTGATGCCGTTGTTGCACAAACTGGCGCAAGGGCGCGAAATTTTGGGATTAAATGCCTATGAATAAGAAGATTGAGCCGTCCATTGTCCGCTCATCGGCGGCTGAATACCTGACCTTTATCGCCGCCAGTGGCAAGGGCGGTGTGCAAGCAGTATATACCGATGAAAATGTCTGGCTCACCCAGAAGATGATGGGGGCGCTCTATGACGTTGAAACCCAAACCATCAACTACCACCTGAAAAAGGTATTTGCCGACAGCGAACTGCAAGAGGAATCAGTTATTCGAAATTTTCGAATAACTGCCAAAAACTATTTGACCGAAAACGAAATGGCCCAAATGCAACGGCTGGTTTCGGCTTATCTCGATCTTGCAGAAGACATGGCACTGCGGCAGATACCAATGACCATGCAGGATTGGGAAGCCCGTTTGAATAAGTTCATCGAAGCGACAGACCGGGAAATCTTGCGGGATGCAGGCAAAGTCACGGCGGAAATTGCCAAAACTCATGCGGAAAGCGAGTTCGAGAAATACCGCATCGTGCAAGATCGGCTGTTTGTCAGTGATTTTGATGCCGAGTTGAAAAAACTCAGCACACCGAAAACCAACCCAAACGATAAAGCCGGGGAGCTATGACAGCAACCAAACCAACCGCCCACAAAGTACCAAAGTTGCGGTTTTCTGAGTTTTGGGAGGCGGGGGAGTGGAAGCAGAAGTTAATAGAAGATTTCTTCGATGTTGGCTCAAGCAAGCGAGTGTTACAACAGGACTGGACTACTCAAGGCATCCCGTTTTATCGCACCAGGGAATTGGTTTCTTTGAGTAAAAATGAGCCCTTTGGCAGTGAAATATTTATATCTGAAGAGCTTTTTCGTGAAATCTCCATAAATTACGGCATGCCTACTGAGGGTGATTTCTTGGTTAGCGGTGTAGGAACTCTCGGAATATCCTATCAAGTGCAGGCTCAAGACAGGTTTTATTTCAAGGATGGAAATGTACTTTGGTTCAAACTAAAGAGCGGCATTGTCTCAAAGTTCTTTAAATATTGCTTTGAAGCAGATGAAATCCAGAATCAAATATTGGGTCAAGCATCTATTTCCACTGTCGGCACTTACACCATACAAAATGCGAAAGTAACTAAGTTCACTTGTCCTCAAAATATTGAAGAACAACAAAAAATTGCCGACTGCCTGTCTTCCCTAGACGAACTCATCACCGCGCAAGCCCAAAAACTCGACACGCTCAAAATTCATAAAAAAGGACTGATGCAGCAGCTTTTCCCGGCAGAAGGCGAAACCGTCCCCAAGCTGCGGTTTGCTCAGTTTCTGGATACGGAGGAGTGGGAGGAGAAACCACTTAGCAAAATCTCTACTTCAATTTTTGATGGAACGCATCAAACACCGAAATATACCAAAGAGGGCATTCCATTTTTTAGTGTTGAAAATTTAGTCAGTGGAAAATTGAATAAATTTATTTCTAGAGAAGACTATTTAATTTCGACAAGTAAAAATAAACCAGAAAAAGGAGATCTATTAATAACGCGAATAGGCAATATCGGATTCTCTGCCATAGTAGATTGGGAATATGAGTTCAGTATTTACGTTACGCTTGCAGTTGTGAAGAAGACTGACCAATTTGACTCATATTATTTACATTGTTTTTTCCTGTCAGAACGATACCAAACCGAAATTCGTAGTAAGTCGTTATTAAATGCCGTCCCATGCAAAATTAATATGGATGAATTGCGCCAAACAAAAGTCCTATTACCGACACTAACCGAGCAACAAAAAATCGCCGACTGCCTGTCTTCCCTCGACGAACTCATCGCCGCCCAAACCCAACAGCTCGCCACGCTCAAAACCCATAAAAAAGGCTTGATGCAGCAGCTTTTTCCCCAAACCCCAACAGAGTCCACGCCATGACCATTCACGAAGTATTGCCCTCGGTTGCCAGCCTCTCCCACACCGAGAAATTCCAACTGGTGCAAATAGTGCTGCGACAACTGGCTGAGGAAGAGGGTATCGCAAACCTGTCAGCAACTGCCAATGACTTCGATCCACGCAGTTATTTCGGCATCGCCCAGCACACCCGGCAAGCCGTGGACGATTATTTGGCATCCGCTCGTGAAGATTGGAACTGATGGGTTACCTGATCGACACCAATATTGTTGATCGTTCCCACGCTCCAGCGTGGGAATGCCTCCGCCGACGCTCTGCGTCGTGTAACCGGGCCGCAGGAGCGGCCAAGGCTGCATTCCCACGCAGAGCGTGGGAACGATCAATTTGGTATCCGCTCGTGAAGGTTGGAACTGATGAGTTACCTGATCGATACCAATTACGGACTCACTGACGAAATCGCCGAACAAACCATACAACTGCGGCAACAATTTTATCGGTACACTGCAAAGCGGCGTATCCAACCAAAAAACATAAGGGGTCTTTACCGATGGAAGCTATTCGCAAGATTCAAACCGTAAAAAATGGGGAAGTTAATTTCCATTTGCCACCGTCATTCTGGGGGCAGGAAGTGGAAATTATCGTGCTATCCGCGCCATCACAAACCACCGAGGCTGTGATGCCCAAGAAGAGTTTGCGCGGTTGCCTAGGGCGTTATGCCAAGCCTGATTTGATTGCTCAAGAACAAGACGCATGGCAAGCAGCGGTGAGTGAAAAGCATGAGTGTCGTTGATGCAAATATCGTGTTGCGCTATGTCTTGGATGACCATGCGGAACTATCACCAAAGGCAGCGGATATTCTTGAACAATATGCAGTGACACTGCCGGTTGAAGCCGCGTGCGAAGTGGTATATGTACTGCAAAAGGTGTATGCCGTTGAGCGGAAAGATATTCAGCAACAGCTTAGTAATTTGCTTAACGAGTGCCTAGTGGACATGGAAAAGCCTGCGGTATTTCTCAAGGCTCTTGAATGCTATGGTACAAGCACGTTCGATTTTGTGGATACCTTGCTTTGGGCATATCACGCGGTAGAGCATCAAGAAGTTTTTACGTTTGATGAAAAGCTTCATAAACTTATTCAGCGTACTGGTTCATGAATTTCAATTCCGTTCGTACTGAGCTTGTCGTGATTGTGGAAAACGGGCAATTGTTTAGGGTTTCAGCAGACGAACTGCGCCAAATCGCTTCCGAAGGAAAAAGCAGAGAGGTATTCGCATGATGACCGACTCTACACCCCGCTGGTGTTATCGCTTCGATAATTACCGCCGCGCATTTAGCCTGTTGCGCGAGGCCATCGAGCAGGAAACCACGCTGACACAATTGGAAAAAGAAGGGGTCATCCAGCGTTTTGAATACACCATGGAACTGGCTTGGAAAACATTGAAGGATTATCTGGAAAGCGAGAATGTGGTGTTCGAGCAAATCACCCCCCGTGCGGTGATCCGCCGCGCCTTCGAGGCTGGGGTGATCCAGCAGGGCGAGGCTTGGCAAAAAGCCTTGGATGCTCGCAACCGCATGTCTCACACTTATAACTTTGAGGATTTCGAGCGGGTGATTGCCGATATTCGTGCCAGTTATCTGGGGGCATTCGATGAATTATATGAATTTTTGCTGGCGCGGCGTGTCGAGGTTGGAACGCCGTGACTGACCGCTTTGGCTTGACCGCCGCCGAACGGGCCATCATTTGGGAGATTTTATTCACGGCCCAAGATCGCATCGAGCGGGTGGGGGTGTTCGGTTCACGCGCCGTGGGTCGTGAACGGGCGAATTCCGATCTTGATCTCGTGCTGTATGGCAGCGCAGATGAGTCCGTTTGCGACCGGCTTTGGACGTTGTTTCAGGAAAGCCGCTTGCCATTTTCGGTGGATGTTAAAAGTTACGCCAGCCTCACCTATCCGCCATTACGGGCGCATATTGACGCAGTGGCCTGCCCTTTATTCGTGCGTACCGATAAAGGATTGGAACCTGTCGCTGAATAATTACTGAAGTATATAGCCATGACCGAACAAGACCAAAAAGAACTGGGCAATACCCTTTGGGCCATTGCCGACCAATTGCGCGGCGCGATGAATGCGGACGATTTCCGCGATTACATGCTGTCTTTCTTGTTTTTGCGTTATCTCTCGGATAACTACGAATCTGCCGCCAAGAAGGAACTGGGGCCGGACTACCCCGACCATAAATCCGCACCGAATACCTCGCCTTTACGCCTGTGGTATGAAAGCAATCAGGAGGATAGTGCGGAATTCGAGAAGCAGATGCGGCGCAAGGTGCATTATGTCATCAAGCCAGAATTCCTATGGAGCAGCATTGCCGAAATGGCGCGAACCCAGGACGATGAATTGCTGCATACCCTGCAAAATGGTTTCAAGTACATTGAGAACGACTCCTTTGCAAGCACCTTTCAAGGCTTGTTTTCGGAAATCAATCTGGATTCGGAAAAGCTGGGCAAGCGGTATACGGAGCGCAACGCCAAGCTCTGCACCATCATTACCAAAATTGCCGAGGGGCTTGCGAAGTTTTCCACCGGCAGCGATATTCTGGGCGATGCCTATGAATATCTGATTGGGCAGTTTGCCGCCGGTTCTGGCAAAAAGGCGGGCGAGTTTTACACGCCGCAGCAGCTTTCCAGCATCCTTTCGGGCATTGTGGTACTCGATAGTCAAGACCCGAGTACGGGCAAGAAAGCCCGGTTCGATAAAGTGTTGGATTTTGCCTGTGGCTCTGGTTCGCTACTGCTGAATGTGCGCAAGAACCTTGGGGTCCACGGCATCGGCAAAATCTACGGGCAGGAAAAGAACATCACCACCTATAACTTGGCGCGGATGAACATGCTGCTGCACGGGGTGAAGGATTCCGAGTTTGAGATTCACCACGGCGATTCATTGCTCAACGACTGGGACATCCTCAAGGAAGCCAATCCTGCCAAAAAAATGCATTTCGATGCCGTGGTTGCCAACCCGCCGTTCAGCTACCGCTGGGAATCGAACGAGGCAATGGGCGAGAATTTCCGTTTCAAGAATTACGGGCTGGCCCCTAAATCCGCCGCTGATTTCGCCTTTTTGCTGCATGGGTTTCACTTTCTCGCCAAAGAAGGCACGATGGCCATCATCCTGCCGCATGGGGTGTTGTTCCGTGGCGGCGCGGAGGAACGCATCCGCACCAAGCTGCTGAAAGACGGAAGCATCGACACGGTGATCGGTTTACCCGCCAACCTGTTTTTCTCGACGGGGATTCCAGTGTGCATCCTCGTCCTAAAGAAATGCAAGAAGCCCGATGATGTGCTGTTCATCAACGCCAGCGAACACTTCGAGAAAGGCAAGCGGCAAAACCGTTTGCTGCCGGAACATATCGACAAGATCATCGCCACCTATCAGTTTCGCAAGGAAGAAGAACGCTATTCCATGCGTGTGTCGATGGAGCGAATCGAGAAGGAAGGCTACAACCTGAATATTTCGCGCTATATCAGCACTGCGAAGCAAGAAAAAGAGATCGATTTGATGGCGGTGAACACGGAATTGGCGGCACTGGAAGAACAGATCAATGCGGCTACCGATAAACACAACGGATTCCTCAATGAACTTGGGTTGCCGCCATTGCCCTAGTTTTGGCGAGCGTTGTCAAACAAGCGGTCAATGAACGGCAATTCTCATTATGGCTCCATTGCCGTCATTCAGGCGGAGGATCGGCGCCCGCCATCCACGCGGACAGCGAACCTACTTCATTTGTTTAAACAACCGCCAAGCCATCGCACCCAGCATGGCCACCCCAAGCAGGAGGACACCCCATAAAATGAGGGTCCGGGTCTGCGCCGAATTCTTCGCCGTGGTTGCCGCACTGTCATTTTCCGTTGCCGTCCGCCGAATTTGCAGCGGCCCGGCTTGGGCTTGTTCAAGTTGCAATAGCTCTTGCACGGTAAAGCCGGGGGCGACTTGGGACAGATCGGCTGCACCTGAGTTTATCGAGTCCCGGCCAAACGCCAAGGTGTAGGGCGGCGGCCCGCTCGCCAGAAACACCAAGGTGGCAGGTTGCCAGATTAGGCTAAGTTCGGGCTTGCTGGCGGTCGGTGTTTGCGGGTGTACGACCCAATCCGCATAGTGGGACAGTGGCACGGACAATTCGCTGGAACGCCGGGCTTGGCCCGCCTGCGTGATTTGGTAAAAAACAGTGCGGGTGAGCGGCTGGAAAACCCATTCATTCGGCTTGCCAATCGGTTTGCCGGGAAGTTCGCGGTAAGTGCCCACTTGGGCTGGCAAAACAATATTCGGTTCGG
>Ga0265593_1001634_pt1 | contig 10240 bp, 18 predicted proteins | sample saktaG_8_FD_190136 | JGI IMG/M metagenome (GOLD analysis project Ga0265593, IMG submission 190136) | Saline water microbial communities from Sakinaw Lake, British Columbia, Canada - sak_2011_5_24_36m | ecosystem: Environmental > Aquatic > Non-marine Saline and Alkaline > Saline ...
GTGTTCCTTCTTGGAGCGGTAAACTTGATTTTCAAACAGTATTCTATAAAAAAGATATTGATATTATGGATTTAGATATGATACCAATTGATAAAATTCTTTCACCTAAAAGAATTATTAAATTAAGAGATAAAAAGAAACTTGAAATGAGATGCCCATCTGGTATTTGGATGAAAGTTTCTAAATGTCCTGGGTACTTATTTGAACAATATATTGAAAAAGAACAGTTTCATTTATTCAGGAAGAAAAAATAAATCATTTATCCTTATATAAGAATATAATAAAAAATTAAATTAAAATTCAGTATAATAAATACAATAAACGTAATAAAAATTTAAAGGAATTTAATGTCAAAAAAGATAGTTTTTTCAGATAAAGCTAGAAATAAATTAGCACTTGGTGTGCAAAAATTAACGGATGCAGTTAAGGTAACAATGGGACCTAGAGGCAGAAATGTTTTAATTCAAAAATTATATGGAGCACCGGTTCTTACTAAAGATGGTGTTTCTGTAGCAAAAGAAATTGAGCTTCCAGATGCAATTGAAAATATGGGTGCTCAACTTGTTAAAGAAGTTTCAGCAAATACAGCTGAATTAGCCGGAGATGGAACAACTACTGCTACAGTTCTTGCTAATGCAATTTTTAAAGAAGGTCTTAGAAATATTACTGCTGGAGCAAATCCGGTTGAAATTAAAAGAGGTATGGATAAAGCTACTGAAGCTATTCTTAAAGAACTTAAATTAGAATCAAAAGTTGTTGATACAAAAGAGCAAATAGCTCAAGTTGCTACAATTTCTGCTAATAGCGATCATGAAATTGGAAATATGATAGCTGAAGCAATGGAAAAAGTTGGAAAAGATGGTGTTATTACAGTAGAAGAAGCTAAAGGTATAACTGATGAGCTTGATGTTGTTGAAGGTATGCAATTTGATAGAGGATATTTAAGTCCACACTTTATAACAAATCCTGAAAAAATGCAAGTAGAATTAGAATCTCCACTTATTTTAATGTGTAATCAAAAAATTATTTCATTGCAAGATATTATTCCAGTTCTTGAAGAAGTTCAAAAAACAGGAAGACCATTATTAATTATTGCTGAAGATGTTGAAGGTGAAGCATTAACTACATTAGTTGTTAATAAACTTAGAGCAGCATTAAATGTAACAGCTGTTAAAGCTCCAGGATTTGGTGATAGAAAAACAGAACTATTAAATGATATTGCTACTTTAACAGGTGGAAATGTTCTTAATGATGAACTTGGAAATATGTTAGCAAATGCTACTATTAAAGATCTTGGTCAATGTAGTAAAGCTATTATAACAAAAGATAGTACTGTTTTAGTTGATGGTGCAGGAAGAATAATTAATCCTGAGAAGTTAGAAGAAAGAGTTAAAGAAATTAAATCATTACTTCAAAATGCAACAACTGATAATGAAAAAGAAAAATTCAGAGAAAGATTAGCAAAAATTAATGGCGGAGTAGCTGTTATTAAAGTTGGAGCAAGTACTGAAACTGAAATGAAAGAAAAAAGAGATAGAGTTGATGATGCATTAGCTGCAACAAAAGCTGCTGTTGAAGAAGGTATTGTTATTGGTGGTGGAGCTGCATTAATTAAAGCTGCTAAAAAAGTAAATTTAGAACTAAAAGGTGATGAACAAATTGGTTTTGATATTATATTAAGAGCAATTTCTGCACCATTAAAACAAATAGTATTCAATGCAGGGTTTGATCCTGGTGTTGTTCTAAATCGAATTGAAGAATCTAAAGACAATATTGGTTTTGATGCTAGCACTGGCCTATTTGTTGATATGATAGAAGCTGGAATTATTGATCCATTTAAAGTTGAAAGAGTTGCTTTAACAAATGCAGTATCTGTTGCAAGTATGTTATTAACTACTGAAGCAGTTATTGAAATAGAAGAAAAAGGTAGAGATTAATTTCTCTGCCTTTTTTAATGTCTTTTAATCTTTCTTTAATATTAATATGATATAATATATTATATAAACAAAAAGGAAACAAAATGACACCAATTGAAAAACTAAAAGTCCTTTATAAACATTACCTAGAATTATCAGAAACAGAAACAGATGAATATTTAAAATCTGTATATTTGATTAAAGCAAATACTGTTCAAGAATGTATTAAAAATTTAGAAAATTAAAGGATTAAAATGAACACTACAAATAGACTATTCAAAATGTATATAGATGATATTAGAAACCCAAGAACTTATTTTGATAGAGTTGTAAGAACATCTCAAGAAGCAATTGATTTTGTTAGATTAAATTTTTGTCCTAATTATATTTCATTTGATCATGATTTAGGCGAAAATGATACTTCAATGATTTTTATTAAATGGTTAATTCAAGAAGATTTGAATAACAATGGTGAAATAATTCCAAATGATTTTACTTATAATGTTCATAGCGCTAATCCGATTGGAAAAGCAAATATAGAAGGTTATTTGAAATCTTACTTAACTCAAAGAACGCAAAAAGGAAATAAATGACTAGAACAAGAAAAGTGAAAGGATTGTGTGATGGAAAGTAAATATAAAGTAGGGGATTTTGTTGTAGGCATAAATAAGGATTACTGCAATTACAATAAAGTGCATAAAATAGATTTGATTGATGAAAAAATGATTAAATTAGATAATAGAAAATGGTACTCATATCAAGATTTAAAATTATTTCAAAAAGAAGAATATATTTGTGTTATTGAAAACAAATTTGGAGAGGAGCGTTATTCAATTAATGAAGAGCCAAAATTTAATATTCAATATAATTACAAACTTATCAACAAAAAACACGAAGATATTTTAAGAGCTTATCTTGATGGTAAAGCGATTGAATATGATTGCATTAACAGTGGATGGACTTATTCTGATTTTATTTGTGACTATCGTGAAGATGGTTATTATAGAATAAAAGAAACAAAATCAGATAATGGTGTTATGGATATTGATATAGACGAAGAACCAAAACAAAACAAAAACACAAGAAAGATTGTAGGACATAAAGGTGGTATTGCTTATGTTGATGTGTACGATGTATTAACTGCTTTTAAGGTAAAGAATCCAGCACTACAACATCTTATTAAAAAAGCTTTATATGTTGGAATTAGAGGACATAAAGATAGTAGTACATATTTACAAGATATTATTGATAGTGCTGTTAGAGCTAAGGAGTTGGAGAGATGATTACATTTAAAAACATAATGGATATTAGAAAACCATTCATTGTAGGTATGTCCTTTGTTGCTATATGTCTAGTTTGGATAGGTATGTTTATTAAATTATCTATTGCTTTCATTATATATGAACCAGTAGATTATGTATTCATAAGGGCATTAATAGTTTTAATTGTATTCTCTATATTAGTTGGATACTTAAATGGAAGATATGAAAAGGAAAATAATTGAAAGAATTAGAATTTTTAACAAGAGATTTTTGTAAAGAATTAACTAAAAATTCAGAAGTATTTTATTGCTCTGAATCTATAAAAGAAGGACACGAAGTTGAAATATACAATTATAGGCTTGCTTCATATAATGATTTTAATGATAATAATGCTTTTGAATTACGTGGAATAACATTTATTAATTATGATGGAGTTTGGAAAAGATTCTTAGCACTTGAAAAATTCTTTAATGTTAATCAATGCGAGGCGTGGTCTGAAAATATTTTAAAAACAAAGAAAATTCAATCAGTACAAAATAAAGAAGACGGAAGTTTAATTCAATTTATTCCTTTTGAAGGTTCAGCTGGAAAAGTATTTTATGCTAAATCAAAAATGTCATTTGATTCAGATCAAGCAAAAATGGCTCAAGAACTTTTTGATAATAACAGTAATTTAAGAAAATTTGTATTGAATGCTTTTAATGATGGATATACTATTATATTTGAATTAGTTTCACCGAAAAATCAAATAGTACTTTCATATGATACAACAGAATTAAGAGTGCTTCAAATAAGAAATTTAGATACAGGTTCGTACTTAAAATGGGACAGAGAAAGCATATCTTATATTGAATCTAAAGGACTTATATGTGCTGCTCAGCAAGAATTAATACCTATTGATGAATTATTAAATCTTAAAACATCTATGCAAGCAATTGAAGGTTGGGTAGTTACATTTGAAGATGGAATGAAAGCAAAAATTAAGACGGATTGGTACTTATCGTTGCATGGATTAGTATCTGAAACAAGAGAAAATCTTCTTATTGAAATAATACTTAATGATGAAATAGATGATGTTATTGGAAGAGTACAAGGCGAAAAATTAGATTTTATTCTTGAAGTAACTAAAAAAGTTCAACATAAATTTAATCATTTAGTTGTAGAATATAAAGAACTTAGAAGAAAATATTTTCAAGATTTTGAAGAAGATAGAAAGAAATTCGCAATGAAACATTCAAAAGACAGATTGTTTAATGCAGTAATGAAAGAAATTAATACTTCATTTAAAGACGTAGAAGAAATTGCTGAAAAAAGAGTTAAAGAATATATTCTTAAACAAACAAACTCATTAACAAACGCACAAATATGGTTAAAGGATTAATTTGAAAGTATTATATTCAAAAGAATACATGTATAGAGTTCTATTTGTAATTGAACGAGAAGGTAAAATCATTAACTGTTATAGAAGTTCTGGATTATCTGGAACAGGACATAAAGGCAGAATTTTACCATTTAGTGGTTTAGAAGATGTAATTAAATTATCAAATAATGTTGGATATATTTACAAAGAAATGTTTTTCTGTAGTAGATTTATCGATCATTACAAAGACCTTTCAAGGTATCCTGACATTGAAAAAATTATGGATGAGATCAAAGAACTTACTAAAGATATTAATCCTGAACCAACTGAAATTTCAACAAGAGCTGAATTAGCTAAGTATGCTAAACAAATTAACAAAGAAATGAAAAAAATAATCAAAGATAAAGAATATTTTGATTTTTGCCCTGAAGAAGATAGAAAACCATTTGATTGGAATACAGTTAAAATTAATCATTTTGTTTAATATTCGTTTAAAGTTATTTTGATATAATTATAATATAAAAAATAACTAAAGGAAAACAAAATGACAACAATGACTAGAATTGCTATTAATATTTTAAAAACATACACAAGAGAAGATTTAATAAAATCAACAGATAAAATAGTTCTTAAAAACTTAGATCTCGATATTGAAGATTTTGAAGAAGAATTATTTGATTTTAGATTGTCAGCATTAATTGATTTAGATTTGAACGGTATAGAATACGATAATAATAAAAGAAGAAAAAACCAACAAAAAATTCTTAAAGAAATCTTTGAAAGAGAATTAGAAGATGATGAATTTGAATTTCTTCAACATATAGTTGTTAAGTCACATGATTTAGAAATTGATAACTCGTTAAATGAAAAATTAATTTAAAAATTTAATATTCATTTAAAGTTATTTTGATATAATTATAATATATAAAATAACAACAAAAGAAGGATTAAAATGAAACCAACTCAAACAGAATTCGAAGCTTTACAAAGATTAGCAAAACAATTTGATGATGCTACTTCATATATTGATAGTAACTCTCAAAGAAATGAAGCTATTAGACATAATGAATCTATTTTAAAAATATTAGCTTATTATGGATTTGATTTAAATTTCAATGCTATTCCAGCAAAAAGAATGTTCAAATATAATTTAAATGGTTTAATTTCTGAAGATGAAGAATTTATAAGAGGTAGAATGTTTGAAACTTATGAAAAAGCTTTTTTTGATAAAGAAATGATTGAAAAAGAACCTAAAAGAAGACAAATAATTCTTGAAAATAATGTTGAATATAAAAAAATTGAAACTGTTCCTGTTTTAGTTGATTTCAAATATTATTCGGCATTTCAATTACAAGATGTTACTGAAATAATCGTAGTTGATTATTCATATTTAAAATAAAGGAAATAAAATGAACTTTGCAATAATAATGTATATATGGGGAATTATTCAAACTGTAGCATATCTTTTTACAGGTGATTTGTATTTAGGAATTACTGCTAATATTTGGATTGTAGGTGGTATTCTTTATAGCAAAATAGAAAATACAACAAAGGAAAATAAATGACACAAGAAGAATTAAATAAAATATTAGAAAACCATAAAAAATGGTTAAATCTTGAAGATGGTGGAATTCGTGCAAACCTTAGAGGTGCAGACCTTAGATACGCAGACTTTAGTGGTGCAGACCTTAGATACGCAGACTTTAGTGGTGCAAACCTTGAAAATGCTATTGGCAATAATAAAGAAATGAAATCATTACAACTTGGAAAATATAATACCACTATCCTAGTTGGAATAAAAATCCAAATAGGATGCCAAAATCATACAATCCCAGAATGGGAAAACTTTACAGATGTAGAAATTAGTAAAATGGATGATGGAGCTTTAGAATGGTGGAAAGAATGGAAAGAAGTTATTTTAAAAGTAGCAAAAGGAGAATAAATGAAAGCCATAGAAATATTACATAATTATCCAAGTAAGACTAGAATGTATAGTATTTATCCTAGGAGTGAATGTGATGAAGCAATTGAAGAGATAGAAACACTAGAGAAACAATTAGAAGAATATGATAGTATAGTCATAGGATTAAACTATAAACTAGCTAAAGCACAGTCATATATTGTTGAGTTAGAGGATAAACTAAGAGGATATATAAGAGAAAATGGATGGATGAATAAATGAAAGCAATAAACTTAATAAAAAATAATATTTTTACATTATTGAATTCAGGTTGTTCAAATAATGAAATCTATGAAGCAATAAAAGAACTTGAAGATTTACAAGAATACCTTAAGATTAGTAAAGATTGTGGTAGTTGTAAAATGCAAAGAGCAATTAAAGTTTGGGATGAAAGGAAAAGTAAATGAAGTTTATAATAAAATTGATTTATTATAAAGCATATTTAATATTAGTTTAATAATAACGAGTATAAAAAATATAAAAAAATTATATTGTCTGTTTAATATTCGTTTAAAGTTATTTTGATATAATAATATATCAAAAACAAACAAAAGGAATTAAATGAAAAAATATTTAGATGAGAAAATATTTGATGTTCTTAAAGAATTCAAACATTTAGCAGAACAAAAAGGTTTAATAGTTTATGCTGTTGCTTTAAAAGGTTCTCAAAATTATAATCTTGATGATGAAGATTCTGATATAGATGCTAATCTTGTTTTTATTCCTACATTAAAACAAATAAGAACAAATGAAACTTTTAAATTTACATTACCGGAAGGCGAAGTAACATGTCATAACATTTATTCATTTGCTGAAATTGTTGCTAAAGGAAATCCACAATGGGTTGAAGTTTGTAATACTGATTATGTTATTGGAGATCTTGGTATTTTTAAAAATTATAAAATTAATCCAAGCGCTCTTAAAGGTATGATGATGGAAAAAGTTACAGCATTTGATAGACTTTATCCAAGCAGAGAAAAATATGTAAAAGAATTTGGATATGACCCAAAACAACTTCACCATATTATAAGACTTTATGACGTTCTTCAAAAAGATGTTAATTTCTACAAATATACAGATGAAGAAAAACAACATATGCTTGATATTAAAAGAGGAAGATTTCCAGGAAATGTTGAAGATGCTTTTAAACTTAGAGATGAATATGTTCAAAAAGTTCAAGAAATTTATGAACAAAGAAAATTAGAATACACGCCACAAAAGGTTGATTTAGATTTAATTGATAAAATTGTATTTGCTGAACTTCTAAGAGTTCATATAATTAACCCATTTAGTTAATACAATTAAAGGAAAAGAATGATAGAATATATAATTTGGTTTAAAAAGAATTACCCAGAATTAGTTAAAGACATGAAAAATTGTAATCATGCTTTAAATGATACGGATTCAAATCCTTACCATATTGAAGATGATGTTTGGACTCATACAATGATGGTTTGTAAAGAAGCAGAAGAATATAGCGAAATAGTTAAAATTGCTTGTTTGCTTCATGATATTGGTAAAGTGCATGCTAGAGAAGTCAAAGATGATAAAGTTAGATTTTTTGGGCATGAAGGAATTTCTGTTTTTAGTTCTATCAGTATATTAAAACATATGCAAAAAGATTTTCAATTAACAGATAAAGAAGTTTTAAAAATCTTAAATGTTATTTCTTTACACGGTTCTCTTTGGGATTTAATTGATAAACCTGAAGCGATTGTTAATAAATTTTTCTGTATGGAATCTTTCTTTAATACTATATTTCATATTAAATGTGATAGTTCAGGAAGATTTTTTACTTCAAATAACCCAAGAGATAAAATGCTTAGAAGTGAATTAGGAAATTCTATACTTGGATATGAAGATTTTTCAAAACATTTTAAACAAAAACAACCGGTATATGGTAAACCGATTCTTGAAGTATTAGTTGGTCTTCCTGGAAGCGGTAAAAGTACATATGCAAATAATCAATATGCTAGAATAATTTCAAGAGATTCTTATATAATAAATCATAATGTTAATCAATCATATAATGAAAACTGGAAAGAATTAACTGAGGTTCAACATAGAAATATAGATGCAGCAGTTGAAAGAGAATTTAGAACTGCTGTCAAAAATGGCGAAAACATAGTTATAGATATGACAAACATGAGCCCTAAATCAAGAAGAAAATGGCTAAAGGCTGCACATCAACATAGAACACAATGCACTGTATTTTATACAAGTCTTGAAGTATGTGGAGAAAGAAGAAATTCTTGTTCTGGAAAATATATATCACCTGAGGTTTTCAAAAGCATGGCATCAAGATTTACTGTACCTACTGCTGATGAATGTGATGACCTAAAATACATACTAAATTAATCATTTTGTTTAATATTCGTTTAAAGTTATTTTGATATAATTATAATATATAAAATAACTAAAGGAAATTAAAATGACAACAATAAACTTAAAAAACCTAAAAGCAGTAATAGCAGAAAGACTAGAAGATGATTTATCAAGAACTTGTTATTCTGAAGTTACAGAAACAGTAATTAATGAATTATATGATGCAATTATAAACAAAGATTCTATATACGGAGTTTTAAATGATAATTTATCAAATTGTGCAGTAGATGAATTAGATGATGCAGATGTAATTGATTATTTTAATAATATATCTAGTTTTTATTTAGATAGAAACTAACATAAAAGGAAACAAAAATGACAATATCGTACTTAGGAAATAACAACAACGAATATACATTTAATTCAGGAAAAATGATAACATTATCTGAAGAAGAAATGTTTGAATTTTTTGAATTTTACGATTACAATGATAAAATAGAAGATTTAAAAAGAGAATATGCAATTGAACTCGATTTAAATCACGAAAGAATTTCTGAATTAGAATATGAAATTGAAGTTTTAGAAGAAGAAATTGACGCATTAAGATCAAATTTAGTTTAATTTAATTAATTTTAACTAACTTTGTTATATAATATTAATACAAAAAGGAAAAATATGGCATATAAAAGACAAAAAACAACATTAGAAATTATAGCAACAGTAACAGCATTTATTGGTATTGCGTTAATGGCATTTGGAACAATTACAAGTATAGGTTATTTTTTATATAATTGGGGAGCTTTAGATTTAGCAGCAGGATTAAGTGCTTGGAATGCATTTGTATTATGGGTTCAAATGATTGGTGGTGGATTTATTCTATTTGTATTAAGCATTGTATTTGCTGGATTTGGAGAATAAATGAATATCACAGAATTTGTAAATAAAATTTTATGTTGGTTTGGCATTCATTCTTATGTAGCACCACTTGATGAATATGTTAAACAATTTGGTTCAATACCGCTTGATGGAAGAATTTGTGATGGCGCAGTTTGTGAACATTGTGGAAAAGTATATAAAAAGAAGCAATAGCAATGAATGAAGTTTTAGCAAAAGCACAAGAATTAACACCTGAAGCGATACAAGAAATTAAACAACGACATATTGATAGAGATGCATTATTAAATGTTGCAAGAAATGCATTAGAAACAGATACCGACAATCAAAGATTAAAAACACTGTTTAAATTGTGGGAACACGGTGAAAGAAGACTTCAAAAACTTTGGAACTTTGAAGAAGATGATAATTATATTAAATTTTGGACTTTCCCAGGATGTACTTGCCCAACTATGGATAATGAAGACAATTATCCGTACGGTAGGTATGTACAAAATATGAGTTGTAGAATTCATGGAAAGGA
>Ga0265593_1001636_pt1 | contig 10236 bp, 10 predicted proteins | sample saktaG_8_FD_190136 | JGI IMG/M metagenome (GOLD analysis project Ga0265593, IMG submission 190136) | Saline water microbial communities from Sakinaw Lake, British Columbia, Canada - sak_2011_5_24_36m | ecosystem: Environmental > Aquatic > Non-marine Saline and Alkaline > Saline ...
CAATCAGATGGCCGTGCGACGTCGGATTGATATTAAGCGCTATGGACATCAGGCATGGCCCGCCACATCAGACAGCATGGCAGGGTCAACGCCCAATAGCGCCAGCGTCGCATTAAGTTTGTCGTCATGTTTAGTTCCATACAATATTTTATGTAGCGTTTCTACATCTTTTGCTTGTACCGATAGCCAAGAGTTTTGCGCAATTTCTTGCTCCAACTGACCTGGTATCCATCCGGCATAACCTAATGTGAGCAACATTTTTTCTGGACCAACACCAATTGCGACTGATTCTAAAATATCTTTTGAAGTGGTGAGGGCGGTATTCTCGGCAATAGTGATGGTGCTATCCCATTCGCCAGCTGGTTGGTGTAATACAAAACCACGCTCAGGTTGCACTGGGCCACCATAAAGTACATGATTTTGTGCAACAACACTGTTGAGTAATTCAACGTTTATTTTTTCAAATAAAGTTTCGTAAGTAACGTCAGTAGGGCGATTAATCATAACGCCCATGGCGCCATCTTGATTATGGGTGCAGATGAAAGTGACTGACTTGGAGAAAAATGGATCCGTCATGGCGGGCATCGCGATGAGGAAGTGACCTGTAAGATTAACGTTTTCCAATTTTTTTATTTTAACATAGATGTCTGTTTATTATAACAAAAATATGTAAAAGTGCGATTATTGCGCCTCTAAATACCCAGTAACTTCTAATCCAAAACCCGCCATACTTGGCATTTTTCGTGGTTTGGCTAGCAGTTTCATTTTACCCACACCACAATCCAATAGTATTTGTGAACCTATGCCATAAGTGCGTAATTCTTGGTTAATGCGCACCGGTTGGTCAGCTCCAAGAATTCGTTCAACAATGGCTTCTCCTGTTTCTTGCTGATGTAATAACACCATGACACCAGACTCGGCACTAGAGATGGTTTTCATGGCGGCTAGTGTATTCCAGCTATGAGAACAACTGGAGCTATCAAGTAAATCAAATATTGATAGTGGTTCATGTACGCGTACTAGGGTTTCTTTGGTAGATATTGGCGTACCTTTGATTAAAGCTAAATGCGTTTCTTTGGTAATTTTGTCGTGGTATGCAATCAGCTTCATTTCACCGTAAGGTGTTTGAATCATACGTTCGGCAGCACGCTCTACTAGGCTTTCGGTTTGTGCGCGATATTGAATTAAATCGGCAATCGTGCCGATTTTAAGCTGGTGTTCGGCAGCAAATGACATTAAATCAGGTAAGCGTGCCATGCTGCCGTCGTCTTTCAATATTTCACAGATGACGCTAGTTGGCTCGCACCCAGCTAACAGTGCCAAATCACAGCCAGCCTCGGTATGCCCAGCACGTACCAGCACGCCGCCATCCATAGCCGCCAGTGGGAAAATGTGGCCAGGGCTAACAATGTCATGAGGTTTGGCTGTTTTTGCGACAGCAGCTTGTATGGTGTGCGCCCTATCAGCCGCAGAGATGCCAGTAGTCACACCTTCGGCCGCCTCGATAGAGACAGTGAAGTTGGTCCCCATACGGGCGCCATTTTTTTGTACCATTTTAGTGAGGTTTAATTGTCGGCAGCGTGCTTCGGTGAGTGTTAGGCAAATAAGACCGCGGCCATGTTTTGCCATAAAGTTAATGTGTTTTGCTGTTGCAAATTCAGCCGCTAGTACTAAATCACCCTCATTTTCGCGATTTTCATCGTCGACTAACACTACCATGCGGCCGTGTTTAATTTCTTCAATAATCTCTTTGGCGGTACTAATGGTCACGTTATCTTTCCAGTCACTTAAATTGATGGCTTGCTAAATCAGTCGTTTTCTTCAGCCCACAATGTCATACGTTCCACGTAACGTGCAATTTGGTCTACTTCTAGATTGACTAAGCCACCAATCTTTAGAAACTGTAAGGTAGTATTTTCAAGCGTATGTGGAATTAAATTTATGCTAAACACATTATGATTAATGCTGTTTACCGTTAGGCTAACGCCATTTACGCCAATGGATCCCTTAATGGCGATGTATTTTGCAATAGCGTGTGGCGCCTTTATATCAAGTTTCCAGCAATCACCTAATTGCTCAAAAAGCACGACTGTACCTACGCCGTCTACATGGCCACTCACCAAATGGCCCCCTAACCTGTCGCTAAGTCGTAATGCTTTTTCTAGATTCACTGCATGTAGGCTATCTAAACCTACGGTTACGGATAAGGTTTCTTTAGAAACATGCGCCTCAAAATGCGTCTTACTAACACTTACTGCCGTTAGGCAAACACCATTGACAGCGATGCTGTCGCCAGTCTGCACGTCTTGCAGGCCCAACTCAGCACAAGCAATGTTGAGCTTTAGGTCTTCACCCATTGGGGTTATACGTTCGACTGTACCGATGGTTTGAATGATGCCTGTAAACATGATGCAATTTTATCAGACTTAGCGCGCCTTTTGTTTTCGCTTATTGACGGGATGTAAAATATTGAGACATACTAGCTTGGTCAATATTGGCAATAGCGGTGAAGGGTAAGCATGATAGAAGCTCTTATTTTTGATGTAGATGGTACGCTAGCCGATACCGAGCGCGATGGTCATCGTCCGGCATTTAACCAAGCTTTTAAACAGGCTGGCTTAGATTGGCATTGGGATGTGGCACTTTATGGTGAGTTACTTGCGATTACTGGTGGTAAGGAGCGCATTCGTCATTATGCGCAGCGCTACCACCCCACACTTAAACATGATGAGCATTTTTCAAGCCTTGTGGCACAGTTACATCAAGATAAAACCCGTATTTATGCAACACTGTTAGCCGCAGGAAAAATCCCACTTCGGCCTGGGGTAAGACGACTTTTGCTAGAAGCGCGTGCAATTGGTTTAAAGCTAGCAATTGCCACCACCACAACCCCAGAAAATGTAACTACTCTTTTAAAATATAACTTGGGTGAAGATGCGCATACTTGGTTTGACGTAATTGCGGCGGGAGATATCGTGCCTGATAAAAAGCCAGCACCGGATATCTATCTATGGGCGTTAGAAAAATTACAACTGAAGGCAGAAGCTTGCCTGGCCTTTGAAGATTCAGAAAATGGCCTAAAATCGAGCTTAGGAGCAGGATTGAAAACGTTAATTACCATTAATGACTATACTGCCACACAGCATTTTGAAGGTGCGATAGCTGTGCTTAGTGACTTAGGTGAGCCGGATAAGCCTTGTGAAGTATTGCAGGGAGATATAAAGGGTGAGCCTTATATTAATGTTGCGATGCTAGCTCGTTTTTAATTGTGTAATTAACCGTGAATTAATGTCGAAGTTAGTTAATTTCTTGTATCTTAGGTAATTAAATAATTATTTAATCGACCTGATGTGCGTCAATAAATCTTTAAATTAAAGCGTATATACTTGTATAAATTACAAGGAGATTAAGATGACTAAATCAATACAAGTATTTGATCCTGCAATGTGTTGTAGTAGCGGTGTGTGTGGAACGGAAGTGGATCAGCAATTGGTAAATTTTTCTGCCGATGCAGATTGGGCTAAGAAGAATGGTGCACAAATTGAACGCTTCAATCTTGCACTACAGCCCATGGATTTTGCTAATAACAAGGTGGTGAGAGATTTTCTAGAACGTACCGGCCAAGAAGCATTGCCACTGGTTCTAGTTGATGGTGAGTTTGCCTTGGCAGGCCGCTATCCTAATCGTTCAGAGCTAGCACGCTGGGCTGGCATATCGACGATTATTGAAATGCAGCCAGTAACAGGATGTTGTAGCGGTGGTAAGTGCTGTTAGTTCTAGAGTGGAACACAACAATCTTAATAACCTAAGGCTAAAGCCATGAGATTTCTTGACCAACCACCGCGCTTTCTCTTCTTTACGGGGAAAGGAGGTGTGGGCAAAACTTCTATTGCTTGTGCAACTGCAATCCAATTAGCGGCTAATGGCAAGCGCGTATTGCTTGTGAGCACAGACCCAGCGTCTAATGTTGGGCAGGTATTTGGTATTAGTATCGGCAACAATATTACAGCCGTTCCAGCAGTGCCTAATTTAGCAGCCCTTGAAATTGACCCACAAGCAGCAGCTCAATCGTACCGTGATCGTATTGTTGGGCCCGTGCGTGGGATATTGCCGGAAGCGGTTGTGAAAGGCATAGAAGAGCAGCTCTCGGGTGCTTGTACGACTGAGATTGCTGCCTTTGATGAATTCACATCACTCTTAATTGATTCCCCATTAACTGCCGAATATGATCATATTGTCTTTGATACTGCGCCGACTGGGCACACGATTCGTTTGCTCCAGTTACCTGGTGCGTGGAGTGGTTTTCTAGACGAAGGCAAAGGTGATGCTTCTTGTCTAGGCCCTTTAGCGGGACTTGAAAAGCAACGCGAACAATACAAAGCCGCTGTAGATGCCCTTGCCGATGACAAACGAACTCGATTGATACTGGTTGCTCGGGCTCAGCAATCTACATTACGAGAAGTTGCGCGCACGCATGAAGAACTTGCTGGCATTGGTCTGAAACAACAGTACTTAGTCATCAATGGCATTTTACCTAAGATTGAGGCTGAAACTGACGGGCTGGCGGCGGCAATTTACATGCGTGAACAAGCCGCACTGAATGCGATTCCAGAGGTGTTAAGGTCGTTGCCACAAGATCAAGTTGCACTTAAAGCCTTTGATCTTGTTGGCTTAGATGCATTACGCCAGCTACTCATAGATACGCCCTATCTGGCTTGTGGTAGTAGTAATGCACCGGCTGAGTTGGATAAACCTAGCCTGTCTCAATTAGTAGACAGTATCGCAGTAGATGGCCATGGGCTAGTGATGACCATGGGTAAAGGTGGTGTTGGTAAAACCACAATAGCGGCAGCAGTCGCTGTTGAGTTGGCGCATCGTGGATTAGCTGTGCACTTAACCACATCGGACCCCGCAGCACACCTTTCAGATACGCTCAATGGCACATTAGACAATTTAACGGTAAGTCGCATTGACCCACATGAAGAAACTGAACGCTACCGTCAGCATGTTCTGGAAATAAAAGGGACCACACTGGATGCTCATGGTCGCGCCCTACTAGAAGAAGACTTGCGTTCACCCTGTACTGAAGAAATTGCGGTATTCCAAGCGTTTTCTCGCATTATCCGTGAAGCTGGTAAGAAGTTTGTGGTGATGGATACCGCACCAACGGGGCACACATTATTATTATTAGATGCTACTGGGGCTTATCACCGTGAAGTCGCACGCCAAATGGATAAGGCTAACTTACACTTCACCACCCCGATGATGCAATTACAAGATGCTAAGCAAACCAAGATTCTCATTGTAACGCTTGCAGAAAAAACCCCAGTCTTAGAAGCCGCTAACTTGCAGGAAGATTTGCGAAGAGCAGGCATTGAACCGTGGGCTTGGGTGGTTAATAACAGCGTTGCTGCAACCAAGACTAATTCAGCATTATTGCACCAGCGCGCAATTAATGAATTAGTTGAAATTAATTCAGTGGCAAAGCAGTATTCTAAACGCTATGCAGTGGTCCCCATGCTTAAAGACGAGCCAGTTGGGGTAAAAAAATTACTAGAACTTGCAGGGGGCTTTGATTAGTTTAGTCGGCGAAGATACCATGAGTGCTTCCAGTGAAAACAAGACATCATCTGACCGCCATAACTTTATCGGAGTTGGTGGGCCGATACATGTATTAGCCCATTATAAACGTGGTATATCTCTTCAATTTTCTCGTTTCCGCGCGGCTGGTGTAGGTGCCTTTGCAGCATTTTTTGCTGTGCTTGGTCCTGGCTTACTTGCGGGACTTTCCGACGATGACCCGGCAGGTATTACCACTTATTCCATACTTGGTACTAATCATGGTTATCAATTGCTGTGGATTATTCCAGCCTCAACTATTCTGCTTATTCAATTTCATTTAATGGCTGTGCGTATTGGTGCTGCTAGTGGCAAAGGGTTCGTTGGCGTTATTCGCGAACGTTGGGGTCATGGCTGGGGATATTTCGCGGTAATTGGCCTGCTGTTTGCAAATTTTGGAACTATTTGCGCTGAATATGCAGGAATCTCTGCGGCTGGCTCGCTTGTTGGCATTCCAGCTTGGATTAGTGCGCCCATTTCGGGCGTGTTGATATCGATTATTGTTGTTATGGGGTCATTTCATCGAGTAGAGCGTATTTTACTCATTGTGTCCTCTACATTAGCGCTTTACATCATAGATGGCATTTTAGCGGAGCCTGACTGGTCGCTCGTTTGGCACAATTCTACTGTCCCGCACATGCCTGTAAATAATGTCGGGTGGATTGCCATTGCCGCTACCCTAGGAACCACATTGGCACCTTGGGGATTGGCATTTATTCAATCTTACGCGGTTGATAAAAAGATTACCGTTGCCAACCTACGATGGGAAAGGGTTGATGTGATTATTGGCTCTTTACTCACAGGTATTATCGGTCTTGCTATTGCCGTTGCTTGCGCAGCAACACTCAATCGCGCGGGGGTGCATATTAATGATGCAAGCGATGCAGCAGCAGCATTGCGACCGCTTGCTGGCTCGTTTGCAACCATATTATTTGGTGCGGGTTTACTTGGCGCATCGTTACTTGCGGCAGCCATTGTGCCACTGGCTACGGCTTATTCTATTGCGGAAGGTATAGGTGCTCCCGCCTCTCTAGATTTAGATTCGCGTCACTTTCAGCTGTTTTATGCGGCGTTCGTAGGGCTTACTGCTGCTGCCGTTAGTGTAGTCTCACTGCCTGATTTACCGCTTATTCCCCTTATCTATACTAGCCAAGTAGTGAACGCCGTATTATTGCCATTGCATCTAATTGCACTTCACTTGTTGGCGCGAGACACCTCGATTATGGGTGATGCAAAATCGAGTAAAGCATTAGTAATTGTAAGTCTGATGAGTATTGCACTTGTTATTGCATGCATATGTGCGCTAGCAATAAGTTGGCTAGGTGCGGATAGCAGGTTTTGGAATTAGGATTGTTTAGCCCAAAGTGGCTGTTTGTCGAATAATAATAAAATTTACCTAAATATTAACTTTTAAGCTTGATGTTAAAGACTGTGATAGATTATTGAATATTGATAAATTTAATACCATTACGGCTAATAAATTTAACACCCACTCGGGGAATTTTGTTCATAAATTTGGTTAAAAAAGGACGGACTTATTAAACACTTTAAATTAAATAAGCTGGTGATAGCAGCTATCTTAGTCAATGTAAATATCACGGCTAATGCTGCCGATTGGATTGATAACTCTATCGGGTATCGTTACGGGACAAACTTTTCCGAGCCATACGTTGGTCGGGATCTTAATAAAAGTATCGTGAATCTAGAGAGCGTGAGTGGTTACAAGTACGGCACCAATTATTTTAATCTTGATTGTTTGATGTCAAATGCTGGGGATCCATCTCAAGGTGGGGAAGGGAAGTCCGGTGCAACGGAATTTTATTTAGTTTATAGAAACACCGTTAATTTCCATAATGTTACGGGTAAGGATTTAAAAATAGGCCCAATTAAAGATTTTGGATTCACTTTTGGGGCTGATTTAAATACAAAGAATAACAGTTATGGTTCAAGAAAACGTCTGTTAGTTGCTGGCCCATCCGTCATGTTTGACGTTCCTGGGCTGCTTAAAATGAGTATTCTATTGCTAGATGAAAGTAATGCTCCCAATCCCTACCCTGGGTTTGACGGAGGACGGTATACCTATCAAATACATCCTGAGCTGAACTTTGTTTGGGGTTTGCCTTTAGGGTCAACCCCATGGGAATTTAATGGCTATGCCAACTTTATTACTTCCAAGGGTAGGAATGAATCAGGAGGCAATACTGCGGCAGAAACGCATATTGATGCAAAGCTTATGTACGATACTAGTAATATTCTTGGGCTAGAAAAAAACACATTTAAAGTCGGATTCGGATATGAATACTGGCACAATAAATACGGCAATCCGACCACACCAGTCAATGCTGGTGCAGGCCCTGGTGCAACAGCAAGTACACCCATAATTAGAGCTGAATATCATTTTTAAATTGCTTCGATAGAGATTGAAGCAATTTGCTAACCGATTTTACCTAAGCTCCTCAAAAAAAAGAGGGCGTCTAAAAAGACGCCCTAAAGGAGGAGAATAACAGCTTTGGAGAAGCCTAATGTTTAATAAGCACTTACCATGCCAAGTTCCCCATCCTTCCTAAAATTTCTGATTGACTATGCCGATTTGTTTAATGTTTGGTAGACGGCTAAATATTCTAGGGCGCTTTTATCCCAGCTTAAGTTCTGTGTCATGCCATTTTTTTGAATCTGTTTCCATGCATTAGCGTCGTTATTGAATATGTTTAAGGCTTGCTTAATGCAACTGAGTAAGCTTGTTGGACTTGCTTCACTCATGACAAAGCCATTGGCAGTCTTGTTTTTAAAAGTGATGATATTGGTATCAACAACAGAGTCGGCTAATCCGCCAGTGGCGTTAACAATAGGCGGTGTGCCATAGGCTAAGCCATATAGTTGATTCAGTCCGCAAGGCTCAAAGCGGGACGGCATGATGAACATATCGCAACCCGCCATGATTTGATGTGAAAGCGGTTCATTGTAACCAATGGTCACGCTCACCTTAGTCGGATTGCTAACAGCTAAGGCGCGAAATGCATTTTCAAGTGCACTTTCGCCACTGCCTAATAAAGCTAACTGGCAGCCAGCATCTACTAATTCTTGCAAAATAGGCACCAGCATATCTAAGCCTTTTTGATGCGTTAGGCGACTTACTACGCCTAATAATGGTGCACTTGCATCAATATGAAGCCCTAATTTTTCTTGCAATGCCGCTTTTACCAGTTTTTTACCAGCCAATGTGGTTGCGCTATAGTTTTTAACTAGGTGAGGATCAGCTTCTGGGTTCCATTCGTCAGTTTCAATGCCATTTAAAATGCCTTTAATCTCATTACCACGCTTACTGAGTAAGCCTTCTAGACCAAAGCCAAATGCTGCTGTTTGAATTTCTTTTGCATAGCTTGGGCTGACTGTAGTGACTGCGTTAGCATAAAAAATACCAGCTTTCAAAAATGATAATTGCCCATGGTATTCAAAACCTTCAATGGTGAAGTTGGTAGAGGGTAGGGCTAAAGTGGATAACCAGCCTGGGGCATAACAGCCCTGAAAGGCCATGTTGTGTAAGCTAATGATTGATTTTGCTTGGCTATGCTCGACTAATTTCATGTAGGCGGGTGTTAAGCCTGTTTGCCAGTCATTGCAGTGCACAATATCTGGTTGCCAGTCGGTGATAGGCGAATTCGGGCCACTTAAAATGGCGGCCACTTTAGAGAGTATGCCAAAGCGCACTGGGTTATCTAACCATTCAAGTCCATTAGCATCAGCATATGGCCCGCCTTCACGCTCGTAAAGGTGGGCTGATTTAATCACCATCACTTTTACTTGGGTTTCTGCAATTGTCCCCATCATAAGCGCCGCATTATGAATGACCGGTAAATTGTCGAATGTCGCAATTGCTTGCAGATTAGTGAGCTTATTCAATACCGCTGGGTAGCCTGGCATCAAGATGCGAATGTCCACGCCAAGGTTCTGTAAGGCGGTAGGCAGCGAGCCGCTTACGTCAGCTAAACCACCAGTTTTGATAAGAGGGAAAACTTCAGAAGTAGCAAATAGAACCCGCAAAATATACTTTCTTCATAATGACGTTGATGCATTATTATATTGTATAAACTAATTGCTTTAACAATGATTTCGGGAGTAGGTATGAGTTTTAATGGTTTTTTAGCAGTAGGCGCCGGCGCAGCGATAGGTGCATGGATGCGATGGTGGCTTGGCCTGATGTTGAACTCAACTTTACCAGCGCTACCTCTGGGTACGTTAGTGGCCAATTTGATTGGTGGCTATCTCATTGGATTGTTCGTGGGATTGTTTTCTTTGACCTCTTCATTTTCCCCTGAGTTAAGGCTGTTTGTCATAACCGGCTTGCTAGGTGGCTTGACTACATTCTCCACTTTTTCTGCCGAGGCGGTGACATTGCTATCACGTGGTCAATATGGCTGGGCGACAACACACATTTTAGTTCATGTATTAGGTTCGCTGGCCATGACCGGCATGGGTTTACTTACTGTACAGTTAATTCGAGGTTGATATCATGCAAGGAATTTATCTGAAGTTGTTTGTGCCTGAGGAATTACGTCTTCATGGTGCTTTGTTGTATGAGTGGATTCTAAAGCAAGCTGAAATAATCGGTATACCAGG
>Ga0265593_1001637_pt1 | contig 10235 bp, 4 predicted proteins | sample saktaG_8_FD_190136 | JGI IMG/M metagenome (GOLD analysis project Ga0265593, IMG submission 190136) | Saline water microbial communities from Sakinaw Lake, British Columbia, Canada - sak_2011_5_24_36m | ecosystem: Environmental > Aquatic > Non-marine Saline and Alkaline > Saline ...
TTGTCTTGTTTTGTTGTGAGCTTATATATCGTATGCCCTTCTTTAATTGTTTCTAGCACTTTGATTGTACGAAGTCTGTCTGGGTCAATGGTCATTGGGTTGTCGGAGAGAACAACAAAATCCGCGAGTTTCCCCACCTCAATCGAACCCTTGCTGGACTCTTCAAAATATTGCCATGCAGCCCATAGTGTGATGGATTTGAGAGCGACATCAATAGGTAAGCGCTGATCTGGGCCAAGAATGTCTTTGCTGCGCGTACGACGATTCACCACGGCATCCAGAATAGCGATTGCATCAGGGAAAGCCACTGGCGCATCGTGATGTTCAGTAAATAGCATATTTCTTCGTAAAGCCGAAACGGCAGGGGAAATACGGTCGGCACGCAATGGCCCCAGCGTTTCATCGCGATGCCAATCGCCCCAATAGTAGGCATGCATTCCGAAAAATGAAGGCGTAATGGCTAGTCGTTTCATGTCGTCGAGCTGGTCCTCACGCACAGTCTGAGCGTGGATCATGACGGTTCTTCGATCAGCCTGCCCATATTTGGCAACCATTTTATCAACAGATTTGATCATTTGATCGGAAGCAGCGTCACCATTCGCATGTACTAGGAGTTGCCAATGATTTACATAAGCACGATCAACATATTTGTCTACGTTTTCGTCTAATAACGCAGGATAGCCTCGATAATCAGTAGATTGACCTGATGGTGGAATGTAATAGGGCTTACTCAAATACGCTGTCTTACCTTGTGGCGACCCATCTAAACTAAGTTTGATGCCACCAATTCGGAAATGCTGATGATAATCTTGGCCAACCCATTTACTTTGCATCATGCTTTCGGTAAACGGTAGGGTGATGTCAGGGTATGACACAAGATCAATCAACATTTTGCCCGATTGCGATAATGTCATCCAGGTTTTGTTCGAATTCTCATCTGATCGGCCATCTTGACCAGTGGTAAAGCCAAATTTAGCATACAGTTTTTGCCCTTCGAGAAGCATAGTCGCATAATCTTTTGGAGATGGTTGAACCAGCTGCATTCCAGCCAGAAACCAAGCTGTTTCTTCCAGCACGCCATTTGGCGTTTTTCCATCTGATTCACGACGGATATGACCACCTTCAGGATCCGCGCTGTCTTGGCTTAGTCCGGCAAGTTGCAATGCCTTACTGTTTAATACCCCTATATGACCAGATTGATGGACGATAATCACTGGTAAATCTTTCGATACAGCATCTAGTTCTTGTCGAGTCGGTGGGCGGCGCTCTTTTAATTGTGCTTCGTCATAGCCAAACCCGATAATGATTTTATGGGATTTAGCGATTGGGCCATGGGCGTATTGAGTTAAAATTTTCTGGATAGAAGCGATGCTGTTACCCTCACCATCAGGCGCGGGTAACAAATTGGCAGAAACAGCCTGTAGTCCAGTTAAGGAAACGTGACCGTGCGCGTCAATGAAGCCAGGTAGCATGGTATTACCATGAAGATCTACCATTAGTGTATTTTTGCCCTTTGTTTCCAAAATAGATGCCCGATCACCGACGGCTAAAATTCTGCCATGAGCAATTGCAACTGATTGTGCGGTAGGTGCTTTATCATTAATGGTAACAATAGACCCATTGTAATAAATAACATCACTGTATTCGGCATGAGCAATGTTAAAAATGCTAATGAATGCGAGTGCTAACAATCTATTTCCAAAATGCATATTCCCCCCAATAATTTTATATTCAGTTATTTTTTCAATTTTAACAATGTGACGGTTTGTTTCTTGTAGTTCCAAACAGTGCGGTAATGACTGAGCATGTTGTAACCAAGGCGCATCGTATTGCTATCACCAGTTGATATAGAAGGAGTTTTAGTGTCTAACGCAATGCCACCGTAGTTTAATCCCTCTAGAAAATAATACCCCCCCTGTTTTTTTAGTTTCCCCGAATTTTCTAGTATGCGTTGTGTTTCTGGAGTAAGCGTCACCTCACCGAGGACTCCAGTATCGAGTAATCCTTCAATTTTGATGCCATCTATATTGATAGTGACTATTGGCATATGCTTGGCAAGTCGAAATGGCAGTGTTGCGACAACATCTTTAGCATCAATATGCGCAATGAATGGCTCCCCGCTTTTTTTTATGCGATACACATCAAGTGTTTTGGATGAGTAATCAATTACAAACTCATATTGCCTAAATAATCCCATTCCCACAAAACCGAGGTTATCAGTGCGTAAGCCATCGCTACCCATATTACTCATAAATTCGAGGTTTGTGCTCTGTAATGCACCAACATGCATAAATTTGATTTGACCAAGTTTTATTGTGCCAACATCTTGATGAATATATAGCTTTAACTCTCGCGTCACCCCACCTTGAATTGAACCCGCCTTGCCAGAACCTACAAAATGGTCGAGTTTAAGTGGAAGGTAGTGATTGTTAAGTAGAAAGCTAAAAGGGGTGCCAGTATCAAACATGAAGCCGCCACTTTGTTCGGCTACTTTACCTGAGAGGAAAATGTATCCTTTAACTATGTCGAATGGTAGTGTTCTGTGGTTCTCAGTAGGTAGCAATATTTCAGTATGCGAATCGCTTGGAAACGCAAAAATAGAATAAAGGCTAATTACTAGATATATTGTTAGATTGCTAAGAGTGCGCATGAAAAGGTTCTCGTTAATTAGTGATGCGAAGTCAATACTGGGTCAGCACCAACATTTATATTAGTTTTTCTAGTCATTCACTTCAAGAACTAGGCTCATGCCAACCAAGGTATATATGGTTACTGGGTGTTCCAGTTTCTAAAAGAAGATCGAGCATACGAAGGATACGTGTGCCAAGAGCCACCTCGACGCACTTTGACATCGCCTTCCTTGGGGCCATGGGGATCATTGGTGGGCGATTTCGTATAATAGTACTCACCATAACAGTCTAATGTCCATTCCCATACGTTACCAAGCATATCATACAGACCAGATGCATTGGGTTTGAAGCTGCCAATGGAGAGGTTAATTCATAGCCATCTTGGTGTTTTAATGCATGCTGTTCCCATAGGGGCGAGTTCCTAACTGTGTCTGCAACAAATATATTGGCATTGTTATATAGCGCTTCTGGATCTTCCCCACCAAAATATTAATTCCCTCTCATCGTGACATTTCCTTTTGCATTAATATTTCCGCGCTATATCTTGTGGATAGGTCAATTTTAAATTGCGACAGCTTTAATATCAGCACAAAACAAAAGATATGCCTAAATTCTAACATAGCGTCCCACGCTGAAACTTGATTCAGCCTATTATGGAAACATCGGTTATTGCTTTAGTCCAGTGATATTTGAAGGCTGAGCGGAAGTTAATACTTCACTGAGTCGAAGCAATCATGAGCTATTTAAATGGCTAGGCATCACTAAACATTCCACTCCATTGCACGATTAAAAGCTTTAAGATAACTGATGGACTTTCTGGAAACCATTTATACTCTAGAGCTGAGTGTGAGTACTTAAAGCAGATGCTCTGCGAGGCAATAGATATGGGCCTCGCAGGGCATCTGTTTTGTGCGAAAATCGCCTGTTAAATGCGATTATTGAGACTTCACCAAGCCACGTCAGCAATAGCAATACTTATTAATTTGAGAAAACACATGAGCAACCAATTTCAACTAATGAACGAGCAGCGTTTTCGACCATTCTTTTTTACGCAGTTTTATGGCGCATTTAACGACAATGTTTTTAAAACCGCGCTCATTACGCTAGTTGCTTTTCATGCAAGCAGTCTTTCTAGCATTGATGGTGGAACGCTTGCAACCTTGTTGCCCGGCTTGTTTATACTGCCGTTTTTTCTATTTTCAGCCACCGCTGGGCAAATTGCCGATAAATATGAAAAATCGCAAATCATCCGCTATGTAAAAATATTTGAAATCGGCATTATGCTATTCGCCAGCGCGGGTTTCTTTTGGCACAACATTGGCTTGCTAGGCACCGCTTTGTTTATGATGGGCATGCATTCCACCATCTTTGGCCCAGTGAAGTACTCTTACTTGCCGCAACACCTTAAAGAAAATGAGCTGATTGGTGGTAATGGTATGGTGGAAATGGGCAGCTTTGTCGCGATTCTGCTAGGCCAAGTGCTAGGTGCTTGGCTAGCCACGCAAAGTCACCATGAAATTATCACCAGCATCGCTATCGTTGGTATCGCGCTTATCGGTTATTGGACCAGTCGCGGTGTGCCCAACTCGCCAGCTGCAGATGCCAAACTTAATATCAACTGGAACCCCGTTACCGAAACCTATCGCAACATCAAGTTTATCTGGCAGCATCAAACTATCTGGCTGGCGGTGATTGCCATCTCTTGGTTTTGGTTTTACGGAGCTACCCTATTGGCGCAGTTTCCTAGCTTCGCCAAAGTCGTGTTACATGGCGATGAGAGTGTCTTTATATTACTGCTCTCCATCTTTTCGCTAGGTATTGGTATTGGTTCACTCATGTGCGAAAAGCTCTCTAAAGGCAAAGTAGAACTTGGGCTAGTGGTCTTTGGCGCGATGGGACTCACGCTTTTTGGCGTAGATTTATATTATTCCAGCACCAGCATTCATGCGAGCTTAAACGACAAAGCCTTGTTGGATTATTTAACATTCGTCAGCAAGCATTTTGATGCTCAAGGTCAATATGTTTGGACATACTGGCGACTCCTTGCGGACATCGCATTGATCGGCTTCTTTGGCGGTCTGTATATTGTGCCTTTATATGCGCTGATTCAAACACGTTCAGAAAAAAGTCACCAATCACGCGTTATCGCCGCCAACAATATCATCAACGCATTATTTATGGTGATTTCGGCGGTGTTCTCTGTCTGGATATTTAAACAAAGCTACAGCATTCCACAACTATTTTTGACCACAGCCATGCTTAACATATTGGTGATTATTTACCTGTGCATTCGCCAGCCAGAATTCTTTAACGCCTTTATTCAGTGGGCTAAGTTAGGAAAATAGTCTGCAAGAAATGAATGTCCATTGTTTGTGATGGGTTTTATGTTTGGCGGTAGGGCGGGAGATGTGGCTGATTTAAACCCACCAGTTCCCGCTAGTTGAGGTTGAAAATCGGAATTAATAAGCACCCAAACTGACCTCCCGCATTGATAATTTGCTGATAGCGGGATTGAGTCAAAACAGTTATTTTCGCTAAGCAGTTTCTTTCAAATAATTACGCCAGCCTCTAAAGTGTGAAATATCTATGGCATTTAATGTAGCGTAGTGCTCACATAAAAATCCATTCACGGCGCTATCATCGACTAAAGTTAAGGTGCCGAAACCTAGTGGTGCGGGTACGCCTGAAACGAATGTGCCATAATTTTCTATAGGGAGGCTCCATACTTCTAGCGCTATTGCAGCTCCGCCTTCGTCAACTCGTAACAAGCCTGGGCGTGCTGGCGTAAAGCCGTTTAACCTGTAAAGTTTATAGTCTGGTGTCGTGCTGGTTTCTTGCACAAACTTGCCGCCTAGGCTGGTTAGTTGTGAATTTAGCGGCAAGCCCGTCATGTGCGCACCGCAAACGGCTACGTTGATCAATTTTTCAGTATTTTTCATAGAGTCTCTACTTGCAGGCTGTTACTAAAGTATTAGTAAAAATAGTTTAAATTGTGAATGATTAAGATTTGTTCACTAAAACACCCGTAGCACCGAGCGTTTTAGGGTTTGCGTACTGTAGCTTAGCCGCCAACATCAGTAGCGGATTGTCTTTAAAAGCAGGCGCGCAAATAGTAATGCCAAAAGGTAAGCTATTTTTTTGAAAACCGGTTGGAACAGCCGTCGCAGATAAATCCAACAAATTCATAAAGTTGGTGTAATAGCCTAAATTGGAGTTACAAGTTACTGGGTCGGCGTTCACCTCGTCTATCTTATAAATAGTGCCAGCGGTCGGCGTCACCATAATGTCGATGTCTTGCCAAACTGCTTCAGCTTTACGTTGTAAGGCTTTTAGCTTGTATTGTGCATTGTAAGTATCTACCGCACTGAATTTAGTCGCACTGCTGATAATCTGCTTGGTCACCGGAAAAATTGCATCCGGTTTAGCCTCAAAGAATGTTTGAATTGCGGCATAACGCTCGGCCACCCAAGGGCCTTCGTAAAGAAGGCGAGCGGTTTCTAAAAATGGCGCAAAATCTATTTCAATGGCTTTGCCACCAATCGCTTCTAGCTGCTTAATGGCTTGCTGAAACAGCGCTGGCGTTTCAGTATTATTAAAGAATGCCAACTGGCTAGGCTGTTGACTAGACTTTGGCACGCCAAAAGTAAAGCTGTCAGCAAAGGGCGTATTTGGCGTGGTGTTTGCATGACGTGAATAAGCATCGTCAGCATCAAAGCCTTGCGCGCTTTCAAGTACGGTAGCTGCTTCTTCGGCGGTTAAAGCAAAAATAGAAATACAATCTAGCGTACGGCAAGCAGGCACAACGCCCTGTGTACTAACTAAGCCACAGGTAGGTTTATGACCGACTAAATTATTAAAAGCCGCCGGCACTCGGCCTGAACCAGCGGTGTCTGTACCTAAACTAAAACTAGCCAAGCCCAAAGCTACAGCGACGGCTGAACCAGCACTAGAACCACCTGAAATATAGTCAGGATCAAAGCTATTATTCACCGCGCCATAAGGCGAGCGCGTGCCAACAAGGCCAGTTGCAAACTGATCTAAATTGGTTTTTCCTACCGGAATTGCGCCAGCATCAATAAGCTTTTGCACAACAGTGGCAGATTTTTCTGGGGTATACGCATATTCAGGGCAAGCCGCTGTAGTAGGAATGCCAGCTAAATCGATATTGTCTTTAATGGCAAAGGGTATGCCATATAAGGGAAAATCTGCTGGATTCTTTCCAGCTAAATTGTTTGCGTAAACTAGCATTTCATTCAACTGTAGACGGTGTATCCAGATATTTTGTCTATTTTCTTCGCCGATTTCTGCATCAAGCTGCGTGACTAAACCAACAGGCGTCAGCGCTCCAGAAAGATATAAACCCCGTAGGTGTGGAATTTGTAAGTTCATATTATTTATGCCTCAGTAATCACGATTAGATTTTGCCCAGCGCTGACAGTCATGCCTTCAGTACATAGAATTTGCGTCACAGTGCCTGCGCAAGTGGCTGTCACTGAAATTTCCATTTTCATGGATTCAACCACCACTACTACATCGCCTTCGTTAACCAAATCACCCAAATTCAGTTTGATTTGCCATAGATTGCCAGCCACATGTGAAGTGAAAGCACGGCTACCTAGCGGCACTTCTAATGCTTCACCGATATCAGCGCTTACAATTTCGTTGCTGTAATTGGCTTGGCCACTAGCTATCCAACGCTCGCGCTCTTCATCAAAAGCAGCTTGCTGTTTTGTTTTAAAAGCGTTGATTGAGTCGGCTTCATCTGTTAAAAACTGTTTATAATCTTTTAACTTGAACACATCCTCTTCTATATTGAGTTTGAATTTACCGTGCGGAAAGTCTTCGCGCATTTGCACTAGCTCATCCGCCTCAACTTGATAGAAACGAATTTGATCAAAGAAACGTAATAACCAAGGTTTGCCATCTTTAAAGTCTTTAGTCTGGTTCCAGCGATTCCACATTTGTATGGTGCGTCCAACAAATTGATAGCCGCCCGGCCCTTCCATGCCGTACACACACATATAGGCACCACCAATACCCACGGCATTTTCTGGTGTCCATGTCCGTGCAGGGTTATATTTTGTGGTCACTAAACGGTGGCGCGGATCAATAGGCGTGGCGACTGGCGCGCCCAAGTAAACATCGCCAAGACCCAAGGTTAAATAGCTGGCATTAAACAGGATATCTTTCACTTCTTCTATGCTGTTTAAGCCATTAATTCTGCGAATAAACTCAATATTGCTTGGTGTGCCTGATGAGGTATCGCACCACGGCGCATCTTTGCGCACCGATTGCATGTATTTCTCTATGGCCAACTGTGTGGCGGCATCATCCCAAGACAATGGCAAATGGACGATACGCGTTGGCACTTCCATTTCATCCACATTGGGCAGTTCAGATTCGGCAAGTTGCAGAATTTGAATAAGCTTATTTACGGGTAACATAAGACTTTCAAAATGGACTTGTAGCGAGCGTATGCCGGGTGTTAGATCAATAATGCCAGTGACGTTTTCACGTTCCAACCATTGCATTAGTGCATGCACTCGGAAGCGTAAATTTAAATCTAGCACTAATTCACCATATTCAATTAGTAAGTATTTGTCGCCTGATTGACGATACACTACTTTAATTTGATCTGAGGTAGCGGCAATTTCAGTCAATATGGGACTGTGGACTTTACTGTGAATTTGGCTAACACTTCCGATTATCACTAGCTTTTCTAGCTCGTCTGCTCGCGCTTCTGTTAGTTTAGCCACCACATTATTTTGTGCTTTTTCCTGTGCACTAGCCTGTTCCTGACTCACCATTTTGAAGCGGATTTTATCGCCAGCCTTAAGCTGGCCCATTTTCCACAATTCAGCTTGAATAATGGTGGCAGGACACACAAAGCCGCCCAAACTTGGCCCGTCTGGACCTAAAATTACTGGCATATCGCCAGTAAAATCAACCGCGCCTATGGCATAGGCATTGTCATGAATGTTGGAGGGATGTAAGCCAGCCTCGCCACCATCTTTACGCGCCCATTGTGGTTTAGGGCCAATTAAACGAACACCAGTCGTATTAGAGTTGTAATGTACTTCCCAATCGGTAGAGAAGAACATTTCAATATCAGCATCGGTAAAAAAGTCTGGTGCCCCATGCGGACCATACAACACACCAATTTCCCAATGATGACTGTAGTTTGGCTGTAATTGTTGAGCTAGTGATTGTGCGTTATAACTAGGTGAGGCTTGTTTGGTTAGATGCAGTACATCCCCGACCCGCAAGGATCTGCCGCCATGTCCGCCAAACTGCCCTAAAGTAAAGGTAGATTTACTGCCTAGATAATCTGGCACATCAAAGCCACCTTGCACAGCCAAATAAGCGCGGCAACCAACACCAATAATTTTGCCAATTTTTAAAACACTGCCCGCTTTCACTTGGTAAGACTGCCAAAGTTGAATAGTCTCACCATCAAGCGCAGCTTCAATCGGTGCGCCGGTAATGGCTATCACCGTATCGGTGTTAAATTTAAGTTTAGGGCCTATTAGCGTAATTTCTAAACCGGCTACACCCTCGGCATTACCTGCTAGCTTATTAGCAAAACGAAAAGCCAAGTGATCCATGGGGCCAGAAGGTGGGACGCCTACTGCCCAATAGCCGATGCGGCTAGGATAATCTTGTATGGTGGTCATTACACCGCCATCTTGCACATCTATGGTTTGTGGCTTATACACAAAACTATTCAAGTAACGCGTAATTTGCTTGCCCGCTGGGAATACCGCATCGGCCAACACTTGGCGCAAATACTCCAGATTAGTTTCAATGCCGCTCAAATGCGTTTCGTTTAAAGCCTCTTGCATTTTAGCGACTGCGCTATCTCGATCTGCCGCATGCACCAATACTTTACCTATCAAAGGATCGTAAAAAGGCGACACCTCGCTACCTGTTTCTACCCAGCTATCATTTCTAGCAAGCGCTGAAAATTTTACTTCAGTCATTACGCCACTAGATGGCTGAAAGTTTTTATTCGGATCTTCAGCATACAAGCGCACTTGTATGGCATGGCCTTTAGGATGGTGAATATAGTTATCTAAGGCGTTTGTTTCACCAGCGGCAATGCGTATCATCCACTCGACCAAATCTAGGCTGGTGACTAACTCCGTTACACCATGTTCAACCTGTAAACGAGTATTAACTTCTAAAAAGTAAAACTCATTGGTTAACGTATCGTACACAAACTCAACCGTACCTGCAGATCGGTAATGCAAAGCGCTGCCTAAGCGCACGGCTGTTGCACATAAAGCCTGACGCGCTTCTTCAGAAATATGCGGCGCAGGTGTTTCTTCAATCACTTTTTGATTACGTCTTTGTACAGAACAATCACGCTCACCTAGCGCAATCACTTGACCTAAACCATTGCCGAAAATCTGCACCTCAATATGCCGCGCGGCTTGTACGTATTTTTCTAGGTAGAGACCGGTTTCTTTAAAGTTTGCACGCGATAAGCGTTGTACAGATTCAAATGCAGCATTCAGCTCGTCTGCGCTCCAAATTAACTGCATACCTATGCCACCGCCGCCGGCGGTACTTTTTAACATCACCGGATAGCCAATAATGGCGGCT
>Ga0265593_1001638_pt1 | contig 10231 bp, 8 predicted proteins | sample saktaG_8_FD_190136 | JGI IMG/M metagenome (GOLD analysis project Ga0265593, IMG submission 190136) | Saline water microbial communities from Sakinaw Lake, British Columbia, Canada - sak_2011_5_24_36m | ecosystem: Environmental > Aquatic > Non-marine Saline and Alkaline > Saline ...
ACCGCCGCAAAAAAATTCTTCTTACGATACTTGGCCAGCTCCATATGCACCAGCCGCCGGAAATTCTGGTGATTGGCAAGATACATTCTGGAGACTTCAAACCCGACCCGTAGCGACTCGCCTAACTGAGCCCCCTGCAGAACGCCATAATTTTCCCCACCCAGCGCAGGAATGGCAGTCGGCCCCGCATAGACATCCCCATTCGCTACACGCGTCAAATGCACGCCGAGAAAAGGTAGCGTGACATCAGGAACTGGATAAATATTGGCACGCACCAGATGCGCCCGCTCGGGACGCAGTTTGAAATAAATACCTTTGAAAGGCACCAGAGTGTAGTCCATGCCCAGCCCGTAATGCTTCGCCACCTTATCAGCGGATGCCCCTGCACAGTTGAACAAATAACCATAGCTGAATTCACCGGCGGGCGTGATTACTTTACGAGTTGCCACATCAATGGAAGTGACCGGCGCATGGAAAAATATCCGCACCCCATCGGCAACTAGCAATTCTTGTAACTTTGACATCACAGCTTTACTATCAATCACAGCAGTATCCAGACAATGGATACCTTGCCGATAAACTCCAGCGTGAGGTTCAATCCTGCGAACGCCTTGCTCATCCAAACGCTCTGTCCGTATGCCGTTGTTCTGCGCGTTGTTAAGCAGACGATCAATTACCGGCAAATCCTGCGGAGAAGTTGCCACTATAATCTTGCCCGAATGTCGACAGTTAATTCCGTGTTCTGCTGCGAACTCCTTCATGCGGCGTGCACCCTCCGCACAAACCTTAGCTTTTAGAGTACCACTATCGTAATAGATACCACTATGCAACACACCACTATTCCGGCCACTGGCATGCTTGCCCAAGGCTGCCTCTTTCTCCAGCAAAATAATACTGGCTACAGGATAGCGTTTGCGCAACTCTTTCGCAACCGTCAACCCGATAATCCCGCCGCCCACAATAAGATAATCAGCTGATTCGTTCATCTCATTCACAAAGTTCTGTTATATCAAAAATGCTTTGGTCATCAATATATCTTTGCCGAGCGACTAAACAACCACCGGCTGAAAGTCGAGGTTATGCGTCCACTTAACGACGTGTATTTAGAGTTAAACCGTAAAATCCTTCCTCTGGATCAGGTTCAAAATGATATTCCAATATTGGCTACCAACTTAAGCCGGGACAGAGATTAGAAACAGAGGGTTACGAACAACGCGTTGCACTCCCTTTCTAGGAAGAGGAAATTGTCACAGTAAGCAGCCACGAAAACAGATCGGGAAACTCACGGTCAAACAAACGGCTACCCACTTAGACGGTACAGCCTAAGGTCAAGCCGTTCGTGGAAGAACTTACGGATTCCTGAGAGAACTTGCGAAGGGTGAACGGTGGAACCTAACAAGTTGTCCCTCCTCAAATTAGTAACCCAACATTGTGTAACTTAATTCAGCGATTTCCTAGATAGCCATCACATTGACAGCTAATAAAGAGTCTTCTCCAAATATCTCGCGAATCAAAGTTTTCAGCATACCACTTTGCGCCATTGCTAGCTATAACCTCGCGCTCCTCGTCATTTTTCAGATAATATGCTGCCTTATAAGCACAATCTTCGTATCCATCATAATATACCGCACAATTCGCAGGTATAAATTTACGAGTTTCTGGATTATCCTCTATTAGCGGCATAGCTGATGAAGCTACCAATTCAATTACACGACCTTTTATTTGGAAGGTAGTTCCTAAAGATGTTAGGCAATTAATAGATATCCTGGATTGCATAATCGACTTTGCATATTCATAGTTGCTGAGATCTTCCTTAGGGTTTAAATGCGTAAAGCTAAAGCCAAATTGTGGAAGTGCTTGAGACATATAGGTGACCATAGCCATTCGCCAAGAAGTGGTCAATCTCCCCAAAAATGTTACATCATACTGTTTATCAACATCTTTTAGCTCCCGATAATACTTTGTTACATGGTTCGGCACCGGCCAGTGATATATTCTTGTTGATAAACCAAGCTCGCGAACAATTCTTGAAAATTTTTCGCAATTGGAGGGTCTGTCTATTATAAATAAATAGTCATTCTTCAAAATCCACATCAATTCGCAACTATTCAAGTTCGGCCAACTGTCACCAATAACGTCGCATATTTTAATCCCTCTTTTTTTTACCTCATCATAAAAATCAAGGTCTAGCCAACGGGAGTCATTTGCAACGCCGGTATTACAGAAAATAAGATCAGGGCAAGTGTTTTCAACCACTTCTAATGATTTGCTTGTCGCTTCACTTCGGGACATGTTAGCTAAGAGTTGTATGGTATCGAAATACGATACCTCAACTGGAATACCGCATTGAGCTATATCTTCCAAATCTTCCTTGTGCATTTGATAGCCAATAAACAATATTTTGAATGGTTTCATCATTCTTAAAACTCTACGTTTCCGAGCGTTATGTAAAATAAGGGATTTGCAATATCCTGAAGTACAATCAACCTAAGCTGTTCTTTCATTAATAATGTATTTAGCTGTTCTAAATTGTCACATTGGTTGATCTTTGAAATAATGCCATCCAAATCACAAATTTTGGCCACTGAAGCAAAGTCATTTTGCATTTTTATCCATGTTTGCAAATCTATAACATAGTGAGATCTAGTTTCCGGATATTTAATACCTAAAATTTCCTCGCATAAATCTGAGAATGGAGCGTGAAATTTCAAAAAGTAATACTCAATAAAATAAGAGAAACATAACATATCAATGCCTATCTTATTTGCATTTTTGCACATTCTATCGATCATCGCTTGTTGCTTATATTCAATTGACCTATTTTTGATAGTTGTTGTAATGAGGAGGTCAGCATAAGTATCCCGCATCAAAATGATTCTATTATAAAGATCAATCGCACTATCCTTTAGCTCGGTTAGACCAATATTTTTCCCACCAACTCCTATTAAACCAGTAAACAAGTTACCCATAACCTGCGGTGTCTGGAGTCCAATTTTCAATAAAGCGCCTTTCATTACAAAAGCAGGCAAGGACATCAGCATCTCATAATCATAAATACCATATTCTTGTAAAGGCAAAAATATTCTGCTCCCTTTTCGGAAATAGGCATTCCAAATATTGTACTCATTTACCAAGTCGGAAATAAAAAGGGAACAATCTAAAATAAACAACCCCAATATTGGGTCATCCATCAAATTACGAGCCATCATGACAGAATATTCATGTTGAGTATTTCTGTCAAAATTTAAATTGTCTTCTTTTTCGATAAATACACGCCCTCTAACTATTTGTATAATTCTCCAGTTGTCTTTTGAATTTTTCTTGAAATAGCCACTAAATCTTGGATAATCACTTGAAATTTCCAATATCAGTACATTTTCCGGAATTGATTCGGAAAATTGCAGAAACAAGTTCTTTTGCCAATCTTGTAACCGCGAGTAATCAAAATAAGTCTTTTCAATATTCATATTGCACTTTCTACTCCTAAATCTAAGCAAAAAACTTCTAATTTTTAACAGGCGAGCCTATTGTTATTCAACACCTTAAGCAAGCCTAATGCATCATAAGCCAAACGCTTTTGAGTAAGATTAAGTAAGTGCGAAATTAATTTGAGCACCAAAGCCAATTACCTACAAAATAGTCAATCTTTAACTAATAAAAATCTGTTTTGTCACACTTTCACTCTCTCGCAAGCCTCTGAATACTGGTGTAACGTCACTTACAAAACCTTAGTTATATTAGTCCATAAAAAATCAAAAGATTATACAAATAGCGCGCTGTTTTATTACACTGATTCCAGTATTCATAACTAAAAAATGTCGGGGTATTACACTAGAGCTATATCGATCATTTCAATTTTACCACTAATGTTTTTTTAAATATCACCTGAATGTCCTTATTCAATAATTTTGTGTTCTTTCAACAATTCAATGACCTTGTCTAGAGACATCTGCAAACTAAGCACACTGGTATCCACAATCAATTCCGGAGCCTCAGGCGCCTCATAAGGCAATGATATACCAGTAAAATTTTTAATTTCTCCCGCACGGGCACTTTTATAGAGTCCTTTCACATCACGAGTCTCGCACACTTCCAAAGGACAGTAACAATAAATTTCTAAAAACTGCCCAACTGGAACAAGTGTACGCACGCGCGCGAGGTCAGAGCTAAAGGGCGAAATGAAGGCGGTCAACGCGATAACACCAGCTTCCAAAAATAGTTTAGACATCTCCCCGACACGACGAATATTTTCAGCACGATCTTCAGCCGAAAATCCCAAGTCTGAACAAAGCCCATGCCTTACATTGTCACCATCAAAAACAAATGTTCGACAAACCAATTGATACAGATACTCTTCCACAGTATGCGCCAAGGTTGACTTTCCAGCACCAGATAAACCAGTAAACCACAAAATTACGCTACGATGCCCATTTTACGTTTCGCGCCGATCCCTTGTTACCGTAGAATTGTGTTAAACAATGCTCCTCGACCTTATTTTTTCTATCATCACAGTTCAACTACTTCCATTATCAAAAATCATATAAAAAACTATCCGAAGGGGCCTTGATTAAATCAATTAATATTTTTCTCATTTATTTTATTTTCCACGTGCATCTAGCAATGCTGCTCCAGAATTTCATAGCGCCGGGTATAAACCTGATTCCACCAGTCCAGATCTTCTTTATAGCGTTCTATGTACAGTGGTTTTCCTGTGTGTAATAGTCGCGCTAATAAGCTATCTCCAACTCCTTTTCGGTTGGGATACGAAGATATGCTTGAATCCGCATGACTGAGAATCAATGACATCAAAACTATTGGCAGAGGCCACCACTAAACCTTCGTGGCTTTGCCAGTTCTTAATTGAGGTTTCGGTCATATCGTTACTCCTTCGTTAGGCGCTGAAAACCGGAGTGGTGAACGGGGCTATCCAATTGACTCGCCGTAGGATCTGCCGCAAGAACACTGAACACCTCATCAACTGCATTCTGGTAAAGATCCAGGTCTGTCGCTTGATGCGCCAACGATGGTTTAAACTGTCGAAAACCTAAAAAACCGCGTTTGATCATTTCAATCGTGAAACATGTATTTAGGGCTACCGCATTGGGGCTCTTGAAAGCAAAAGCTGCAAGCGACGGTAATCCCGTAACATTAATTTCCAGGTTATTAGCCTCCCCGGCTGTCCGCCAGATTTGCTTTACCCGATTGCCGGCATCAATCAGATGCTTTTCAACGCCCAAACGTTGATATTTTCTTAGGGTCGCCAAGGCAGCCGTGGGGCCGATACGGTCTGTCCAATTAGTACTGGAAATGAAGGTCGTCTGCGCTGCCTGCATCACTTTTTCGGTACCCATAACAACCGACATCGCATAGCCATTGGCCATAGATTTGGCAAATACCGCCACATCGGGATAAACCCCATAATTACGATGGATACCACCGACGCACATTCGAAATCCGCTGGTAATTTCGTCAAATATGAGTACGGCACCAATCTCGGTAGCCAACTCGCGCAGAGCCATAAGATAACCGGTCGGGGCATCCTCGCCTCGGGCAGGTTCTATAATAATCGCGGCAATCTCTTTTTCCTTGCCCCTGATCTTGTCGCGCAGTGAGTCAATATTATTCGCGTCAAACGGAATTGCCGTTCCAGCTAGCCCCCTAGGTACGCCATTGGGTTGCAATCCTGACATTAATTGACCATCTAATCCTCGGCTATCCGCTAAGTTTGCAGCAAGATACCAGTCATTCCAGCCATGGTAGCCACTGAACATGACCACGTCACGTCGGGTATGGGCGCGTGCAATGCGCACGGACAAACCCATGGCTTCCCCACCACTTCTAGCATAACGCACCATCCCAAACCACGGATGAAGTTCGATAAGGGCTTCAGCAAGTTCAACCTCTTCAGGGCAATTAAGCGAACTATTGACACCGTTACGTAACGCATTCACCACAGCATCATCGACCTCATCATCTGCATAACCTAAAATGCACGCCCCCACAGCCATAATGGACATGTCGATAAATTCACGCTCTTCTAAATCCCAAACCCGACACCCTTTGGCCTTGGAGTAATAAGCCGGCCAAACCTCAGGTGCAAACATTTCAGGACGTTTTGAAAGTAATTGCGTACCGCCTGGAATTAAAGTTTTAGCGAGGGTGTAAAGTGATTGGCCACGGCTTTGTTTAAGCTCTTCAAGCGTGTAAATACTCATGTTTATCTTCCATTAAAGATTTCAAATACCCTGCATTACGAACAATATGATTATTTATCGTCATTAAATGCGGTTCATTTGCTAATAATGTCAATATATCAGTCGCCAAAAATAAATCCTTGTATTCATACAATCGCGCAAAAACTGCTTGTAAAAACGTATAATCATCGGGTTCATCTAAAGTCCAACGATGCAGTGATAAACCAATAAATTTTTGTAATCCTCCATTTTTAAATAATTCAGGATGTTTCTCAATGTATGGACCAACATGCTCACGATCAGAAGCTAACGTGGCTTCTTGCCAAGCTCGTTGCAATGCTGTAAAAGCAAAGACTGTACAATCTAAGCCATCAGGAAACTCACCTGCTAAACCATAAAAATCATACCCTCCGTACAAAAAGCCCTTAACCACTTCATCGACAATCGTTGGATCAATCACTGGACAGTCTGCAGTAATACGAACAATCACGTCAGCACGATGTGCTAAAGCCGTTTGATAATAACGATCTAGCACATCGTGTAGACTACCTCGATACACTAAGCACGCGGCTTGCTCACACCAGTGCTGAATGACATCATCGCTTTGATCCTCCGAGGTCGCCACAATAATTTGATCGACTGTCTGACACGCATTTATTCGCTCCACAACATGCGCTAATACAGGTTTGCCCTGTAAAGGTAATAACACTTTTCCTGTTAATCTTGAAGAACTCATGCGTGCTTGAATAATTGCGACAACTTTAGCATTGGTGTTGATCATAATGTGCTCCAAGACACTGGATTAATTAACTTAATGTCATTAGTAAAACCTTCTTTTGGCAAGTCAAGATGCACTTGCTTTGTCACTATAGTTAATATTTCTTTAAATTGCACCATACAGTCTACCCCTACCACCACTTTTGCTATGCCTGTTTGTATTAGGGCATCGCTCAAACATGCCTGCAAGGCTGTCACGTTATTATCAGCAAGCCAATGATACCAAGTATTCCAGACTGATTGCCAAGCTTTAAATTGTTCTGGACGTTGTGCATCAGTCATTAATAATAATCCTTGCAGAAAAACTGAGCGTGTGTGAAGCTCAATATTTAAATGTGTCAAGCGCGCCATCCAGCCAGATAACAACATACGACGATCAAATAAATTAAAGGGTGCTTGCACAAGATCCCATTGAAAATACTGCGTAAGCAATGCTAGCTCATCAGGTTCATAAATAGATACTCCTATTTTTTTTACCCAGCCATGCTGTTTGACAGCACACAGTGCTTGATAAATTTCACTTCCTTTTTCGCTATAAAGCTGGTCTGGTCGATGCAAGAGCAAACCATATACATGCTCACGACCTAGACGTATTAATGAATTTTGGACTTGTTGATGTACCCATCCATGCAGGTCTTGGCAATTATTAGGGATGGCAGGTAGTTTTGTCACTATCTGCCAAGTAGCAACTCCTATTTCACCCAATCGCTGCTCACTATTACCGTAACTGATTGCCGTATCTAAGGTATTAACGCCCTGCTCTTTAGCATAATTTAGAATTTTACTGGCTTCATCTTTTGTAACCTGACCATGTTGATTAGCTATGCCATAATCAAGACCGAACTGCACTGTCCCTAAGGCTAATTTCATTGCCATCATTGACCGATGACTTGTACTAATACATTAATCACTTTATCTTGATCTCTTGCTGTTAAAGTTGGATAAATGGGGATGCTCAAGACTTCTTTGTAATACCGCTCTGCTTCTGGACAATAACCCGCATTAAAGCCCATTCCTTCGTAGTAAGGCTGACGATAAACTGGAATATAATGGATATTACAATTGATTGCCGCAGCTTGTAAGGCATCATAAACTTGTCGTTGGGTTGCTGTGCTTTTGCCCTGTTTGATACGAATCGGATAAAGATGGTAAGCAGAATAATTATCAGGATGCTGCCATGGCGTCTGTATTGGCAATTCTGCTAGTTCATTATCATAACGTTTAGCCATGACATGGCGTTTAGTGACAAATTCATCCAATCGTTGCATTTGACTTAAACCCAATGCTGCTTGTATATCGGTCATACGGTAGTTATAGCCCAAAAGGATTTGCTGATAATTCCATATCTCATCAGCAGGTCTAGGCTGTAGTTGGGCAGGATTGCTGGTGATGCCGTGACTACGATGACGCTGCATACGGTCAGCGAGCATAGGATCGCTGGTCAGCGCCATACCACCTTCACCTGTTGTGATGATTTTAACGGGATGAAAGCTGAATACCGTAATGTCACTATAGTAGCAATTTCCAATTAATTGTCCTTGGTATTGTCCACCGATGGCGTGCGAAGCATCCTCGATTATCTTGAAACCATACTCTTGGCTAAGTATGTATATGGCAACCATGTCGCAAGATTGCCCACACAGATGAACAGGAATCACTACTTTGGGAAGCATGCCTCGTATTTTAGCTGCGGCGAGTTTCTCCGACAAACATGTCACATCCATGTTATACGTGAAAGGATCAATATCAACAAAATCAACCATTGCACCACAATAAAGAGCGCAATTTGCACTTGCCACAAAGGTAATTGGACTTGTCCAAACATAATCTCCCTTACCTACACCCAATGCTAAACAGGCAATATGTAGAGCACTTGTTGCACTATTAACTGCTACGGCATGATCAACTTGACAATAGTTAGCTACAGATGATTCAAATGCAGGTACTAGCGGCCCTTGAGTTAAAAAATCTGACGTTAATACCGCGATCACTGCAGCGATATCTGATTCAGAAATAGTTTGCTTACCATAAGGAATCATCTGCTTACAACCAGCCTATTTTTGTTTTATTTTCAACAATCCATTGCTGTAATCTCTCTATATTCATCCATGATGGATTATTATCTGAGCTATAACTAAAACCTTCAGCTACATGATAACCGTCTTTTATTCGTCCAACATCAGCACTCCAATTATAAATTGCTGGCAATATTTTAAAATGCTCAGGGTATTCATAGGTGTGCAAGGCATCTTCTATCCCTATCATTTGTTCATGTAATTTTTCACCAGGGCGAATTCCCACGATTTCATGTTGTGCTTGTGGGGCAACAGCCAAAGCAATATCGATTAGTTTCATTGAAGGAATTTTTTTAACATAAATTTCTCCCCCCACCATATCTTCAAAGGCTAACCAAACTAACGCTACCCCTTGTTCAAGAGTAATCATAAAACGTGTCATGCGCACATCGGTGATTGGCAAACTTCCTTGTTTTGCTAACGACAAAAAAAAAGGAATCACTGAGCCTCTTGAGCCCATTACATTGCCATAGCGCACGACACTAAAGCGGGTTTTATGTGCACCTGAATAAGAATTCCCTGCTACAAATAACTTATCTGCGGCTAATTTTGTTGCGCCGTATAAATTAGCTGGACTGCTTGCTTTATCAGTTGATAACGCCACAACACGTTTAACACGATGATCGATACAAGCATCAATTAAATTCATCGCCCCCATGATGTTTGTTTTAACGCATTCAAAAGGATTGTATTCAGCGGTGGGGACAATTTTAGTAGCTGCGGCGTGGACAACATAATCAATACCATCCAAGGCACGTGCTAAGCGGTCTTTGTCGCGAACATCACCGATAAAAAAACGTACACGGCTATCTCCCTCATAATTCTTGGCCATTTCCCACTGTTTCATTTCGTCCCGTGAAAAAATCACTAAACGACGTGGATTATATTTGGCTAAAGTTAAGGGAACAAATCTGTTGCCAAAAGACCCTGTACCGCCAGTAATTAATATCGATGCATTTGTTAACATTACGCAAATTTAATTCCACAGATAAATCATTAATAGTATATGAAAAGTTAAGCGACTTAAAAGTTCATTACACTCTTTGTTCATGACTATTCAGGTGTTATTGCCTGAAAAATTGTCACCATTAAGCCACTCGGTCAAGTCGCTAACTTTAGTCCACTCAAAAATAGCCTCAACCAAATCTTCCAATTTTTCAACGGGGACTGTGGGTAATTGCGCCA